>JFJP01005931.1_pt1 | contig 25425 bp, 13 predicted proteins | sample 431651 | NCBI WGS metagenome assembly JFJP01 (sample SAMN02602958, study PRJNA72255) | Microbial mat metagenome, whole genome shotgun sequencing project. | biome: fresh water; feature: sink hole; material: water; isolation source: purple microbial (photo- and chemosynthetic) mats found in...
GCCAGAACAAGGTGGTCAAGGAAGTCAAGGAGCAAGAGGTTTACATGGGCGAGGTGCCTTTGATGACCGACAAGGGCTCGTTCGTCATCAATGGCACCGAGCGGGTCATCGTGTCGCAGTTGCATCGTTCACCGGGTGTGTTTTTTGAGCACGACAAGGGCAAGACGCACAGTTCGGGCAAGTTGCTCTTTTCGGCGCGCATCATTCCCTACCGTGGCTCGTGGCTTGACTTTGAATTTGACCCGAAAGACATTTTGTATTTTCGGGTTGATCGTCGCCGCAAGATGCCGGTGACGATCCTGCTCAAGGCCATCGGACTGAACAACGAGTCGATCCTGGCCAACTTCTTTGTCAATGACAACTTCCGGTTGATGGACAGCGGCGCACAAATGGAATTCGTCGCAGAGCGACTGCGCGGTGAAGTGGCGGCAAGGTGATCGTCGTCAAAGACAAGCGCATCACGGCACGTCACACGCGCGAGTTGGAGCAATCTCAAACCACCCATGTGTCGGTGCCGGAAGACTTCTTGGTTGGACGTGTCATTGCGCGCAACCTGGTGGATGGCGACACGGGTGAAATCCTGGCCAAAGCCAATGAGGAACTGACTGAAGTGCTGCTGAAAAAGCTGCGGGGTGCTGGGGTGCAGGACCTGGCCTGCATTTACACCAACGAACTGGACCAAGGTGCGTATATTTCGCAGACCTTGCGTACCGATGAAACTACCGACGAATTTGCCGCGCGTGTGGCAATTTACCGGATGATGCGTCCTGGTGAGCCGCCCACTGAGGATGCTGTCCAGGCTTTGTTCCAGCGCCTGTTTTACAACCCGGACACCTACGATCTCTCGCGTGTTGGGCGCATGAAGTTCAACGCCAAGATGGGTCGCCCGGAATCGACGGGGCCGATGGTGCTCACCAACGAGGACATTTTGGCTGTCGTCAAGATCCTGGTTGACTTGCGCAACGGCCATGGCGAGGTGGACGACATCGACCACCTTGGCAATCGCCGTGTTCGTTGTGTGGGTGAACTCGCCGAGAACCAATACCGCATGGGGTTGGCCCGCATCGAAAAAGCGGTCAAGGAGCGTTTGGGCCAAGCCGAGCAAGAGCCTTTGATGCCGCATGACCTGATCAACAGCAAGCCGATCTCGGCCGCACTCAAGGAGTTCTTTGGTGCTTCGCAGCTCAGCCAGTTCATGGACCAGACCAATCCGCTGTCAGAGATCACGCACAAGCGCCGTGTGTCGGCGCTGGGCCCGGGCGGCTTGACGCGCGAACGCGCTGGTTTTGAAGTGCGCGACGTGCACGTGACCCACTATGGGCGGGTCTGCCCAATCGAGACGCCCGAAGGCCCCAACATCGGCTTGATCAATTCCTTGGCGCTGTATGCGCGACTGAACGAATACGGATTCATCGAAACCCCGTATCGTCGGGTGGTCGATGGCAAGGTGACGATGGACATCGACTATTTGTCAGCCATCGAAGAAGGCAAGTATGTGATCGCGCAGGCCAACGCGGCACTCGACAAGGAAGGACGCCTTACCGGTGACTTGATCTCGGCGCGGGAAGCGGGCGAGTCGATCATGGTCGGGGCGGATCGGGTGCAGTACATGGATGTGTCGCCGGCGCAGATTGTGTCGGTGGCGGCATCGCTGGTCCCGTTTCTGGAGCACGACGACGCGAACCGCGCCCTGATGGGTGCCAACATGAGTCGCCAGGCAGTGCCCGTACTGCGGCCAGAAAAGCCCATGGTGGGTACCGGCATCGAGCGCGTGGCAGCCATTGACTCCGGCACCGTGGTGACGGCCACCCGGGGCGGCGTTGTGGATTATGTTGACGCCACGCGTGTGGTGGTCCGGGTCAACGACGAAGAGGCACAAGCAGGTGAAGTGGGCGTCGATATCTACAACCTGATCAAGTACCAGCGCTCGAACCAGAACACCAATATCCACCAGCGTCCGATTGTCAAAAAAGGTGACAAGCTTGAAAAGGGCGACGTGATTGCCGATGGTGCGTCAACCGACCTGGGTGAGCTCGCCCTGGGGCAAAACATGCTGATTGGCTTCATGACCTGGAACGGTTACAACTTCGAGGATTCCATTCTGATCAGCGAGCGCGTGGTGGCCGAAGACCGTTACACCTCGATCCACATCGAAGAACTGGTGGTGATGGCGCGCGACACCAAACTGGGCGCCGAAGAAATCACTCGCGACATTCCGAACCTGAGCGAGCAGCAACTGAACCGCCTCGATGAGTCCGGCATCATTTATGTTGGCGCTGAGGTGCAGCCCGGTGATGTCCTGGTCGGCAAAGTGACGCCCAAGGGTGAAACCACCCTGACCCCTGAAGAAAAGCTTTTGCGCGCCATCTTTGGCGAGAAGGCCAGTGACGTCAAGGACACGTCCTTGCGGGTTGAGCAAGGCTCGCAGGGGACGGTGATCGATGTGCAGGTGTTTACCCGGGAAGGCATCACACGCGACCGTCGCGCCCAGCAGATCATCGATGATGAGCTCAAGCGCTATCGGCTGGACCTGAATGACCAGTTGCGCATCGTGGAAAACGATGCCTTTGATCGGATAGAGAAGCTGCTGGTGGGCAGGGTGGCCAATGGAGGTCCGCAAAAGCTGGCCAAAGGGTCCAAGATCGACAAGGCTTACCTGGCTTCCATCGACCGTTACCACTGGTTTGACATCCGACCCGCAGAGGATGAGGTGTCGGCGCAACTGGAGAGCATCAAAAATTCAAATGAGCAGACGCGCCACAGCTTTGATCTCGCGTTCGAAGAAAAGCGCAAAAAGCTGACTCAGGGCGACGATCTTCCGGCCGGTGTGCTGAAAATGGTCAAGGTGTATGTGGCAGTCAAACGCCATCTGCAGCCTGGTGACAAGATGGCGGGTCGGCATGGCAACAAGGGTGTGGTGTCAAAAATTGTTCCGGTTGAAGACATGCCACATATGGCAGATGGCACACCGTGTGACATTGTTCTGAACCCGTTGGGCGTGCCTTCGCGGATGAACGTGGGTCAGGTGCTTGAAGTGCACCTGGGGTGGGCTGGCAAGGGCATTGGCCAGCGCATCGGTGACATGCTGCAGGCCGAGGCTCGGGTGGCCGAACTGCGCAAGTTCCTGGAGGAAATCTACAACGCCACCGGCCGCAAGGAAAATCTCGGTGAGCTGAATGACGCTGAACTGCTGGAAATGGCTCATAACCTGAGCAGCGGGATGCCGTTTGCGACGCCGGTGTTCGACGGCGCGACCGAAGCGGAGATCCGCTCCATGCTGGCGCTGGCGTTCCCGCAAGAGGTCGCGCAGCGCAAAGGTCTGACCGAAACCCGTACGCAGGCCTACCTGTACGATGGCCGCACGGGTGAGCGCTTCGAGCGTCCGGTGACGGTCGGCTACATGCACTACCTGAAACTGCATCACCTGGTCGATGACAAGATGCATGCCCGCTCCACCGGACCGTACAGCCTGGTGACGCAGCAGCCGCTGGGCGGCAAGGCGCAGTTTGGTGGTCAGCGTTTCGGTGAAATGGAAGTGTGGGCGCTGGAGGCCTATGGCGCCTCTTACACCCTGCAGGAGATGCTGACCGTCAAGTCGGATGACGTCCAGGGTCGCACCAAGGTGTACGAGAGCATCGTCAAGGGAGAGCACAGCATTGAGGCTGGCATGCCCGAATCGTTCAATGTGCTGGTGAAGGAAATCCGCTCACTCGGCCTGGACATCGAGCTGGAACGCTCCTAATTGAATAGAAGGAATCTGAGCCATGAAATCATTACTCGACCTGTTCAAGCAATTCACCCCTGACGAGCATTTTGATGCCATCAAGATCGGCATGGCCTCGCCCGAAAAGATCCGCTCGTGGTCTTTTGGCGAGGTCAAAAAGCCCGAAACCATCAACTACCGCACCTTCAAGCCTGAGCGCGACGGCCTGTTTTGCGCCAAGATTTTTGGCCCGATCAAGGACTACGAATGCTTGTGCGGCAAATACAAGCGCCTCAAGCATCGGGGTGTGATCTGCGAAAAGTGCGGCGTTGAAGTCACCCAGACCAAGGTGCGCCGCGAGCGCATGGGCCATATCGATCTGGCCGCACCTTGCGCCCACATCTGGTTTCTGAAATCGCTGCCGTCGCGTTTGGGCCTGGTGCTGGACATGACGCTGCGCGACATTGAGCGGGTGCTGTACTTTGAAGCCTATGTGGTGACCGACCCGGGCATGACCAATCTGAAGAAATTCAGCATCATGAGTGAGGACGATTTCGATGCCAAGTTCAAGGAATACGGCGACGAATTCCAGGCCAAGATGGGTGCGGAAGGTGTCAAGGAACTGTTGCAGAACCTCGACATTGAGTCCGAGATTGAAAAGCTGCGCAACGACCCCAGCGGCTCCGAACTCAAGATCAAGAAGAACACCAAACGCCTGAAGTTGCTGGAGGCGTTCAAGAAGAGCGGCATCAAACCCGAGTGGATGGTGCTGGACGTGCTGCCGGTGCTGCCGCCCGACTTGCGCCCACTGGTGCCATTGGATGGCGGCCGCTTTGCCACGTCCGACCTGAACGATCTGTACCGCCGCGTCATCAACCGCAACAGCCGTTTGCGTCGTTTGCTTGAACTCAAGGCGCCGGAGATCATTGCGCGCAACGAGAAGCGCATGTTGCAAGAAGCCGTTGACAGTCTGCTTGACAACGGCCGGCGCGGCAAGGCCATGACAGGTGCCAACAAGCGAGCCCTCAAGTCGCTGGCCGACATGATCAAAGGCAAGTCAGGCCGTTTCCGCCAGAACCTGCTGGGTAAACGCGTCGATTACTCTGGCCGCTCAGTGATTGTGGTGGGCCCCACGCTCAAATTGCACCAGTGCGGTTTGCCCAAGCTGATGGCATTGGAGCTGTTCAAGCCCTTTATCTTCGCGCGTCTCGAAGCCATGGGCATTGCCACCACCATCAAGGCGGCCAAGAAAGAAGTCGAGTCCGGCACGCCTGTGGTCTGGGACATCCTGGAAGAAGTCATCAAAGAGCATCCAGTGATGCTCAACCGTGCGCCAACCTTGCACCGCCTGGGCATTCAAGCCTTCGAGCCGATCCTGATTGAGGGCAAGGCGATTCAGTTGCACCCGCTGGTCTGTGCAGCCTTCAATGCCGACTTTGACGGTGACCAGATGGCGGTTCACGTGCCGCTGTCGGTCGAAGCCCAAATGGAGGCGCGCACGCTGATGCTGGCGTCCAACAATGTGCTGTTCCCGTCGAATGGGGAACCCTCCATCGTGCCCTCGCAGGACGTGGTGCTGGGTTTGTACTACACCACCCGCGAAAAGATCAATGGCAAGGGCGAAGGCCTGTTGTTTGCCGATGTGGGTGAGGTGCAGCGCGCGTTTGATGCGGGCGAGGTCGAGATGCACAGCCGCATCAATGTGCGGCTGACCGAGTACACCAAAGACAAGGCCACGGGGGAGGTGACGCCCGCGACCAAGCTGTGGGAAACCACGGCCGGGCGAGCCTTGCTGTCGGAAATCTTGCCCAAGGGACTGCCGTTTGCCTTCATCAACAAGCCCTTGAAAAAGAAGGAAATTTCCCGACTGATCAATGCCTCGTTTCGCAAGTGTGGCCTCAAGGAGACCGTGATTTTTGCAGACAAATTGCTGCAATACGGCTTCAGGCTGGCCACGCGGGCCGGCATTTCGATCTCGATCGAAGACATGCTGGTGCCCACCGAAAAGCCCGGCATCATCGAGCGGGCTGAAAAAGAGGTGAAAGAGATCGCCGACCAGTACACCTCTGGCCTGGTGACTGCCGGCGAGCGCTACAACAAGGTGGTTGACATCTGGGGCAAGGCTGGCGATGAAGTCTCCAAAGTGATGATGGGACGCCTGTCCAAGCAAAAGGTCATCGACCGGCATGGCAGCGAAGTGGACCAGGAGTCCTTCAACTCGATCTACATGATGGCCGATTCGGGCGCGCGCGGCTCGGCGGCGCAAATTCGTCAGGTGGCCGGCATGCGCGGTCTGATGGCCAAGCCCGACGGCTCGATCATTGAAACACCGATCACCGCCAACTTCCGCGAAGGCCTGAATGTGCTGGAGTACTTCATCTCCACGCACGGTGCGCGCAAGGGCTTGGCTGATACCGCGCTCAAGACCGCCAACTCGGGTTACCTGACGCGACGCCTGGTGGATGTCACACAGGATCTGGTCGTGACAGAGCAAGACTGCGGCACCCACGGCGGCTACCTGATGCGCGCCATCGTCGAGGGCGGCGAGGTGATCGAATCCCTGCGCGACCGTATCCTTGGCCGGACTGTGGCCGACGATGTCTTGCACCCCGAAACGCAGGCGGTTCTGGCACCGGCCGGCATGATGCTCGATGAGGATTTGATCGAGGAACTTGAAGTCGCCGGTGTCGATGAGGTCAAGGTGCGCACGGCGCTGACCTGCGAGACACGCTTTGGCATTTGTGCCAAATGTTATGGGCGTGACCTGGGTCGCGGTGGTCTGGTCAACGGCGGCGAGGCCGTTGGGGTGATCGCGGCGCAATCGATTGGCGAGCCTGGCACGCAGTTGACCATGCGCACTTTCCACATCGGTGGTGCCGCATCGCGCGCAGCGATTGCCTCCAGTGTGGAGGCCAAGTCCAACGGCAATATCGGTTTTAACGCCACCATGCGCTATGTCACCAATGGCAAGGGCGAACTGGTGGTGATCTCCCGCTCGGGCGAAATCATCATTCATGACGAGCATGGACGTGAGCGTGAGCGGCACAAGGTGCCGTACGGATCGGTTCTGACCATCAAGGCCGATCAGGCCATCAAGGCTGGCACGATTTTGGCCAATTGGGATCCGCTGACCCGCCCCATCATCACCGAGTTTGCCGGACGGGCCCATTTCGAAAATGTTGAAGAGGGCTTGACGGTGGCCAAACAGGTCGATGAGGTCACCGGCCTGTCAACGCTGGTCGTCATTGACCCCAAACGCCGAGGTTCGGCCAAGGTGGTGCGGCCGCAGGTCAAGCTGATCGATGCCAGCGGCAACGAAGTCAAAATTCCCGGCACCGATCACTCGGTGACCATTGGCTTTCCGATTGGCGCGCTGGTGCAAGTACGCGACGGCCAGGATGTGGGGCCTGGCGAGGTGCTGGCGCGCATTCCGGTCGAAGGCCAGAAAACCCGCGACATTACCGGGGGTCTGCCGCGTGTGGCCGAACTGTTTGAAGCACGCAGCCCCAAAGACAAGGGTGTGTTGGCCGAAATGACGGGCACCATTTCGTTCGGTAAGGAAACCAAAGGCAAGATCCGCCTACAGATCACCGACCCCGACGGCAAGGTCTGGGAAGAATTGGTGCCCAAGGAGAAAAACATCTTGGTGCACGAAGGCCAGATCGTCAACAAGGGCGAGTCGGTGGTTGACGGCCCGGCCGACCCGCAAGACATTTTGCGATTGTTGGGCGCGGAGGAGCTGGCGCGCTACATCGTTGACGAGGTGCAGGACGTGTATCGCTTGCAAGGCGTGAAAATCAACGACAAGCACATTGAAGTCATCGTGCGTCAGATGCTGCGCCGTGTGGTGGTGGAAAACCCGGGTGATTCGACTTACATCGCAGGCGAGCAGGTCGAGCGCTCGGAAATGCTCAATACCAACGATGCCTTGCGTGCCGAGGACAAGCTTCCCGCGACGTTTACCAACCTGTTGCTGGGTATCACCAAGGCGTCGCTGTCCACCGACAGCTTTATTAGTGCGGCATCGTTCCAGGAAACCACCCGGGTGCTCACCGAGGCGGCCATCATGGGCAAGCGCGACGAGCTGCGTGGTTTGAAAGAGAACGTGATCGTTGGGCGTCTGATTCCGGCCGGCACCGGTATGGCCTACCATGAGGCGCGCAAGGCGCGTGAGAACATGGACGATGCGGAGCGCCGCGCCATTGCAGAAGCCGAGGCGGCAGAACTGGCCGCCCAGAGCGAAACTGAAGTGGGCGAGGATGCCGCCGCTGAGTAATCGAGTGTTATAAAAACAGAAGCGCCTCGCGCCCATCAAATAAGGGCTTGAGGCGTTTTTTTATGCTAAACCGCAAGGTGACCAACCCATTGCTGTGGCAACAATTGCTGGCCACGGCGCAGGTATTGCAGGCGGTTCGCCAAGGGCAGTCGGGCACCGCCGCACTCGATGCTGTGCTGCCAGAGCTGCGGTCTGGTGTGCAGGCCTTGAGTTTTTCGGTGTGGCGTTCGTTGGCGCGTGCAGAGGCTTTGCGCCGGCTGCTGGCGCCGCGCAATCCACCGGCTGCGGTCGATGCCTTGTTGTGTGTCGCGCTGGCCTTGTGCTGGCAGTCAACGCAGACAACTTACGATGCCTTTACCCTGGTGAACCAGAGTGTTGAGGCGGCCAAGCGCAGCAGGGCGACGCAGGCACAGGCATCTTTTGTGAACGCTTGCCTGCGCCGTTTCTTGCGTGAACGCGACCATTGGGTGGCATTGACCGATGCCGACCCGGTTGCACTGTGGAATCATCCCGCCTGGTGGATACGGCAGCTTCAGGCCGACTGGCCACAGCATTGGCAGTCCTTGCTGCATTCGGCCAATCAGGCGGGACCCATGGTGTTGCGTGTTAATTTGCGCCGGGTCAGTCAGGATGATTTTTTGTCGCAACTGCAGCAACTCGGCCTGGCCGGGGTGGCCGCAGGCGCTTGCGGGGTGGTCTTGGAGACTCCTTGTCCGGTGCAGAAATTGCCCGGGTTCGATGCAGGCTGGGTGTCGGTGCAAGACAGTGCGGCGCAGTTGGCCGCCCCCTTGCTGTTGTCAGCCTTGTCGCCGCATCTGACTCGGCCGCGTATTCTGGATGCCTGTGCGGCCCCAGGCGGCAAGACTGGCCACTTGCTGGAAATGTCTGACGCCCACGTCACCGCGCTCGAGGTGGATGCCCATCGGTGTGAGCGGCTCAATCAGTCGCTGCAACGTCTTGGGTTGCAGGCGGATGTCAAAGTGGCCGATGCCAGTCAACCTGAGCTTTGGTGGGACGGGCAGGGCTTTGATGCGATCTTGCTCGATGCACCGTGTTCCGCATCAGGCATTGTGCGCCGACATCCAGATATTCGCTGGCTACGCCGCCCCGGTGACTTGCCTCGGCTTGCTGCCACGCAGGCGCATCTGCTGCAGCGCTTGTGGCCGTTGTTGAAACCCGGCGGCGCCCTGCTGTATTGCACCTGTTCGGTCTTTCAATGTGAGGGTGCGCATCAAATTGAGCAGTTTTGTGCCACTCAGGACAATGCGCGTGTCCTGCCTGCCCCTGGGCAAAGCAACATCACCGGGCTCACACCCGTGGACAATCGCTTGCATGACCCGGATGGTTTTTTTTACGCTTTGTTGCAAAAGTCACCTGCTTGACTGGGTGAAGCTCGGCCTCGTCGTGCTGGCGGTCAGTGTCACCGGGCTGGCGCATGGCCAGGTTGACGGGCCGCATGCCAAACTGCGGGTGGAGCGGCTGGACGACGGTGTGTGGCTTTCCGCCCAACTGGCCTTCGATCTGCCGGAGCCGGTTGAAGATGCGCTGAGCAAGGGCATACCGATTCACTTTGTCGCACGGGCAGAGGTGTTTCGGCCGCGCTGGTACTGGAGCAACAAAAAGGTGGCCAGTGCGCAGCGCCGAATGCGCCTGTCGTTTCACCCATTGACCCGCCGCTGGAAGGTCAATCTGAACTCCGGCGAAGCGGCCGATCAGGGACTGAGCCTGAACCAGCAGTACGAGTCGCTGGCTGAGGCGTTGGAACAGATACGACGCCTGAGTCGTTGGAAGGTTGCAGAGGGTGCCGATGTGGAAGCGCCTGCCAAATACTTGATTGAATTCCGTTTCGAGCTGGACCTGGGCCAACTGCCGAGGCCCTTGCAGATTGGCAGCCTGGGGCAGGCGGATTGGCAAATCTCGATTGCCCAGAGCCTGAGTCTGGACCGCGAGGCAGGCCCGTGAGCGCCGTCAAATCCGAGCGTCTCTGGCGCTGGTCGGGCCGCCCACGGACCCTGCGCTGGATGATTGCGCTGGGGCTGACCACCATGGTCGCAATGGGCCTGGTGCTGTTGTTCTTGCTGACTCAGGCCACCACCAGTCGTGCCTTTTACGAAAGAAATTACGCGCGTTTGTTTGTGCTCAACATGGTCGTTGCAGCGCTGTTGTTTCTGGTCATTGCCTGGATTGGCTGGCGCTTGCTGCGCCGCCTGCGTCAACGCAAGTTTGGTAGCCGCTTGCTGGTCAAGCTGGCAGCCGTGTTTGCGCTGGCGGGGTTTACGCCGGGAGTGCTGATTTATGTTGTTTCCTATCAGTTTGTTTCACGGTCCATCGAGAGTTGGTTTGATGTCAAGGTGGAGGGCGCGCTGGAGGCAGGACTCAGCCTGGGCCGGGCCACGCTGGATGCCATGTCGTCTGACCTGGCCAACAAGGTACGCGTTGCGGCCACCCAGTTGATCGATGTGTCCGACAGCAGCATCGCCTTGCCACTGGAGCGCACGCGCGAAGCCATGGGCGCCGATGACTTGATGCTCTGGAGTGCCTCCGGGCGCCTGGTGGCTGCGGTCGGGCAGGTGCGCTACCAGATCAATCCGGCGCACCCGACGCAAGAGCAGTTCAAGGCAGCGCGTGAGCAGCGCTTGTTGACCTGGTTTGAGGGTCTGGATGAGGGCCAGGATGGCAACTACGGTGTGGCTCGGGTCAAAGCCCTGGCGCTGGTTGACAGCAATGACTTTGGCGCCTTGGCACAGCCGCGCTATTTGCTGGCAGTCAAGGGACTCTCACCCATGTTGGTCCAGAACGCGTTGTCGGTGTCGCAGGCCAATCGTGAATACCAGGAGCGTGCCTTGGCGCGTGACGGCCTGCGCCGGATGTACATTGGTACCCTGACACTCAGTTTGTTTCTGGCCGTGTTTGGGGCAGTTTTGCTGGCTGTTGTGTTGGGCAATCAGATCGCCCGTCCGCTGCTGCTGCTGGCCGAAGGGGTGCGGCAAGTGGCTGCCGGAGACCTGACACCCAAGACCTCGCTACGTGGCTCGGACGAACTCGACGGTTTGACACGTGCCTTTGCAGAGATGACGCAACAACTCGCCGATGCACGTCACGCGGTTCAGGTGAGCATGGTGGAAGTCAGTGAGGCACGGGCCAACTTGCAGACCATTCTGGACAACCTGACGGCAGGCGTGCTGGTGCTGGATGCCCAAGGCAAGGTGTTGTCTTCCAATCCCGGGGCCACACGTATTCTGCGGGTTCCACTGGCGGCGCACGAAGGGCGGCGACTGCAGGACATCGAGGGCCTGCAGCAGTTTGGCGGTGCCGTGCAGGCGCAGTTTGAGGCCTTTTTGGTGACTGGGGGCGAGCGCAATCTGGATCATTGGCAAGAATCGTTTCAATTGGGCAATGCCAGTGCTGCATTGGTCGGGCGCCCGCCTCATGACCTGATCACCCTGGTGGCCCGAGGTGCGGAACTGCCTGCGGCACAGCGCTTGCTGGTGTTTGATGACATCTCTGAAATCGTGTCCGCGCAGCGCTCGCAGGCATGGGGCGAAGTGGCGCGGCGACTGGCCCATGAAATCAAGAACCCTTTGACGCCGATCCAGTTGTCGGCTGAGCGACTCGAGATGAAGCTGACGGGCAAACTCGCCGCCAGTGAGCAGGGCTTGCTGACGCGCTCGGTCAAGACCATCGTTGAGCAGGTCGATGCCATGAAGCGCTTGGTGAACGAGTTTCGGGACTACGCGCGTTTGCCTGCTGCTGATTTGAAACCGGTCGATCTGAATGCGTTGGTGCAGGACGTTCTTCACCTCTACAACCTGGACAGCAGCACTGTGCCCGTCCAATGCGACCTGGCACCCGAATGCCCGCCGGTGCTGGGTGATGCACAGCAACTGCGCCAGGTGCTGCACAACCTGCTTCAAAATGCACAGGATGCCAGTGCAGCTCAGGCCGATGCAAACCGTGTCGTGTTGCTAAAGACCCGCTACCTGGCCGATGCGCATCGGGTTCGGCTGAGTGTGATCGACAATGGCACTGGTTTTCCCGAGCACATTCTCAAGCGCGCCTTTGAACCCTATGTCACGACCAAGGACAAAGGGACCGGGCTGGGGTTGGCTGTTGTGAAGAAGATCGCCGATGAACACGGAACACGTGTCGAGATTGTGAATCGCACACAGGGCCAACAGATCGTGGGTGCGCAAGTGTCGTTATCATTCGCCGGTGTCCGTGATCTTCAGCCGGAACCCGCTTGAGTCACACGGAATCGACAGTTTTCAAGGGACCCGTAATACGATGGCTAATATATTAGTGGTGGATGACGAGCTTGGCATCCGGGACCTGCTGTCCGAAATCCTCAATGACGAGGGGCACACGGTTGAAACTGCCGAGAACGCGGCACAAGCGCGAGCAGCGCGCCTGCGCGAGAAACCAGACCTGGTGCTGCTCGACATCTGGATGCCAGACACCGATGGCGTCACCTTGCTCAAGGAATGGTCGGCCAGCGGCATGTTGAACATGCCAGTCATCATGATGAGCGGACACGCCACCATCGACACTGCCGTGGAAGCAACCCGCATCGGTGCGCTGGCCTTTCTGGAAAAGCCCATCACCTTGCAGAAGCTGTTAAAGGCGGTGGAGCAGGGCTTGGCACGCTCGCAACTGCGCAAGTCAGCACCCCCGGGTCAGCCGCGCACAGCCGGCCCGGACAACCGGTTTGCTGATGGTGAGGATGACTTGGCTGAGACGCCGCCTGAACCTGGGCCACAGCCGGTGCAGAGCTTCATGCTTGACAAACCCTTGCGTGATGGGCGCGATGAGTATGAAAAGGCCTATTTCGAATTTCATCTGGCCAAAGAGGCCGGTTCCATGACACGCGTCGCTGAAAAGACCGGGCTGGAGCGTACCCACCTCTACCGCAAGTTAAAACAGCTTGGCGTTGACCTCGGGCGGGGCGGCAAGCGCAATTGATGTGCTTGCCTGAGTCGCGCTGTCTGTCGCCTGGGCCAGTGCCGAGTGTCAGGCTTGCGCCTGCGTCGAGAGATGCAATTGCGGCATCTCCAGCGAGAGCAGCGCGGCGCGCTCAAGTTCTTCCATCAGGCCGAGCAATTGAACCGAGCTGTCGCGTAAATCCTTGACCAGCGCGTGCGCCTGCGCCAGGTCTCCGGCCAGTCGCAATGTGACAAGCTGGTCAGCCAGCGCGTGAATGCGCTGATGTTGTGGCTCGATGTCTCGGTATTCACGCAGAAAACCATAGCGCTGACGCCCAGGCCCTGCGTACCAGATGCCAAAACGGCAGGCTGTTGGTCCGGGCGGCTGCGCTGTCGTGCCAGCAGACCACGGGGTCTGCAGCCAGGCCATGAGCTGATCGACCCAGATCTGATGTTCGCGCTGGGCCATCAGCATGGGCAGGTCGCCCGGGTCCCAGGCCACTTCAGCCCAACGCCGCCAATGTGCATCGGCCACGAAATCACCCACCCAAGCCACCACCGCCTGCGCTGGCATCGGTCGTGCAATGCCATAGCCCTGCACCACATCGCAGCCCAGACGCAACAACAGCACGCCCTGGTCCTGTGTTTCAACGCCCTCGGCAATCACTGACAACTTGAACAGGCGGGCAATGTTGATGATGGACTCCACCAGCACACGGTCTTCGTGGTCATCGAGCATGTCGCGCACAAATGACTGATCAATTTTCAGGGTTTGCACTGGCAGGCGCTTTAGGTAACTGAGCGACGAATACCCGGTGCCAAAGTCGTCCAGCGAAAAACGAATGCCAAGCGCCTGGCAACTGGTGATGAGGTCGTTCGTCGCATGGGACTCTGCCAAGGCAGCCGATTCCAGCAGCTCAAACTCCAGCAGGCTCGGTGCCACCGCAGGGTACTGTGCCAGCGCCTGCTGCAAGCGCGTCAGAAAATCAGCACGCTGAAAATGCCGCGCCGCAATGTTGACGCTGACCGGCCACTGGTGGCCTTGCGCCTGCCACTGCTGCACCTGGGCCAGGGCTTGTTCGATCACCCACTGTCCGATATCCGCGATCAGGTCAGACTGTTCGATCAAGGGCAGAAAGCTCAGTGGCGGGATCATGCCGTCGTGCGGGTGCTGCCAGCGCAGCAGGGCCTCAAAGCCGGCGATAACGCCGGTGCGCATGTTCAGCTTGGGTTGGTAATGCAACAACAGCTCATTGCTGTGCAGTGCCTGGCGCACCCGCTCCAGCGTCTGATGTGCTGATTCCTGTTGGCGATCCTGCAGCACATCGAATCGGTGATGACGGTTGCGACCACTTTGTTTGGCCACATACATGGCCTGATCAGCGTGCCGCAACAAAGTGTCTGGGTCGGAGTCATCCGCGGGGTACAGGGTGTAGCCCAGGCTGGCCGTGATGCTCACCTGGTGTTCACCCAGATCAAAGGGCGCTGCCAGCACGTGCAGGATGCGCGCCAGCAGTGCCTGCACGTCCACGCCCGGTCCCAGGTCTTCAATCAGGATGACGAATTCATCGCCACCCAGGCGCGTCAAGGTGTCGAGTGCACGCAACTCCTGGTTCAGTCGCCCCGTCAGCGCTACCAGCAAGGCATCACCGGTGGCATGGCCATAGCTGTCGTTGATGAGTTTGAATTTGTCCAGGTCCAGCATGCACACCGCCAATTGCGTGCTTTCACGACGTGCCTTTTCCAGGGCGCGGGCAAAGCGATCCGCCAGCAAGACCCGATTGGGCAAGCCTGTTAACGCGTCGTGGCCAGCCTGCCATTGCAGCCGGTCTTGTGCCAGGTGGCGCTCAGAGACATCACGAAACACGAGCACACAGCCCAGCACCTGTCCGTCGGGGGCAAAGATCGGCGAGGCCAGGCTTTCAACCGGACAACGCTTGCCGGAGCGCGCTTGCAGCAGCACATGATCACCGGATTCGACCGCGTGTCCACTTGACAGCACCCCGTGTACCGGGCACGGCAGCGGTCCCTCGGTGTGTTTGTCCAGCAGTTGGAACACGTCGCCAACCGGTTTCGAGACCGCGTCCAGAGCGTTCCATTGGGTCAGGTGTTGCGCTGCGGCGTTCAGGAAGGTGATGTGTCCGACATGGTTGGTGCTGATCACGGCATCGCCAATCGAGGCCAGTGTCACTTGTGCGAGTTCCTTCTCGGCGCGCAACTCGAGTTGCAGACTTTGTTGCCGTTGCGCTTGCAGGTCCAGCGAGTCGAGCATGAAATTGAAAGCGCGCGCAAGATGACTCAGCTCGTCGCTGCCGGCAATTGATGCGCGCAGTTGGACTTCGCCGGTGCTGACGCTGCCGGCCACGCGGGCCAGGTGGTGCAGCCGGCGCGTCAACTGATTGGCCAGCCACCAGGCCAGCAACACACCCACGCCAATTGCCAGCACGGTATAGAGCAGGCCGCTGCGCGTGATGCCAGCCAGCTTGCCAGCCGTGTCACTTTGCGCCACACCCAGACGCACCCATCCGAGCAAGTCGTTGTTGACTTGCACCGGCACCAGCACATCGGCCAGTGCCTCGCCGCGCAACAGCACGCGCAACGGATCCGCAGACAACTGGCCGGGGCGGGGCACATCGGCCACAAACTGACCGCGTCGCTGCAACTCACCGTGCGCAACAATCTTGCCAGAGGGCAAAAAAACCATGGCGTGGGCCACCCCAGGATACGCGCTGATGGCGCTGGTGAGCTCCTGCAACCCGGCAAAATCAGAGGACAGCAGGGGTGTGACGGCAATCAGGCTCAGGTTGTGTGCCAGCCTGCTGGCCTGAGCCAATTGGCTTTCAATCAAAAACTCCCGTTGACGCACTGACAAGTCGTACACAAACAGGCTCATCATGGCGGCGTGCACCAGCGCGACACCCCAGATCAACTGGCGGCGCACCGAGGAGGTGAACCAATGACCCAGCAGGTCAACGAACCGCATCATTGCTGCTTCTTGACCAGCGCGTTGAATTCGGCGAGAAAACTGCGCACCACTTCAAAATCTGCATCACTCGCGGGCACGAAGCGCTCGGTATCCATCTCCTTGAGCAGCGCCTGTCCACGCGGCGAATCCTGCAAATGGGTCAGCAGGCGCACCACCTCGGCCACCACCGGTGCGGGCACATCGTGGCGCACCAGAATGGCGTTCTGGATCAATGTCGGGGTTTGCCAGATCACCTTGAGCGCCACTGCTTCCTGGGGGTTGGACTGTTGGAAGGCTGCCCACGCCACAGGCCAGGTGGCGCTGGCATCACTTTGGCGCAAATAGGCGTTCATGATGGATGAGTTGTGTGTGCCCACATAGTTGTTTTTGACCTCGGTTTGCACATCAACCCCATTCTTTTGCAGATAGAGCTGCGGCATCATGGCCGCCGCCAGGGCCGTCGGGGCGGGGTAGGCGACCACCTTGCCGCGCAGGTCGCTCGGGAAGCGAATCGGGCTGTCGCGCCGCACCAAAAAAATGCCACGAAACAACTCGTCATTGCCCATTTTGGCAACCGCACGGTAGCCCCAGTCGCGCGCCAGGGTGGCGTGATAAGGGTTTGGCAGGGCAAAGTGCGGGCTGGCGCGGCGCAGCTTTTGTTCGAAGTCGGCGTAGTCGTTGGAGGTTTCGAGATCAAACGAGGTACCCGGCAGATGCTCGGCCAGGTACTTCATCAGTGGCTCGAACTTCTGGTGCAGCAATTGTGGGTTCTGCAGCGGATGGATCGAAAACACATAGTGCGTTTGCGAGTCCCCCTGGCTCGGTGTGTGGGTGTACACGGGGGCGGGGGCCGGCTCCTGTTTGCTGCAGCCGAGCAAGGCCAGCGCCGCACATCCCGCCAGCCACCAACGGCGCCCCGATTGCATCACTCCAGGCCCTCTTCGACCAACTCTGCAGCACGAAGCAGGGCCCGCGCCTTGGCCTCGGTTTCCTGCCACTCCAGCTCTGGCACCGAGTCTGCGACCACACCGGCGGCGGCCTGCACGTAAAGTGTCCGGTCCTTGATGATGCCGGTGCGGATCGCGATGGCCACATCCATGTCGCCGGCATAACTCAGGTAGCCGCAAGCGCCGCCGTAGATGCCGCGCTTGACCGGCTCAAGCTGGTCGATCAGTTCCATGGCGTGGACTTTGGGGGCCCCGGTCAGTGTGCCGGCCGGAAAGGTGGCTTTCAGCACATCCATGCTGGTCATGTCCGGTTGCAGGGTGCCCTCAACGTTGCTCACGATGTGCATGACGTGGCTATAGCGTTCGACGCAAAAGGCATCGGTCACCTTGACGCTGCCCGTTTCTGCAATGCGACCGATGTCGTTGCGAGCCAGGTCGATCAACATCACATGTTCGGCACGCTCTTTGGGGTCGTTCACCAGTTCCACCTCGGCGGCCTTGTCGGCCTGGGCGTCGGCGCCGCGCGGTCGGGTGCCGGCCAGTGGCCGGATCGTGATCCGTTGCGTCGGGTTGCTGCTGCCTGGCGTCTGCTCCTGGCGCACCAGAATTTCCGGACTGGCGCCAACCACATGAAAGTCGCTGCCACCGTCGATGGCGCCGCTGAAATTGTAGTAATACATGTAGGGCGACGGATTCAGTGAGCGCAGCGCACGGTACAGGCTCAAGGGAGACTGCAGATAGGGCTTCTTGATGCGTTGACCGATCTGGACTTGCATGAAGTCGCCGCCGGCAATCAGCTCCTTGGCGCGCTCGACGGCAGCCACATAGTCGTCCTTGGCAAAGTCGCGTTGCACTGGCTGGCTGGGTGCCGGCCGCAGGGCTGGCACCGGCGCCGCCTGCGCCAATCGTTGCCGCAGTTCGGCCAGGCGCGCCAGGCCGGACCGGTAAGCATCCGGATGGCTCGGGTCGGCATACACCATCAGGTGCAGTTTGCCCGACAGGTTGTCAATGACGGCCAGCTCGTCGCAGTGCAACAGCAAGATGTCAGGCGTGCCGAGTTCGTCCGGAGGGCAACTCAGTGCCAGCTTCTTTTCAATGTAGCGCACCACGTCATAGCCAAAGTAGCCGGCCAGACCCCCGCAAAAACGCGGCATGCCGGGTCGCAGCGCGACTTTGAACCGCTGCTGGTAGCTGGCGATGAAGTCCAGCGGGTTGCTGCGTGAGGTCTCAATCACGGTCCCATCACGCACCACTTGGGTGCAGGTCTGTGCGCCAAAGCCGGTGGTTCTCAGCAGGCTGCGTGCCGGCAGTCCAATGAAGCTGTAACGACCGAAACGCTCTCCGCCAACCACTGATTCGAGCAGGAAGCTGAAAGGCGCTGGCTCGGTCTGGCCGGGCGGACAGGCCAGCTTCAGGTACAGCGACAACGGGGTTTCCAGGTCGGCAAAGGCTTGAGCCGTCAAAGGGATGCGGTTAAAGCCCTGGGCAGCAAGGCTCACGAATTCAGCTTCAGTCATTACGCTCGTCCCTCAAGAAAGCCAGTCGAAAGTTGTGGCGCGCAGAGCGGTGAGCGGGTATGACACGAAACGCGCGCTGGGCGTCACCGAAATGTCAGGGCAGCAGGCGCTGCACCGGTAGCAAGCGCGGCCCTGACACGCTGAAATCAACACCACCCGCGCTGCGCGGGCGGCGTCTGATGGATACCACAGAAAACAGTTCGGAACAAAAACATCAAATGAGTGTAGCAAAACTGATCCAAATCAAAATATCATGCGCCAAAGCTCTGCAACATGGCTGCCCTTGTACGGCATTCAATCCAGTCAGGAAAATACATGAAGTTCAGTACCAAAGTCGTCTCCATTGCAGTCATTCAGGCCGTGCTTTTTTTGCTGGCACTGGTCATCAGTATCGGCGCACTGATACGCACACAGGCTGAGTTTGACCGCTATACCGCCACCACACAAGCGGTGGAGCGCAGCTTGACCGAGATGTATGCCCAAGGCTTGCAGATGGGCCAGGCGCTGCGCAACATCTTGCTCGACCCCAAGAATCCAACGGCTTACAAAAATCTCAAAACGGCCCAGGAGGCCTACGACAAGGCCTTCGAGCAGGGGTCGCAAAGTGCCAAGGGCACACCGTTTGAAGCCGGCATGGCCCTGTTGCCCAAGTTGCGCGCGGACCAAGGGCGCGCGCAAGAAAAGGTGCTGGCGCTGGTGGCTGGCAACGGCGACGGCATCCCGGTGCTGAACGCCGAAGAAACGCCAGCCTGGCGTGTGCTGCGCGGCGAACTGATCAAACAGGGCGAAGCGGCCAAGAAGGCCTCATTGGAAGAGCACAAGGCGGTGCAGACTGCAACCCGAAGCGCCTTGTGGCTCTCTCTGGGCATGGCCTTGGTCGCCTTGGTGGCCGCTGCGGTCATGAGCTGGCGCATGCGCGCCACGCTGAATCAGGAGCTCGGTGGCGACCCGGCCGATGCCCGCGCGGCGCTGGCTGGCATTGCCAAAGGCGACCTGACTGTGGTGGTGAACAATTCGGGTGGGCCCGACAGCCTGATGGGTGTCATGCGTGAGATGGACGCATCGTTGAAAAAGCTCGTCACCGCGGTGCGTGACTCGGCTGAAGGCATTGCCGTGGCCAGTGCTGAAATTGCCCAAGGTGACAACGACCTGTCGGCGCGCACCGAAAGTCAGGCCAGCTCTCTGCAAGAAACGGCTGCCAGCATGGAGCAACTCAGTGCCACAGTGCGGCAAAACGCCGACAGTGCGCGCCAGGCCAACCAGTTGGCACAGAGTGCCAGCACGGTGGCGGTGCAGGGCGGCGAGGTGGTGGCGCAGGTGGTGGGCACCATGAAGGGCATCAACGAAGCCAGCCGCAAAATCAGTGACATCATCAGCGTGATTGACGGCATTGCCTTTCAAACCAACATCCTGGCGCTCAACGCGGCCGTCGAGGCCGCGCGTGCCGGTGAGCAGGGCCGTGGTTTTGCCGTGGTGGCCAGCGAAGTGCGCTCGCTGGCCGGGCGCAGTGCCGATGCTGCCAAGGAGATCAAGGCGCTGATCAGCGCCAGCGTCTCGCGTGTCGAGCAGGGCACGGCGCTGGTTGACCAGGCCGGCAGCACCATGAGCGAGGTCGTCAGCGCCATCACACGCGTCACCGACATCATGGGCCAGATCAGTCACGCCAGTGACGAGCAGAGCCTGGGTGTGTCACAGGTCAACGAAGCCGTCACGCTGATGGACCAGGCGACCCAGCAAAACGCCGCCTTGGTGGAAGAAATTGCCGCAGCGGCCAGCAGCCTTAAATCACAGGCGCAAGACCTGGTGCAGACGGTCGCGGTGTTCAAGCTCGGCGCCGACGACGGCCGCCAGGCCATGACCATGGCCGCGGGGCCAGCGCGGCCGGTCGCGCGCAACAAGCCCATGGCGCCAGCGCGCAGTGTGCCCCGGCCAACCCCCGCCAGGAGCGTCGCTGCCAAGGCGCCGGCACCCTTGCCCGCACCCAAGCCGGCAGCCCCCTCCGGGGGGGGCGCACCGGCAGCCTCAGCCAACAACGACGAGTGGGAAACCTTCTGACACCGGCAGTATGTGCTGCGGCTGGGGCCAAAGGTCAAATCATGCAGGGTTGGTTCTGACCGCTCGCAGGTATGCTTTGTGCTAGTGGCTTGCATGCAGTTTCCCTAGCGGGCTGGTTGCCGGTCCGGTTCATCGGTGCGGCGTTTGTGCTGCACAAGGCAAGCACGCTGTCGTCACGGCAACGGCCAGGTGACCATCGCCGGGGCTGCGCAGCCATGCGGGTACCATGAAGAAAGACAGATTGACATGAAGAATTTGACGGTGGCGGTTCGGATTCAGGCCTCATTTGCAGTCGTGCTGGCGCTGTTTTTGCTGGCAGCGGGGGTCTCGATTTGGCGTTTTCAGTCCATCCAGCACAGCATTGTCGAGAGCGAAGCGGTCGCGACGCTGGCGCAGACGGCAACGCAATGGCGTGATGCGATCAACAGCAACTACCTGCGCGCCCGACTTGAACTGCAACTGGAAGAAAGTGCCACCAATGCCGTCGCACGTGGTGAGCCGGCGGTGGCCGAGGCGTTTTCCAAGCAGTTGCAGGTCTTGCAGACCCAAACCGCTGCCGTTCAGAAGACCATTGCCGAGTTGCAGAAGGCACTGGCCGAGACGGCCCAGCGACATCCCGATACGCAGCCCATGCTGGAGCAGGAAGGCAAGGCGCGCAACGCATTTTTGCGTGTGCGCAATGGCCTGATTGAGGCGCAACCACAAGAGCGCGCGAGTCTGCTGGTCGAAAAGGTGGAGCCGGCATTGAACAACTACCTGGCTGCGGTGAGTGCCCTGGTCGATTACTACCGTGCTGAGGTGCGGGAGCATCAACAGCAAGAGCAAAGCACGATTGTGCAGGCGCAGATTCTGCTCGGCCTGGTGCTGGGGGTGGCGGTGCTGCTGTCGGTGGCGCTGGCGCTCACACTCACACGGGCCATTGCACGCCCGCTGCAAGAGGTGGCCGCGCAACTCGGGCGGGTGGCGCAGGGCGACTTGTCGGCTGATCTGCAGCAGATCAGCCGTGGTGACGAGATCGGCCAGGTCTATCACAGCACCCACGACATGACGCAGGCGCTGCGACGGGTGGTGGGCGAGGTGCGTCAGGCCAGTGAGCGACTCGAGATCGGCAGTGCTGAAATCGCCCAGGGCAACCACGACTTGTCAGCACGCACCGAAAGTCAGGCCAGCGCCCTGGAGCAAACCGCCGCCAGCATGGCGCAACTGAACGGCACCGTGCAGGAAAACGCCGAGTCGGCACGCCAGGCCAACCAGTTGGCGCAGAACGCCAGCCAGGTGGCGCTGCAGGGTGGCGAAGTGGTGGCGCAGGTGGTGGGCACCATGCACGGCATCAACGAAGCGTCGCGCAAGATCAGCGACATCATTCAGGTGATTGACGGCATTGCGTTCCAGACCAACATCCTGGCCCTCAACGCAGCGGTGGAGGCCGCGCGCGCCGGCGAGCAGGGCCGGGGTTTTGCGGTGGTGGCCAGCGAAGTGCGCAGCCTGGCTGGGCGCAGTGCGGATGCTGCCCGCGAGATCAAGGCATTGATCGGCACCAGTGTGGCACGGGTCGAACAGGGCAGCCAACAGGTGGATCAGGCGGGCCAGACCATGTCCGAAGTGGTCAGCGCGATCCACCAGGTGACCGACATCATGGGGCACATTGCCCGGGCCAGCCAAACGCAAAGCGCGGATGTGGCCAAGGTGGGGCAGGCGGTGGCCCAGATGGATCAGGACACCCAGCAAAACGCCGCCTTGGTCGAGCAAATGGCCGCCGCCGCCAGCAGTTTGCAAAACCAGGCACAAGAGTTGGTTCAAACGGTGGCTGTGTTCAAGTTTGCCGGTACGACCACGACAGCCACTGCCTTGCCCCCCTCGCAGGTGCGCAGCAAGATCCCCCGGCCCAAGCCCGCCTATCAGGGTTCCGAGCGACGCAGTCTGACTGCCACGCCCAAGCCCGCGCCAGTGGTGCCGGCCCAGCCGCGCGCCGCCGACGGTGCTGCCGAGTGGGAGACCTTTTGAGCCTGCGGTTCGTCTGACAGTGCGCAGCGCCATCTTAAAAAGATAGCACTCAGCGCTTATCAGGAAAGCGCTACAGGCCAAAACGACTTATAAGTCCGTGAGCACCTGCAACACCGCCTGACCGTAAGCCTGCAACTTGCGCTCGCCCATGCCACTGATGCCTTGCAGGTCGTCAATGGACTGTGGTGCGCGTTGCGCCATGCTGCTCAATGTGGCGTCATGAAAAATCACATAAGCCGGCAGCCCGTGCTCGCGCGCGATGCCGGCCCGCCAGGCCTTGAGCGCGTCAAAGCGCTGTTGCGCGGCCGCGTCCATCGAGCCGGCCACGGGGGTGGCACGCGGCTCGCGCGGCTTTCGCCGGCTGGCCTGGGCTGGCTGCAGCACACGCAGGTGCAAGGCTTTTTCACCGCGCAACACGCTGCGCGACGCCTCGGTCAGACGCAGCGTGTTGAACGCCTGCGCATCCACCGCGACGGCGCCCATGGACAGCAACTGGCGCAACACGCTGCGCCACTGCGACTCGCTGAGGTCGGCGCCGATGCCAAATGTGCTCAGACGGTCGTGGCCGCGCTGCACGATCTTGTCGGTGCGTTTGCCGCGCAGGATGTCAATGGCGTGGCCGGCGCCAAAGCCAAAGCCAGTCATTTGCTGCACCCGGTACACCGTGGACAGCAGTTTGCGCGCAGCATCGGTGGCATCCCAGACCGTGGGTGCTTGCAGGCAGTTGTCACAATTGCCGCAGGCTTGGCTGACTTCGCCAAAATAGCGCAGCAGATGCACCCGGCGGCAACTGGTGGCTTCGGCCAGCCCCAGCAGCGCGTCAAGCTTGCCGCGCAAGCCTTGTTTGAAACTCTCGTCGGCGTCACTGTCGTCGATCATGCGCCGCTGATTCACCACATCTTGCAGTCCATAGCACATCCAGGCGTCGGCAGGCGCACCGTCACGTCCGGCGCGGCCGGTTTCCTGGTAGTAGCCCTCAATGTTCTTGGGCATGTCCAGGTGCGCCACAAAGCGCACATCGGGCTTGTCGATGCCCATGCCAAAGGCGATGGTGGCCACCATCACCACGCCTTCCTGGCGCAAAAACTGGTCCTGGTTGGCCTGCCGGGTACGCGCATCCAGGCCGGCGTGGTAGGGCAGAGCCGCCACACCGTGGTCGCAAAGCAGGTCTGCCGTTTCTTCGACCTTCTTGCGCGACTGGCAGTACACCACGCCAGCGTCGCCCAGATGTTCGTCCTGGATGAAGCGCAGCAGTTGCTGGCTGGCGTCGCGCTTTTCGACGATGGTGTAGCGGATGTTGGGCCGGTCAAAGCTGCTGATGAACTGCTGCGCACCGGCAAACTGCAGATGATCGATGATGTCCTGACGGGTCAGGGCGTCGGCGGTGGCGGTCAGCGCCAGGCGGGGGACGCCCGGATAGCGCTCATGCAACACCGTCAAAGACCGGTAGTCTGGCCGGAAATCGTGCCCCCATTGGCTGACGCAATGCGCCTCATCGATGGCAAACAGGCTCAGATGGCCGCGGCGATGCAAGGTGTCGAGCAACTCCAGCAGGCGCGGCGTGTTGATGCGCTCGGGTGCGCAATACAGCAGCGCCAGTTCACCCTGCAGCAGGCGTTGCTCAATCTGGCTGGCAGCCTGCCAGGACAGGGTCGAATTGAGAAACTCGGCGGCCACGCCGGCCTGCTGCAGCGCACCGACCTGATCATGCATCAGCGCAATCAGCGGCGACACCACCAGCGCCGTCGCGGCGCCGTCCCGGTGTCGGGCAATGGCCGGCAACTGATAGCACAAGCTCTTGCCCCCGCCGGTGGGCATCAGCACCAGCGCATCACCCCCTTGCAACACATGGTCAATGATTTGCCGCTGCCGCCCGCGAAACTGCTGGTAGCCAAAGACGCTGCTGAGAAGGGATTCCAATGACCACCCAAAATGCTATATTATAAATAGCTAATGACGCTTATAAAATAAGGGCTAGAGCCCATTTTGCCTATCAATATCAGGCCAGGTGAAACAGACTCAGGGTTCGGCCAGCGCCTTCAGAACGGCATCGGTGATGTCATTGCGCGGGTCCACATACACCGCCTCCTGCACCACAAAGTCCAGTTTGGCGGCCTCGGCCAGCCGGCCAATGGCCTGGTTGGCCACAGCCAGCAGCTTTTGCAATTCTTCGTTTTTGCGCACATTCAGGTCTTCTTGAAAGGCGCGGCGCTTGCGCTGGAACTCGCGCTCTTGCTCGGCGAGCTTTTGCTGACGCTCGCGCATCTGGCCGTCCGACAGCACCGGGGCATCGGTTTTCAGGCTCTCGGTGGCAGACTTCAACGCTGACTCCTGCGCCAGCAGCTCTTTTTCGCGGGTCGAAAACTCTTGTTCCAGGCGGGTTTGCACCCGTTTGGCGGCCACTGACTCGGTGATGATGCGCTCAAACTTGACAAAACCGATGCGCCGTGGCGCAGGCGTCTGGGCGCTCGCAGGCCAGGCCAGAGCCAGCGCGGCCAGCGCCAAGGTAAACGCCGGCAGCACGGACTGCGCCCGGCGCGCCAAGGGAAAAGCAGGCAAAAACATCATGGTGAAAAAGCTCAGGTCGGGCCAAAAAATGTGGCAAGTGCTGCCAGCAACAAAACTGCGCAGGGCGCATGATAGCCAAGCGCTGCCCGGCTTGCTGTCGCCTGCGCGTGAAACGGTGTGCCCGCTGCAACCCCTGGCCAGAACTTCTGACCCGATCGCCGGGTTGAAGGCCCGGGTCTTGCATGCTGTCGAACTCGCGGCTGCTGCCGTCTGGGTAGCCGACACGCACGCGCCAGATTTGATTGAGCGCCGCAGCGGCGACTTGTCCGGCGTAGGCGGCCACTGCGGCGCCCCGGGCGACGCCTGGCGGATGGCTGCTGGCGGTCAGGCTGCCAACGGCCGCCGCCGTGCCGGCTGCCAGTGCCGTGTAGTCTGGGGCGCGCTCGGTGCGGCTGACCGCCAGCACGAAGCCGCAGTCGGCACACGACTCACTGCGTTGGGTGCCATACACCGCGCCCACGCCCTGCTGTG
>JFJP01011854.1_pt1 | contig 25423 bp, 23 predicted proteins | sample 431651 | NCBI WGS metagenome assembly JFJP01 (sample SAMN02602958, study PRJNA72255) | Microbial mat metagenome, whole genome shotgun sequencing project. | biome: fresh water; feature: sink hole; material: water; isolation source: purple microbial (photo- and chemosynthetic) mats found in...
GTTTGGCCCGTTTATGTGACCGATCAACCGCATTTGGCGGAGCAAAAGGGAGCCGAAGTTCGCCTGATTCTGGCCCGCGATTATGGAGTCAAGTTGATGGGCGATGTTCTCTTTACCCGCGAAGCTTTTATCCGCCAGAATCCTAAAACGACGCAAGCCTTTCTGAATGCGACTTTGCGCGGTTGGGAATACGCGGTCAAAAATCTCGCTGAAACGGTAAAATTGCTGGCAGAATATGATAAAACTCTTTCGCCTGACCAGCTGGCCTTTGAAGGCCGCGAGACAATCAAACTCCTTCAATATGGAATTGGGGCCGAAAAACTTGGCTGGAATGATCCGCAAGCCTGGGCGACTGAACAGCAACAATTACTTGAGCTTGGTCTGCTCAAAGGCCCCCTCGCGCCTGAACCAGCCTTTGAAAATCGCTTTGTGGCAGCCTACTATCAAAAGTAGAGTTCTGGGGTTTCGGCAAGCTCAAGCACGGTGGGAGTAAATCTTGATCTTGTGCTATACTAGACGCTAGTTTGGGGTTCAGAATGTACGCCCCAGTGCCGGGCAAATTAGGAGCATTCGCCGTCGCAGCTGCCCAGCCATAGGTTGGGCTTGGAAACGTAAGGTAGAGCCATGAGCTTGATTGAGGATGCACGTCAGTTGATCAAAAAAGGGCAGCCACCGACCTTGGCTACGGCAAAGGCTCTGTTGGAAGCCTATGATGAAACGAAGTTTGAGCTTGAGCGGCTCCAGGCTCGCTTAGGCGATCTGGAATTTCACTACGAGGTCTTTCAACACCTCATGATAGACCGCAAAGAACTGACCGAAAAGCTGGCCACTTTAGGCCTCGAAGTTTTTAGTGCGCCAGATGATCGGGGGAGTTGGTCCTGGGCTTGGCGCTGGCGGGAAAATGCTCCGGTCTCAGGGTTTGAAAGTTCTGTCGGGGCATTGCAAGCGGCGTTGGAAAGTCTGTTGGGGCTGCCCGAAAATCCAGATCCTGTACAAAATTAGCCCCTTGCCTTAATCGGCTGCAAGAAACTATTTTTAGGAGTAATGTTACCCTTATGGAGAAAGTTTTTCTCGCTGTAGAGCTACGAAGCGTTGTGGGCAAAAAAGTTAAACGCTTACGGCAAAAAGGTCTTATGCCCGCGACGGTCTATGGGAAAAGTTTTGCGCCTGTTACCATTCAGGTCAATGAGCGCAATTTCAATACGATTTATCGCCAAGTTGGCCGCACGTCGTTGGTCGAACTCGATTTGCCCGATAAACCCGTCGCGTTTATTCAGGCTGTGCAACGCCATCCGATAAGTCGACTCATCATTCACGCTGACTTTCGCGTGGTTGACCTCAAAGTGGCAATCACGACTGAAGTGCCAATTGTCTTAACTGGCAAATCGCCGTTAGCTGAACGCGGGATTGCCACGCTGAGTCATGCGCTAACCACCGTTGTCGTTGAGGCTTTGCCCGCCGAACTGCCGCAACACATTGAAATTGACCTTTCGGTGCTTGATAGCTTGGAAAAGAGCATTCACGTGCGCGATCTGCCCAAAGGTGCTGGCTACGAAATCCTGACGGCGGGGGATGAACTGGTTGTTTGGCTCGCGCCTGTGACGGTCAAAGTCGAAGCCGAAGCCGAAGTCAAGACCGCCGAGCCCGAAGTTGTCCGCAAGAAGCGCGAGGAAGAAACTAAAGACAAAGAAAAAGAGTAGGCGTAGGATAGGCATCTTGCCTGTCCCGCTTGGAAAACAGGCAGGATGCCTGTTCTACACCCCCTTGAAAAAAACAGGCAGGATGCCTGTTCTCACGCTTGGGCACACTTTAAGTGGTGTGCCCCTTTTTCATCCCTTATTCTGAGCAGAAAAACCTACCAAAGCCGAAAAGCTAGAGCGATAAAATAGCCAATGACCAGAAGCCCAACCCCCAAAATGCTGCGCTGGAAGAGGCTAAGTTGTTTGAGATAATCTCGTGCTTCGGGCGAAAGATCGGGGCGCAGCAGAATCGAAGCTGTCCAAATCCAGAGGCCTAAGCTCAACCCAATTGCTCCCAGAGCGGGAATGCCCCATAGAAAATTGGGGGTTAAAGGCATGGTGCGCGAGGCAATGATGGCCATCAGCAAAAGCAAAAAAGAAAAGCCTAAAACTCGCGGAGTCAAAAAGCTAATTTTAGTAGCCATTGCATCCATTTTAGCAGGGAATGAACGATCTAGCACTTGAGCTAGTTTGTGCAACTGTTTACTTGGTTTGGAAGTGGCTTGAGCCTCACGGGTTGCTCTTTCCTCAGAAAAACGCATCTTTGACACAGGTTTCTCCTTAATCTAAGATTAGGTCAGCCATTCTACTGCGTCCCGTGCAAGCTGTCAATTTTTCCCATTCGTTGTATAATATTGGCATCCAATTAGCCCCGAAAGGAAAAGACTATGTCTACTGAAACGCCGCAAACGCTCTTGCTCGATTCGCCGCTTGAGATTCGCAATTTTCGCTGCTTTCAACATCTTCAGATTGAGAAATTAGGGCGCGTCAATTTGATTGTTGGCGAGAATGGCGTGGGAAAGACCGCGCTGCTGGAGGCTTTGCATTTATACGCTAATCCCACTGATGCAGATTTGATAAAGCTAATCTTGAAGTCCCGTGACGATTATTTAGGTTTTTCAGCCTTTTTCCATGGCCGTGTTTTTGATGCGAATGTTTTACCAGACTCGATTGAGATCGGATTAAGAGATAAACCAGAAAGTAAACTTTCGTTTTACTTACATCCAGTTCGGCATACAAATGAAGTAGAGGAGGAGAGTTCAGAAGAAGAAACCGAAGCTAACAGTCGTAGCTCTCGGGAAATCGGTATTAAAATTGGATATGAATCAAAGGAATTTAGAACTAAAATATCAGTACCACAAGAATACGAATCCTTAATTAAACTTTTACTTAATGAGAATAGGGATAAAGAGCGAATCAGAGCCGTTTTTGTTTCAGCAAAAGGTTTGGTAATGGATGAAATGGAACGTTTTTGGAATAAATCCATTTTATCAAACAAGAAAAAAGAAATAATTATTGCCTTAAACATTGTCCCTGCTGGAGAGAGGATTGAAGATTTGACTTTTATCAGGTTTGAGAATAGTAGAGGACGTTTTCCCGTGGTACAAATCGCAGGGCTTGAGAATGCGGTTTCGCTTCGCAGCCTTGGTGAAGGAATGGTAAGAATGCTTGGATTGGCTCTTGCGCTGGCGAATGCCAAAGATGGGATGCTCTTAGTTGACGAAATCGAAAGCGGGTTGCATTATTCGATTCAAGCTGCAATGTGGAACATGATCTTCAAAACTGCTGCAAAGTTGAATGTGCAAGTTTTTGCAACTACACATAGTTGGGATTGCGTTGAGGGTTTTCAGCAAGCAGCGCAGGAAAATGAAGATATTGAGGGAATGTTGATTCGGCTCAAACGGAGAGGAGATGCTATTGTTCCAACGCTTTTTGATGAGCGCAGACTTGCTATCGCCACTCGTGAGCAGATTGAGGTACGTTGATGAAAGCTAAATCCTCTATTTTGCTTGTAGAAGGAAAAGACGATGAGCATGTCTTCTATAATCTGGCCGAATGTCATCAGCTTCCACGTAATTTCAGTGTCAAGAACAAAGAAGGATTCACTAACATTCGAGATACTCTCGATGTTGAACTTGATGCTAGTGGCTTAGAGCGAATTGGGATTGTCGTAGACGCAGATCTTAGCCTAGAATCACGCTGGGAATCCCTCTGCTCTTTATTGCTCAAAGCAGGTTACACAGATATATCTAAAAAACCTGTTTCCGAAGGGACAATTATTCGCCAGGAAGGGCTACCAATCGTTGGTGTTTGGATTATGCCTGATAATGTTCAGAATGGGATGCTGGAGGATTTTATTGGCTTGCTGATTCCGCAAGGTGATTCTCTGTGGGAATATGCCGAAGAGTGTTTGCAACAGGTAGAATCGGATTCCCAACGCTTCCCGCCAAGGCAGCATTTTTCGGCCTATCATCGGAGCAAAGCGCGGATTCACACTTGGCTGGCCTGGCAAGAAGATCCTGGGAAACCGATGGGCCAAGCTATCACAAAGAAGTTTTTAGATGCTCAAGCGCCGTATGCCCAAAGGTTGGTGGACTGGCTCCGTATTCTCTTTCCGGCGTGAAAGGTTGCAGGTTTGTACTTCCGCTGAAACGAAAATGGCCCCTGAGCTTGCCTAAGGGCCCGGCGTGAAAGGTTGCAGGTTTGCACTTCCTATGATATGATAAAGCTATGTTCTAATGTAGATTCAAAGGAATAGAACGTACTAATTTTGGCTATGACAACCCGTGATCTGCTTGGCTTTGGCCTTTCCTATTTCTATGCGGCGGCCCTCATTGGGCTGGCGGAGAGCATTCGGCGCTGGCGCGGCTATCCCCAAGACTTTACCCGCAAACTAGTGCATATCGGTGCTGGGATGTGGGTTTTCGGTGTGCTGGCCATCTTTGAGCATTGGTACATTGGAATAATTCCCTTTGCTTCATTTATTGTTCTCAATTATCTCTTTTATCGTTCTCGGCTCCTCAAAGCGATAGATAGCCTCGAAAGTAGTCCTGGCACAATCTATTTTGCTTTTTCTGTAGCCCTTCTCTTTCTGCTTTTCTGGCGCACCGATAGCTCCCAGGATCAGGCTTCGCTGGCTGTCGCAGGCGTAATGGCGATGACCTGGGGGGATTCGTTGGCCGCCTTAATCGGGCGTAAATGGGGCCGCCACCATTACGCGGTTGGGGGCAAAACGCGCTCTTTGGAAGGTTCAGCGGTGATGTGGCTGGCTAGTGGGCTAACGATTTTCCTCACGCTCTGGCTGGTTCCCAATTCTCCTCTAAGTAGTCAGAGTCCAGCTTTCAGTCTTGGAACTTGTTTAAGTGGCGCTTTGGTGGGCAGCGTAGTTGCGACTCTGGCGGAGGCCTTCGCACCCGCCGGGACCGACAACCTCAGTGTGCCCTTGTTAGTCTCTTTTGCCCTTTTTGGTCTAACTTCGTTCCTTCGCTAGAAAACCAGAGTTAGCTGTTCCGCCCAGACGCAAAACATTATTTGAAATTGTAAAATCCTAAAATTTAACGAGGGATAGAGGCTGGGCCTTTTTTCAAGAGTAAAGGAAGTAGTAGTAAGGTCTATTTTCATTTTTAGATAGATTTTACGACGTGAAAGTAGCATGTAGTGAACAGTCTTCGTATTCCTATTCTCAAGATCGGCGATGTCCTCATTGCTTCGATCCAAATTGCCCTCCACGATGCTTCGGCAGTGCAGTTCAAAGATGATCTCCTCCAGAAAATCCATGATACCAAAGCGCGGGGAGTGATTATTGATTTAACGGCCATAGATGTCGTGGATAGTTTCATTGGGCGGATGATCGCCGACATTGCCGCGATGTCCGGGCTAATGGGCGCACGCGTCGTCCTCACTGGTTTGCAACCCGCCGTTGCGATTACTTTGGTCGAGCTTGGCTTAGAACTAACTGGCGTGTTGACTGCACTCAATCTTGAGAAGGGGCTTGCTGTGATGCAACGCCAAACTGACCAAGCTGAGGAGAGTAGTGATGGCACAGGCTAAGGCAGCAGTCATTCGGAGCGACCTTGACATTGTGATTGCCCGCACCCTCGCCCGTGATACTGCCAAGGCGTTAGGGTTTGGCGCAATTGATCAAGCCCGCATTGCGACGGCGGTGAGTGAACTGGCCCGCAATATCTTCCTCTATGCTGGCAGCGGAAGTGTAACGGTGCGTGAAATCGAAAAAAGTGGCCGCAAAGGGATTGAAATTGTTTGCGAAGATCAAGGGCCTGGGATTGCGAATCTTGACTTGGCCATGCAAGACGGCTTTACGACCTCACGCGGCATGGGCATGGGCTTGCCCGGAGCCAAACGGCTTATGGATCAATTTGAGGTGAAAACAAAAGAGGGGGAAGGGACAACTATTACGTGTAGCAAGTGGCGAGCATAGAAAAAGTAGCGTTATTAACTAGGTTTATTTAGTTGAGAACGCTGTTTTTTCTTGCCCTTTCAAGATAGCCGAATCTGAAGCAAAATAAAAAAGGGCCAGGGAGACATTTTTGCCTCCTGGCCCTTTTTACTTTCAAAGCCTTAACTCACGTTTGCTTCACGTTGCTTCTGGAAGCAGTCGGAACAATAAACTGGGCGATCCCCACGGGGTACAAAGGGAACCGTTGTTGTTTTACCACAACTATCGCAGATAACCTCGTGTTGAATTTGTTCCCGACTGTGACTCCGGCCTCCGCCACTTCCGCCTCGGCGGCGGTCCCCGCCGGCTCGTTTGCGTTCACGGCGGCAATCGGGGCAGCGCACCGGGTCATGCACAAACCCTTTTTGGGCGTAGAACTCTTGCTCCCCTACCGTAAAGATAAATTCAGCGTTACATTCACGGCAATTCAGGGTCCGATCTGTGTAGCTCATCGCTTGAAACTCCTTAGAGATGGTGAAATGATGCACGAAACAAGCTCAAAAGCCAACTTATGCGATGTTTGGGCCTTTGTTAGCCCTATGGCTCCTGAAGCATTGTGTCGCTCCAGATCCGAGATGAAGATCAAAGGTTTTTTGACGAACCAAATTAGCTTTCTTTAACCTTCAAACTGGACAAGGCAGGGTCGGGAAAAGCGATGGCTGTGGAGTCGCGCTGGGGTTCCAGAGCCTTCCGAAGCTAAACGCGAGGCCAAACCCATATCCTGGTTCAGGCGTACCTAAACTTAGCTCAAGATTGCCAAAACCATGTTCAAAACACTGTTATGGCACTCTTGAAACTATAGCATATCTTCTACCTTTTTGCAAGCTGCTTTCCCGCTTATGTTTTTGCCTCAAAGAGATTGCACTGTTTGCACCTGGCCCACCATGTTTTGCCAACCCAACCACTTAGTGCTAGAATGACCAACGCATTGGCTTTGGTCGCTCTGGCTGATTCTGTAAAACCCTTTTTGAAGCTAGAAAGTTGTGTAAAAAGGATGTTTCGTTCATTTTTGCCCAAATTTGGTCTCGTCTGGTTATCTACAATTCTGCTTTTAGCCGCATGTAGCTCCAGCCAAAGTCCCACCTCTAATCTCCCAACCGTTTCGTCAACCACCGCGAGTAGCCCAAATCCTGATTCAGCATATACTTTTGGGATGCTTTTAGTCGGGCCTAACAACGATTTCGGTTGGAGTCAAGCCCATTATGAAGGTGCAAAGTATGCTGAGGCTAAAGTTCCTGGGACAAAATTCATTTTTGTTGATAAGGTGAATCCAGCAGATCGCCCTGGAATTAAGGTCGAGCAAATTGTTGATGATCTTGTCAACAAAGGCGCTAAATTCATCATTAGCAATTCTGATGATTTCAAGGATGGAACCCGCGAAGCCGCTAAAGCTCACCCCGACGTGCTTTTCCTCCATGTTTCAGGCGACGATCAGTTGACGGCCAAAGCCCCAAAAAACCTCGGCAATGTGATGGGCAAGATGGAATATGGCAAAATGATTGCGGGCTGTGCAGCCGCGCTGCAAACCAAAACGGGGAAAGTTGCTTATCTTGGCCCCCTTATCAATGATGAAACGCGAAGGCTTGTTAATGCAGCTTTTCTGGGCGCAAATTATTGCTGGCAAAACTTACGCGCCGATAAGCCGAGCGAGAAATTGGATTTTAGCGTTACCTGGATTGGCTTTTGGTTCAATATTCCTGGCACAACCCTCGATCCCACCGTGGTTGCAAACGAATTCATCAATGCGGGCCACGATGTTATCATCTCTGGCGTGGATACCACTGAGGCTTTAGTCGAAGCCAATAAAGCGACCAAAGCGGGCAAAGAGATTTTCGCTATTCCCTACGATTTCAAAGACGCTTGCAAACAAGCACCAGCGGTCTGCTTAGGCGTGCCCTATTTCAATTGGGGCCCTTATTACGTCAAGACTCTAACGGCGCTCAAAGCAGGTTCCTGGAAACCATCCTGGGAGTGGCTCGCGCCTGACTGGAAAAACCTCAACGACCTTGACACGACAGCCGTTGGGTTTTTGCCTGGGCCCGCGCTGGCTGCCGAAAATAAAGCTAAACTTGACGAATTCATTGCTAAACTGGCTGGGAAGGATTTTGACCTCTTCGTTGGCCCGCTAAACTTCCAAGATGGCACAGTCTATCTCAAAGCAGGCGAGAAAGCCGACGAAAAGAAGATTTGGTATATGTCTCAGCTTTTGGAAGGAATTAAGGGGAAAAGCAAGTAGGTTGTAAAGCCATAATGGATGTTAGCATCTTTGACTTAACAAAGACCTTTGGCAAAGTGCGAGCGAATGAGCAAATCCGCTTGCACTTTGCGGCGGGGCAAATTCACGGGGTGCTGGGCGAAAATGGCGCGGGCAAAAGCACCCTAATGAAATTGTTGGCAGGTTTTCTGCGCCCCGATGCAGGTGAAATTTGGCTGGATGGGCAACCTGTAAAGTTGCTCAATCCAGCCATTGCGCTTCGAGTGGGGATTGGGATGGTCGCGCAAGAGCCGCTGGTGATTCCAGCCTTCACCGCGCTCGAAAACTTCTATTGTGCCAGTCCCGCAAGCGCCATGCCCAATCTCGCAAGCGCTCGGCAGCGGCTCTTAAACTATGCTGAACAGTTTGGTTTTACGATTCAGCCCGATTTACCAGTGGCAAATCTTACGGTTGGGCAACGGCAACAACTTGAGATTCTCCGCTTATTAGCCTTGGGAGCTAAATTGCTCATTTTAGATGAGCCGACAACGGGAATCTCAGCGCTGCAAAAGAAAGCTCTCTTCGAGGCTCTGCGTAAATTAGCTGCTGAAGGGAAAACGATTCTTTTTGTTTCGCATAAGTTAGAAGAAGTCGCTGAAATCTGTACGACTGTGAGCATCTTACGCGCTGGTCGAGTCGCAGGTGAGGGGCAAATGATAATGCCTCAACCGCAAGATCACTTGCTTTCGCTGATGTTTGGCCAAGAAATTCAAACGAAAAATCCTTCTCTACCCCAAAAAAGTGAAACTTCTAGCGCTCAAAGCGTTTGGAAACTTGATTCAGTGACTTTGCGGGAAGGTTCGCGCAGTTTACCTAACCTCAACCTGGACATCCCTGCGGGCACAATTTTAGGTCTGGCGGGGCTAGAGGGCGAGGGGCAACAATTGTTTTTACGCCTTTTAGCTGGGCGTTTGCGACCTAAGACTGGGCAATTCTGGCTTAAAGACGTAGAAATGACAAATTCAGCGCCTAAAGCGTTTCGAGAAGCAGGGATTCATTATGTGCCCGCAGATCGGTTGGCTGAAGGGCTGGTTGGGAAGTTTTCCCTGGTCGAACATCTCTCGCTCCTGTCGAAAATGCCTGGTTTACTTATCAATCTTCGCTCTGCCCAAGCCCAAGCTGGGGCCGCGATTGCCACTTACGCTATCAAAGCGGCTCCCACAACGCCCCTGGCCGCTTTATCGGGGGGTAACCAGCAGCGAGCAATGTTGGCGCTGATTCCTGCTCATTGCACAGGTTTGCTTTTTGACCAGCCGACGCGAGGTCTCGATATTTTGTCGGCCCGCGCTGTGTGGCAACAGTTGTTGGCCCGCAAAGCGGCAGGCACAGCGATTGTTTTCGCCTCGGTTGATCTCGATGAATTGCTTAAATATAGCGATTCTATCCTTGTTTTCCATGGTGGGCGAGTCTCAAAAGCCTTAGATCGCACAGATTTGAGTGCTACACAGCTTGCTGAATTGATTGGCGGAGTTGGCTTCGTCGCTGGCGAATGATTTTTCCTCTATGCAAAAAATGCGCTTTTCAAGCCTAGCAGTTCAAAACTTTTTGCTTACTACGGCAGGAACTCTCTTTTTCACAACGCTCATCTTACTGATTTCTGGGATTTCCCCGCTCGCAGTCTATCAACTCTTATTCTTTGGTGCGTTTAGTAGCCCCTCAAAAATCGCTGATCTGCTAATGTTGGCTGCACCGTTGCTTCTTTGCGCCGCAGGACTAACGCTGACCTTCGCCGCAGGGCTTTATAACCTGGGAATCGAAGGTCAATTGACATTGGGCGCGATCTTTGCAATGTTGCCTCTGCGCCTCTGGCCCGATTTGCCGCCGCCATTGCTTTGGGTCTTGGCTTTTTTGGCAGGAGCCTTGGGCGGCAGTTTGTGGGCCGCAAGCACCGCGAGCCTAAAAATTTACGCCCAGGTCAACGAAATTTTTGCGGGGCTGGGAATGAACTTTTTGGCGATGGGGATCGCGCTTTATCTGGTTTTTGGCCCCTGGCAACGCATTGGGACGGCTTCGATGTCGGGCACTGAACCCTTACCCAACGAATTGTGGCTGCCAACGCTGCCAAATCTGCGGCTTGCACCGCTTGCACCGCTGCTGGCTTTGAGCGCGTTGGGAATCGTTTGGTTTCTTTTGGCTCATACCAAATGGGGAATTTCGGTGCGAGCTACAGGCTTAAACCCAATTGCGGCTGAAAATCTCGGCGTTCCAACGAATTTGAGGCTCTTTGAAACGCTGTTTGGCTGTGGGATTTTAGCAGGAATTGCAGGTGCAATTCAAATTTTAGGCGTTTTCCATGGGCTGATTCCTAATGTTTCCAGTGGAATCGGCCTGCTTGCCTTGCTGATTGTCTTACTTGTTCAAGCTCAACCAACTTGGCTTTTACCAATCGTCTTACTTTTTGCCAGTTTCGCCATTGGAAGTGTTCAACTTCCCTTAGCTCTAAATGTAGATAGCAATATCAGCGGGGTTTTACAAGGATCATTAGTGCTTTTTGCGCTGATGGCTCGTGGGATCCAAGAAAGAAGGCAAAAAAAGCATTGAATTTAGATCAATTTTGGGTTGATCTCGCTGCCGTTTTGGCCAGTGCCAGCCCTTTGATTTTAGCCACTTTAGGCGAAACAATCACTGAACGGGCAGGCGTAATCAATCTTTCCCTGGATGGCACAATGCTTTTGGCCGCGATGGTCGGCTTTGCGGTGGGCTTTCAGAGCCAAAATGTTGGGTTAGGCTTGCTGGCCGCAGCGCTAGTTGGCGGATTTATTGGGCTGATTTTGGGCTTTTTAAGTCTCTCCCTGCGCCAATCCCAAACCGCTGTTGGCTTTGTTTTGGCTTTGCTCTGCACCGATCTCTCTTCCTTTCTGGGCAATGCTTATGTGCGTGTCCCAGGAGTGGCTGTCCCTTCAATGCCAATCCCCTTTTTGAAAGATTTGCCTATTTTAGGCAAACTCTTTTTTCACCACGATCTCATCGTTTACAGCAGTTTTATCCTCACGCCAGCGCTTTCATGGTTTTTATTCCAAACTAGAAATGGCCTAATTCTGCGAGCTTTGGGCGAACAACCAACCGCAGCTTTTGCACGCGGCATCAATGTCATTCAATATCGCTATTTTTATACGATTTTAGGCGGGATGTTGGTGGGTTTGGCGGGCGCAGCTTATTCTTTAGACTTGAAGCAAGGTTGGAGTCATCGTCATATTGCAGGAATGGGTTGGATCGCGCTGGCAATCGTGATTTTTGGGGCCTGGCAACCGTGGCGAGTCGCTTTTGGGTGCTATCTCTTTAGCGCTTTGCAAGTTTTGGCTAGTCGTTCCCAAAGTTTGTGGCCCAGCGTTCCGACGCAAGTCTTTCAAGTTGCCCCTTTTGCCTTGATGCTTGGCTTTTTAGTGCTAGTCAATCTGAGCAACAAGCCCCCAAGCACGCCGAGGGAAGCACAAATTTCGCTTCGGTGGTTGAGTTTAGCGAAGTTAATGTTGCTAATGCAAGGACTATTACATTCTTTGGCCGCTTCGCCGCCCGCCGCGCTGGGCAAACCTTTTTACAACGATGAGCCGTGAGCTATCATTCGTTTCAAACCGACAGCAAAAGGAGCGTTCAACCCTTAGACAAGCTCAGGGAATGAAACGCTCCTCTTTTTAGGCCGATTTCAGCAAGCTGGACTTAGTAGGGACAGGCGGGCGATGGGCGTTGGAACCACCAACAACCATTGTGTAAGGTATAAACTGAAATCACAGAGGTCAGGAGGATAAAGGCCAAAAGGATTAACATCGCCAGTAATAGCCCCCAGCGGCCCATAAATTTGAGGAAATCGGGCGGAATCATAAAGTGGGCAAAGTAGACCGCCCCAAGGCCCAAGAAGGGATGGAGCATGAAAGGCCCAATATAGCGCCCAAAGTCGGGACTGCCCGTAAAGAATTTCCAGCCTAAGACGATGACCCCAGCCAAAAATTCTGCGTCTACCATGAGCGAGAAACCTGTAACGAACATGCTGCGCTCAAGGTCAGGCTTCCAAGTCGCAACAAACAGAAGCGAGGCCAACAACGTGATCAGGGGTAGAACAGGAAAGCCAAAGATGAAATGAAATTGCTCAACACCTTGCATAGAAAATCCTCCTAAAGTATAATCAGTTCTTCAAGTGAACTGTAGCCAACACTTGGCTTTCCTATTATACCACCCCAGGTCAAATTTTTTCGTTGCGCTTTAGCTGTTCATAAAGTTCAATTGTTTCAGGCAAAGGATCAATTCCCATATCATCTTGCTGGAGGGCTTGGACGTAGCGGGTGTAGCTTCGCATGGCCTGGGAACGACTGCCACTCCGCGCATAGGCCCGAATCAGAACTTGGTAAGCTTCTTCGTAACAATGGTCGCGGCGCAGAATCCGCTCGCAAAAATGAATCGCTTGCTGAATTTCGCCATGCTCCAGGAGGCGGTTGGCGAGGGATGTCGCATTGGCCAGATAGCGAGCTAAGAGCCGTTCACGCTCTTCCAATGTCCAAGAATCATAGAGCGATTCGGCGAGATAGTCCCCTTTATAGAGAGAAACTGCAATTTGGCTGCTCCGCAGGGCAAAATCGGGGTCACTCTGGGTCATGCTCGTGCGGAGTTCAAACTCATCCACGTCAATCCAACAGCCATAGGAAGGCGCAAAGCTATAGGCCAGGCCTTGGCGACGAATAAAAAAAGGGGCGATCCGTGGGGGGCGCAAAGGTTCTAAAGCGGCATTCAACGCATTAAGCGTGACTTTGAACTGGCGTTCGGCAGCGTCTAATTCGCTATCGGGCCACAACCAAGCGCAAATCTGTTCGCGCTGGAGCCATTGCCCGCGATAGGTCAGCAATAACTGGAGCAACTGGCGGGCTTTTTCGCGTTGCCATTCACGGGATTGGACTTCGTGCTGCCCCCGCCAGACGTGAAACGTCCCCAACATCTGCACCCGCAGGGTATAGCCAGGATGATAATTTTCAACAATTTCGTCGGTGGCCACCGAAGGAAAGGCTTGCCGCAACAAATGTTGAGCATAGGCCGAAAATTCGGGCAAGGCTCTTCCTCTAAGCAGGAGCGGAATTAACATGGCCAAGTCGCGGGGCCCAAAAAGGGTCGGGGAAGTCAGCAGCCCTTCATAGCCATACGTTTTGGCTAACCCTAAGAGTTTGGTAACTTGCTGAACCATCAAAGTTTCTTTACCAGAGAGAAGGAAAAGAAGCGCCAGCCACAGAGCCACAAGCGCTTGGCCATAGCTATCATGCCCCCGCGTAAACCGCTGTTGGGCTTGGTCAAGCCACTCGGCGGCCCGCTTATCATTCACGACAATGGCGGTGCTGCCCAAAGTCAGCCAGATCAGGGCGGACATCCACTCATCGCCCGCATCCTGGGCAATCCTTAGCCCTTCCTGCGCCAGAATCTCGGCGGTGCCAAGGTCGCCCCCATGGCCATTAAGCAAGGCCAAACCCATGTAGCTTTCGGCTTTGGTGCGGTCTACGCCCACCGCTTCGATCATCTCCAAAGCTTGCCGGTAGTGACGGTCCGCGGCGGCAGCATCAAGGGGTTTGATGACTTGGTAGGTGTGGCCGACGCGCATGTGGGCAATGGCTTCCGTAAAGCGCGAGCCACCTTGCTGGGCGGCGAGTAAACCACGCCGCGACATCGCCAGGGCCCGCGCATCATTGCCCAAAAGCGCATAAAGGAGCGCTAAAAGCAAAAATGGCTCCCGATGCCCTAAGACGGTTGTGGGGTGTAAAGCTTGTTCGGCATGGCCTTGGGGATCGAGACCGAGATCGGTCTCAATTTGGCGACGCGACTCATTCAGCCGCCCGCTCCGCAAGAGCATCCGAGGGAGCAACAAAGGAGCGGGGTCGACAGGCGTGATGGCGGTAAATTCGCTTTCCCAATAATCCGTTTTTTCGTTGTTTGTCGCCAACCGCTGGGCACAAGTCTCAAGGCACAAAGCGATGTCGGCGCGGCCCCGATTGGCCCAATTTTCAGCTTGCAGCCGCAGAATCTCCGCCCGTTCTGTCGCCATGGAAGCTGGCAGCAGCTTGAGGGCCCGCTTGAGCAAGTGCGCCGCTTGCGCTGGCTGCACCGTGTCCAGATAGACTTCAGCCCGCCCCCGCAAGGCTCGCGCTTGCCCCACCAAGTCATGCTGCTGCTGATAAGCGGCCTCCGCCTGTTCGTAGATCGCAAGGGCGCGTTCAAAATGCCCTAACCGCCGTTTGGCCATCGCTCGCGCCTCCAGAAGCGCGGCACGTTGCTGATAGGCGGCGGGAATTTGATCTAACCAACGCAACAAGGTCAACGAACGCCCTTGGTTGAGCCAATCTTTGGCGACTTGCTCCAGCACTTGCGCGGCTTGCAAAAAATCATTGATTTCTAAAAGATGATAAACAACACTTTCAAAATCATCTTGCTGCCGATAATAAACAATGGCTTGTTGATGCAGCACCGTTTGGTCTAACTGGCGTTGAGTTGCCAAGTTTTGCAGAAAGGCCCGAAAAAGGGGTTGATAACTTAACTGCCCTGTGGCCAAAAGCTCAAGGAAAAGATAGCGCCGTTCTAACTGTTGCCAAGAAGGAATTAAAGCGGCTAAAATTGGCAATTTAAGACAAATCTCGCGGTCTAGTTTGCGAAGATGAACGGAATGCAACAGAAAAGTTTGAATTTCAGTGGGTTGGGCATTAAAAACTTGTTGTAACAAATAATCATGGAGTAAAGGGCTAAGAATCTCAAGACAAACAGAACGCGAATCAACTTGGGTATAATTTGGAATCTCTAAAGCTAATTGGCCCGTATGCAATTTGGCCAACATTTGAAGGGCTAAAGGCCAGCCCCGACAAATTCTGGTCATTTCGGCCACATCGGACTCTGTTGGGAGCGACCATTCATAAAGCGCAAAGAGCGCAAACGCTTCTTCAGTCGTGAAAGCTAGATTACACTGCTCCACCTGATAGACTTCGCCACGCGCACGGGCCGTGGGCAGCAAAGCCATTAGCGGCTCGTAGCGGGTGGACAACAAAAGATGCAAGCGTTTTGGTTGAAGCAGAATGAAGCGTTCAATCAGGGCCAAAAGCTCTGGTTGCTGGTCAATAAAATGAAAATCATCCAAGACCAACAACGTTTCGTCATCTAACCGCTTCGCCAGTTCATTGACCAAACTGTCCAGAGCAGCCAGGGGCAAAGCTGATTCCCCTTGGGCCACTTCTCTGAAGATTTCAGCCTGAATTTTTACTTCCTCAAGCGCCACAACCGGGCGAAAAGCTGCTGCTAAGTGACTCAAGAGAAGAGCTGGGCTATCCGTAGCACACATCCGACACCAGACCGTCGGCCACCCACTTCGCAGCGCAAACCCCGCTAAGGCCGTGGTTTTCCCGCTCCCCGCTGGCGCAACCAAAAGGGACAGCGGGTAATCTACCACTGCCGCCAGGAGCGAATCAACTCGTTGGCGGGAGAGTAAGCGGGCTTGCTGGGGCGGAGGAGCTAACCGAGTCACCACTAAACCTTGTGATTCAGGGTAACTGAACTCATTTGTAACTCGTAGGTCTATCATAAACTATGAATGCGATACTTATTGTCTTTAGAAAATAATAAAACAAGAGAGATATTTTCGTTTCTGCTAAAATTTGTGCTGTAAAAATCTTTTTAGCTCAATAACAATTAAAAAATAGCTCAAAAATAAAACTATGTGAAACTAAGATCATTTGTTATCCTCATTTGAGAACCAAAGCGTAGAAGTAAAAACAACAAATAGGTGAACTAAATTGTTAAGAAGATCCGAACCCTGGCTCACTACAGAAAGGTTCCGTATGTCAGAAGAACAATTGCAAGAGCAAGTTCGCAAACCATTTCTGAGTGCCCAAGATTTCGCGCTCAAATCAATGCGGACCTGGAATGAACTCCTTATGACAAGCGCCGATATGGCCTTTGATGTAGTGCTAAAAAATTGGAACTACAACCGCAGCCTACGCAGTGCGGCGGATCAGGCCGTTGAGGATGCGCTCCGGACGCAACATCAGCTCAACAATGAGATGATGCAAGTCTGGCAAGGCTACACCAGCGATGTGCAAGAAATCGTTGGGTGGGCTGTTGATGATGGGAGATAGGCAGCGGGCCTATAGCTGACACGGTAGCCATGCTCTCGGTTAGGCGAGAACATGGCTACCTTTTTTATCCCTTGTAAAACAGACGTAGCGCGGGCTTCCAGCCTGCGAATGGCGGGCTTCTGTCCTGCGATTCTAGAGCCGTTCAAGGATGGCGGCTATGCCTTGGCCGCCGCCAATGCACATGGTGGCCAGGCCATAGCGCCCGCCTGTGCGTTGGAGTTCAAAAGCCGTCTTGACAATGAGAATCGCGCCGGTGGCCCCGATTGGGTGGCCCAGGGAAATCCCACTACCATTGGGGTTGGGGCGATCTTCGGCAATGCCCAATTCGCGCATAACGCCCAGCGCCTGGGCGGCAAAAGCCTCATTCACCTCAAGCAAGTCCATTTGATCCAGCGTCAAGCCCGCTTTGGCCAGCACTGCTTTGGTCGCTGGGACGGGGCCCATGCCCATAATTTTGTGATCAACGCCCGCATGGGCGTAGGCTACGAGGCGAGCCATTGGCTTGAGGCCATTTTTCTCAGCGTAACTGCGGTCAGCCAAAACCACTGCGGCTGCCGCATCGTTGATTCCTGAAGCATTCCCCGCCGTGACCGTGCCCGTGGGCTTGAAGGCTGGGCGGAGTTTGGCAAACCCTTCTAAAGAAGCATCGTGGCGCACGAACTCATCAGTATCAAAAATTCGGGTAGCTTTGCGATCTTTGATCTCGACAGGCAAGATTTGGGATTTCAAAACCCCATCAGCAATCGCTTTTGCGGCCCGCTGCTGACTCAACAAAGCCAGCTTATCTTGATCTTCGCGGCTGATATTGTATTTTTCAGCAATATTCTCCGCCGTGAAGCCCATGTGATATTTCTCAAAGGGGTCGGTAAGCGCCGCGACCATCGCATCAATCACTTGCCCATCGCCCATGCGTTGGCCCCAGCGCAGGCCTGGAACCCAGAATTGGCCCCGGCTCATACATTCAGCGCCGCCGCCAATTCCCACCTCAAAATCGCCAAGCATAATGCGCTGGGCAATCGTAACGATGGCTTCCATCCCGCTCCCGCACAAGCGATTGAGCGTCAAGCCTGGTGTAGTTTCGGGAATTCCAGCCTTAATAAGGGCCACGCGCCCCAAATAGTGATCCGCTGGCTCAGTATGAATGACGTTGCCAAAAGCTACATGCTGAATTGCGGCAGGCTCTAAGCCCGCTCGCTTGACCACTTCGGCAGTAACTAAGCCCGCCAGGACGGTGGGGGGATGATCCTTGAGGCTGCCCCCGTAACTTCCGATAGCTGTCCGCGCTCCGCTCAGGATAACGACTTCACGCCCTATGCTCATAATTCTGTTACCTTAACTTTCCTTACACTGCTAAAAAGTTTCTACGGCTTACTTCCCCGAAACCTCAGTTTGTGCTACTTCGGTTGTACCTGGGGCCTCTGACGAATCTTTGGGCAACCAAGCTTGCATTAGCTCGCCCTGGCGACGCAGGGTTTCTTCCATGACATTGCCCCACAAGGTCAAAACCTTTTGCGCTTCTTCAGGTTGGTTCATAACCGTCAAGCTACGCTGTTGTTGAATTACTTTTTCCGCTTTCTCCAGGCGGATGCGGAGACCTTCATTGCGCTCAAGTAATTCGAGATATCGATAACGGGGAACAACCCCCATTATTTTCCAGTATTGCTCCAGCCATTCTTCAAACAATTCGGGATGGAAGGGGCCACTAATCCCTGAAGCGGGCATAAAGCGGCTTGTCCAATGAAGCAACGCATTAGGAGTGGGCGAGCCACCTGTCAGCAATTTGAGAGCTTCTTGGGCTTCAGAATTGCCCCGGAGCGCATCATTCATGAGGCGAAACCAAGCTTCAACCATGGTTGGCGTGGTCATGTTGTCTTCACTTTCTGCTACTGCGGCCAAACCCTTTTGGGCTTTCGCAGGTAGCGCGAGACCCAAAGGGCTTTGGTCTTGTAGCCTTTGGGTCTCAACAAATCTCTGCTTAACCGCGAGCCTTAATCCAGTTGGCAATGGAGGGCGCGAGGTCTTTTTGGGCTTTCCCGCTGACATACATCCCAATATGCCCAACGGGGAACGGCATATCGGTATAATCTTTGCTGCCGACGACCTTTTCAAGGGCCCGTGAAGAGGGTGGGGGCACAAGATGATCTTTTTCGGCGTAGACATTCAAAACGGGCATCGTAATGTTGGCCAAATTGACTTTATCCTTACCAATCACTACTTCGCCCTTGATCAGTTTGTTATCTTGGAAGAAATCCTTGACAAACTGCTTGTAGGCTTCACCCGCAAGATCGGGGCTATCAAAAATCCATTCTTCCATCCGCAGGAAGTTGAGCAATTTAGCCTTATCGTCCACAATATCAATCATATCAGCATACTTCTGAACCATCAGCGCGAAAGGCTGAAGCATCAGAAAGCCGAAATTCATGAGGTCGCCAGGAATATTGCCCAAGCCAGCTACCATCAGGTCGGGGTTTATCCCACCGCCCCACAAATTGATTAGCCCTGGAGATCGGCCTGAGGCGTGAAAGTCAATCGGCGCGACCATCAAGATCAGGTTTTTGACCTTCTCAGGATGAATCGAGGTGTAACAACTGCTCATTGAGCCGCCTTGACAGATGCCCAGGAGGTTAATCTGGTCAAGACCATGCTTCTCCCGAATGAAGTCTACACAATTGTCAACATAGACATTGATATAATCATCGAGGGTCAGCCAGCGATCTGCATTGCTGGGGTAGCCCCAGTCAATCAGATAAACATCAATGCCTAACTTGACGAGATTGCGGATCAAGGAGCGGTCTTCTTGGAGGTCGGCCACGGCGGGGCGATTGACCAGCGCATAGACGATAAACAGCGGAATCGGGAAGAGCTTGTCTTCGGCAACCACGGGCTTGTAGCGGTATAAGGTGATTTTATCTTCAGTATAGACGGCTTCACGGGGGGCCGTCCCAACTTGGACATCAGAGTGTTTGAGTCCCGCAAGGGTTTTGATGCCCCCAAGCAGCTTTTGGTTGATTTCGGTTACTTCCCTAAGCGTATCTTCGGGGTTAATCTGCAAGGGAAAAGCTTGCACCTGAGTAGATCCTTTCAGTTCACGCAATTTGGGCTAACGCCCAGCTTCAAAGCAACAAACGCCAAGCCTAAGCCTTGGCCTTCAAAGCCTTTTTGAGAGCCTTGATCTCTTTCCGCAACTCGTAGATATTGCGATGCGCTTCATCCATCTCTGTGCGGGTCGGAAAATGCCCATATTTCATCGTTTCGTCAACGATGGCCCGTTCAGAAATCCGATATTGCATTGTCGCATTGACAAAATTCCCCTGCACCTGGGCATATTCTGGGGAACGGAAGATCGCATCAAAGCTCTTGTCGGCGGCGCTCGTCCAGAGGCTCATCAATTCGCGCATACTTTGCACGGGTTTGCCTTGCTCCGTGCGTTGGATCATTTCGCGCATTACCTGCTCAAACACGCCCGCCCACGCATCCGCAACGAGAAGCTGATAATCATCCATTGCCTGGCGAGAAGCACGCCAGTCTTCAAAACCTTTGGCCAGCTTTTCTTCAAGCTCACGGGTAAACCCAACACTTGGGGAGCCACTCATGCTCCCAAAAGTTCGGTCAAAGGCTCCCCAATAGAGCTTCGTGAAGTCCAGCATTTCGGCATTACTCCCGCCGACAAAGCCTGGCGCAACCTGCATAACTTCCATCCAAGGGCGATTGAAAGCCTGGATTTGGGAAGTATAAGTTTCCCAAAGTTGATTGAGGCCTTGCGTTGCCTGGTTCATTCCCGCGACATTGGGAGTCATTTGGCGGCGCATCTGCTCGGTATAATTCGTAATTAAGGCTTGCCAATCTTCGCCAGCTTCGACCTTGGGCGCAATGGCTTTCCAGGCACTGATGGTCAATTCCATAAAGCGCATCATCGCCGCTTGGCTGGCAACCATCTGGCGCGAAGCGTTTTTGGAGGCTGGGTCCGCGCTGGCGGTCCAGGTCTCTAAGCTCTGGGACACCATCTTCTGCCATTGGTCAATCATGCCCGTATTCGGGGTCATTATGTTGGGGGAAGCGAAGGATTGCATCGTTTCAAACCAGCCGCCCCACATCTTCTTTTGCATTTCAGTCCAAGCACTCATCGTGCTTTCAGCTTGTTGGGTCCAGGTCATAAAGTGTACGGTCAAATCGCTCCCGCTGAGATGCGCGAGGAATACCGCAACTCCTTTCTGTTGCAAGCGATACTATTTTGGCATAAACCATCGTGCTGTTAGCTTTTGAAGCAGTTATTTGAAGCTGCCTCAGCGGCCAGCAGCACGATTAGATTGTTAAAAAGCGCTCTGTCCTAAGCCCGTGAAGGCTTAAACCCGCATCAATCCGCCATTAACCGCGATAACTTGCCCCGTAATGAAGCTTGATTCATCAGAAGCGAGGAAAAGGTAGGTGTTGGCAATATCTTGGGGATCGCCCAAGCGGCGGAGCGGTGTTTTCCCCCGAATATCGTCCAGGACTTTTTCGGGCACGGTAGCCAACATTGGGGTCATCGTGAAGCCTGGAGCCACAGCATTGACGCGCACCCCTTTTGGCCCCAGTTCAATTGACCAGGTGTAGGTCATAGCAATTACGCCGCCCTTCGTGGCAGCATAGTTGCTTTGGCCAAAGTTCCCATATAGCCCAACAATGGAACTTGCGTTCATAATCGAACCGCCGCCCTGCTCGGCCATAATTGTGCCAACGGCTTTGCCGCAGAGCCAAACACCTTTGAGATTGACATTGATGACCGCATCCCATTGGTCTTCGGTCATTTTCTGCAACCGTGAATCTTTGGTGATCCCGGCATTGTTGACGAGGGCATCAATGCGCCCGCCGCCAAATGCAACCGTCGCCTTTACCAGCTCGTCAACCGAAGCCGCGTTGGCTACGTTCACTTTGACTGCCAAAGCTGAACCGCCAGCTGCTTTGATCTTCTCAACAACCTGCTTGGCGGTCTCTTCGTTCATATCCGCCACAACTACTTTTGCTCCTTCCCGAGCAAAAGTCAACGCCGTAACCTCACCGATCCCTTGGCCTCCACCAGTAACGATAGCAACTTTGTCCTTGAGCCGCATTACCAAAAACTCCTTTATACCTATGGCAGGCAAGATACCTGCGCTCCGAGTTGATGAATAGCATGAAAAACAGTTTGCTCAGGCTTGGTTATTGAGGTTTATTAGCCTTCGCCGCTTGAAGTTGTTGGACTAAGAACGGGTGGTAGATCGACTCAACTTCGTGCGCCGTAGATTTTGGAACTCTTCCAACAGCTTTTCGGTTTTCTTATCAAGGGCTTGAATGCGTAATTCAAGTTTGGCCAGATCAACATTTTGGGCCACAGGATCAACTAATCCAGCAGGCTGGTTCTGGTCCGCTTGAATCATGGCTGCCAATCGATCTATTTTGGCATTCAGAGCTTGAAAGCGCGTTTCAAGATCAGCGATTCCTGTACCTTGATCGCTATTTGTGACTTTTACTTCGGCTTGCAACGCCTTAAACAGCTTCAATAATTGCTTATCATTTGTGGCAAGGGCTTTAAAACGAGCTTCAAGGTCAACAATGCCCGTGCTTTGATCGCTATTGGTCGTTTGCACTTCGGCTTGCAACGTTTGAAACATTTTTAACAATTGTTCATTACTTGCGGCGAGGGTTTGGAAGCGTGTTTCAAGGTCAACAATGCCCGTGCTTTGATCGCTATTGGTCGTTTGCACTTCGGCTTGCAACGTTTGAAACAACTTTAACAATTGTTCATTACTTGCGGCGAGGGTTTGGAAGCGTGTTTCAAGGTCAACAAGGCCCGTGCTTTGATCACTATTGGTTGTTTGCACTTCGGCTTGCAACGTTTGAAACAACTTTAACAATTGTTCATTACTTGTGGCGATGGTTTGGAAGCGCGTTTCAAGATCAACAAGGCCCGTGCTTTGATCACTATTGGTCGTTTGCACTTCGGCTTGCAACGTTTGAAACAACTTTAACAATTGTTCATTACTTGCGGCGAGGGTTTGGAAGCGCGTTTCAAGATCAGCAATACCAGTACTTTGATCACTATTGGTCGTTTGCACTTCGGTTTGCAAAGTTTGAAAGAGCTTCAACAATTGTTCATTGCTGGTCGCAATAGCCCGAAAACGCGTTTCAAGATCAACAAGGCCCGTGCTTTGATCACTGTTTGTCGCTTGCACTTCGGCTTGCAGCGCTTGAAAGGTTTTCAATAATTGATCATTGTTTGTTGCGAGAAATTGGAAACGGGTCTCAAGATCAACAAGGCCCGTGCTTTGATCACTATTCGTCGCTTGTACTTCAGCTTGCAAGGACTGAAAGGTTTTCAACAACTGCTCATTACTTGCGGCGATGGTCTGAAAGCGCGTTTCAAGGTCGGCAATCCCAGTACTTTGATCGCTATTTGTGGTTTCAACCTCAGCCTGCAACCGTTGAAAATGCTTGACCAACTGCTCTGTACGCTCAAGCGACTCAACGAATTTGGTATCTAACCCCTGGATTTTTGTTTCCAACGTAGTGATTGAGCCATTTTGGTTGGGTATTCCAGCGAGGGTTTGATTTTGGCTCTGAAGGATGTGCAAAATATCATCCGCTTTAGTTCCAAAAGCTACCAGGCGAGCTTCGGCTTTCGCGGTTTGCGTGGCTAACCGTTTAACTTCTTCGCGGGTTGGAATATGTAAGCTGGTCAAAAGCCCCGTTACGGCTTGCTCCAGAATGCGGCGGAGAGCGGTTGAAGATGCAAGGTAGGTATCAAGATAGGTATTCATCGCCTGTGAAAAGATTTCCATATTTGCCTCACTGAATGAGTGCCAAGAACTCACTGGCTCGATTGGATCAGGCTTGCTTTGCTGATTCATAGCACAATGGCAAGATATTCTCCCGCTGGCCTGGGAAAAAATTCGCCAAGCTCCTTTCCTGAATCCTAACTAACATAAGCTACAAATGTAAACAATCCCAATTCAACAAAATTGGATTTTTAGGGACTTAGCCCAGGTGGTTTAGGCCCCCAGATTACAAAAAGGAAAACCGCTCAAAGCAACAAAACTCGGCGGAACTTTACTTCAACTTTTCGCAAATGATGGTAGCATTAAAACGCTTTGATGTCAAACGTGATTAGGCTTAGGTATAACTTTAATGGTCAACGGTTTATCTCAAAGCAATAAATAGTCTTAAAAGCAGTTTTAGGGTTTAATAAATAGAATTGCACTCTAAGTGTAGCTTTACGACTATCACAAGAGATAGATGCACAGTAGTAGCTAGTTAAGATTAAGAAGTTACAAAGTAGTTACAAAACCAAAAAATATGCGGTTAGATAAGCAGTCCCTTAGGCCTCTGGTTTCGGCAAGCTCAACCAACGAAAACGGCCCCTGAGCTTGGCGAAGGGCGACTGGCAAGCCGTTGCTTCTATATCAAAGCGGAGGTTTCGCCCTCGGAATCCACGGCGGTTGCTGAACTTGCTGAAGCATAGCCGTGGCCCAACAGCTAAAGCTGTTGATTCCGAGGGAAAATACGCGCTTAGAAGACAATTTTGCGCCAGCGCATCGTGATGCTTTCTAAAAGCCCAATTGCGGTTAAAGCTGTTATCGTGAAGCTGCCCCCATACGAAATAAAGGGTAAGGGCAAACCTGTCACGGGCAAAATGCTCATCGCCATGCCCACATTGACCACCAAATGGGCTAAAAACATGCCAAAAATCCCTATGGCAACGAGCCTTCCAAAGGTATCGCGGGCCCGATGAGCAATGGAAAGGATTAACCAAAGCAAGAGGCCTTCGAAAGTAAGTAAAACAAGGCCGCCAACAAAGCCCATTTCTTCGCCCACGACAGCGAAAATAAAATCTGAATACTGTACAGGGATATAATTCCCTTGACTCAAAATGCCATGGCGCAGACCTGCCCCAAATAAACCTCCTGAACCAATAGCGTTCAACGATTGAGTGATATTGTAACCTTCATTTGGGTCGACTTGACTTGGATTAACAAACATCCAATAGAAGGTTAGTAAGCGTGATTTTTGTTCGTTGTCAAGAATTTTCTCCCAACCGATGAATATAATGGGTGTTGCCACAACGGCCAGGAGCAAAAGTTGTTGCCAGCGAATCCCTGCACACCAAGCCATTGTGAGCCAAATTGTGCCCACGACCAGCGCCGTGCCAAAATCGGGTTGAATGAGAATCAGCAAGAGCGGAATCCCAATGATCAGCAAACCGCCAAATTGCACATTCCATGCTTCAAGTTGATCTTCAAACCGTGCAAAATAGGTGGCTAATGCCACAATAATGATAAGTTTAGCAACTTCAGAAGGCTGAAAGGTCCGAGTTCCCACTTCAATCCAGCTTTGAGCGCCTTCGCTAACCTTCCCAGCAATTAAGACAACAGCCAAAACCCCAATAACAACGAGGTAAAAGGGAAGCGCCAAACCCGAAATCAGGCGATAATCAAAAGAGGCAAAAGCAAACAGCATGCCCAAACCAAGGAGGATATTGACGATATGACGCGGAAAAAGAATATTTAACGGCGTGCCATAAGCTGTAACCGCATTGAAGGTTGCACTATAGACACACAAACCGCTGATAATTAAAAGAACAACGACGCAGCCCAGGAGAAAAAGATTAAATTCGCGCCAGATACGAATTTCGAGTTGCAAAAGTAGCTTCCTTCCAAAGCAGCCCTGAATGTCTCTTTTAGAGCCATCCGTGGAACTGAAACCCTCGCGGATTCCACGGCTTTAGCCGGGGCTCCACCAGCTAAAGCTGTTGATTCCTAGGGAAAATAAGTTAGGTTTCATACTAGTAACGAACTAAAGTTTACCAGATAGCGCGGTGCTGTCAAGCCCTTTTTCTTGACAGCTTGGGCCGCAAGAGGTAGAATATATGCACGATGACAGATATATCCCTTGAAGAAATTATCACTGTGCAAAGTGCCTTAGCGGATAGCTCACGGGTTCGGATTATCCGCCTGCTGCTGGAGGGCGAACTTTGCGTCTGCGAATTGATGCGCGTTCTTTGCGAGCCGCAGTCGAAAGTTTCGCGGCATTTGGGCATTCTGAAACGGGCGGGGCTTGTGCGTTGTCGGCGCGAAGGAACATGGATGCA
>JFJP01033628.1_pt1 | contig 25422 bp, 29 predicted proteins | sample 431651 | NCBI WGS metagenome assembly JFJP01 (sample SAMN02602958, study PRJNA72255) | Microbial mat metagenome, whole genome shotgun sequencing project. | biome: fresh water; feature: sink hole; material: water; isolation source: purple microbial (photo- and chemosynthetic) mats found in...
TCTTAACATTCGCCCCAAGGGTATATGCCGATGAGTCGCTAGCAGGTATGCCAGAAGACAGTTCGATACTATTGTTAATGTCTGTCGAGACTGCCTTCAGTTTAGCCGACGTGGAAGAGGTTACGGCTCTAACGGTTACGGCCAGCGAAAAACCAGCATCATTTGTAGAGGACTTTTGGAGATAGGAATTTAGATTGGTCGTTACCGCCGCCTGACTCATTATGGCCGTGGTGCTGGAGCCGGTTGTTTGGACTACGTTGGTCAGGGAGAGCTTGGTGGCGAGTTCGGCGGCGGTGACAGTATCTGCAACAATAATGTCTTCGTCCTCGGCCTGTTTAACGATGACCGCCCCGTAAAGCACCCCCGTCAGGAGGAAGGCAAAAAGAAGTAATTTTTTCATGGCAGCTCCTTATTTGTAGGTTGCAGCGGCCCGAGTCGCCCACACGTTTTGAATGGTTTGATCCCCCGCTGCGTTTGTGTTAAACGCGTTGGAAACGTCGACGGTGGTTCCGTCATCCACGATTCTCTTGATGCTCCACACTGCGGCGTTCGTGCTGGGAGATCCCCCGCTCCGAGTCGCCAGCGCTTTGCCGATGTATGTGGTGTTATTCACCGTCTCGATGATCTTTCGAGGGGCCGTATTCGCGTCTTGAGCGAACCCGGAAAGAGCAACCATCGTACCTAGAGCTAGAATCCATTTTTTCATCTTATCTCTCCTGTGTGCTCGCCGCAGAGGGAAGGGGCCCGGATTTCCCGGGCGCCCCGCTTAACCTGCCAACAGCGCGGTGTTAATGAAATCCTTCTTCAGCTGCATGGTAGTACACTCAGCCGGGATTTCAAGGCCTTTTGACGCGGCATACGCATCAATATCTTTGTGGGTGGTGAACGATTCGACTTCTGTCTCATCGGCGGCGTCGAGATCCAGAGCGGCCGGAGCTGCGGGAGGCGCTTCGGCAGCGGGGGCTTCATCCTTCATCGTGTCGGCCAATTCAGACTCGACCTTGGCGCGGATGCCTTCACGCAGGACGCTGCGAAGCGGTTCGCCTTTGTCGATCCGGGCCGCCTGATCAGCCGTGATTTCGTAAAGATCTTTCGGCGGCTCGTAGTTGAGGCCGTTGACTTTGACCGGCATGTGGTAGACCACTCCGGTTTTGACGTTCACATACAGTTTGTTATCTACACATCTCATGATACTTACTTCCTTTTAGTTAAGAGGGCCCCCGAAGGGGCCCCCGTTTGGTCGTCTTAGCCGCTGAAGTCGCCAGCTTTGAGAACCGCCACGGTGACGCGGGCGGCGCCGGCAACGGCGTTCGCTACGGTCATGTGGAGGTTTACGGCGCCAGTGGCCCCACCGATAACGGCGACCGTGGCGGTCGTCGCTGTGACTGCCTCGGCGCTTATGAGGGTAGCGGTAAGCAGGTTAGTGCTGCCCGCAGCCGTTCCAAGCGTGATAGCGGAGGTGGCGGTTCCAGCCGCCGTGACTTCAAGGGCCCCGCCGAGGATCACATCGCCAGCGTCCAAAGTGAACAACTGGAAATGAGCTCCGCTGGCGAGGTTATTGACGGAAAAGTCAATTTCCCGCTGATACACTTGTACCTTCTGTCCAACTGCCGGTGCCCCCGTCTGAGGCGCGATTGCTGTGTCGATAGCCATGATATTTCTCCTATTTTCTTAACCAATTTTAGCGAGCGGGGCCACCCCGGCCCCGCTCCAGTTCCCACCCGTTAGGCCGCTATGCAGCGGGCCAGTCCGAGAGCTTCCGGAAGGATAACTTCGTACCCGTACACCTGGAGGCCGCGGTAGAGCATTCCGAACCCGTCGGGGTTGTCCTGCACTTTGGTCTTGGTGATCTGAGTGGCGAAAGTCAGAGCTTTCGTGTGCCCGAACAGCACGTTCGTATACGACGGCATGTACAACAGGTTCGACACATGAATGTTGAACCGGTCAATGCTGCCGATCAGACCGTTGCGGATCGGAGACTTGCTGTCGCCGGTCAGGTAGGCCTGTTTGAGGTCGGAGGTCTTCAGCAGAGAAGACATCCAGACGGGGATGATGAGGAAACGCCCTTCGTCGGGGATGTTCTGCTCATCAAGCACCGCGCCGAATTCGACGATCTTCTCGACGATGTTGGTGCGGGTGACGACCAGCGGAACCGCGACGGAGCCGAGGTTGTACGAACCGCTGATCATGCCGGCGACTACGCCCTGATTGGCGGTGGCGGCGTGAGTGGGGATGTGGGTAAACACTTCGGTTTCTACGACGATGACCATCTGCTTCGAAGCGTCGTCGGTCCAGTTACCAACGTAGCCTTTGATGTCCGTTTGGACATCGTCGACGTCGTCGGTCACAAACGACCAATATTTGCCCTTGTTGATATACAACTCAACGGAGCTGCTGGTCGGCTGTTCGTTGGTCAGAACCTGACCTTTGCTGTAATCGCGGATCGTGATGGTCGGGGTCTGACGGATTTTAACCGTATCGCCGTACTTCTTGATCTCGCCCTCGTATTCCGTGTTGGACACGGCAGCCAGAATGGACGAAGCATAGAACTTGGTCAACAGCTTGCCGCTGAAGATCACAGGAACATACTGCATCGCAGTCGAGCCGATGTCGCGGAAGCCCGCGGCTGCTGGATATTGAGCACCCATTTTATTTTCTCCTTGCTATTATTCAGCGGCCAGGCGGGTGGTCGGCTATTTGCCGAACCTTATTCGACCTTCCGAAGCCGCTAGATCAAACTCAGCTTCCTTAGCAGCGATCTGCGCGTCCGTCATGCGAGAGGATGCGGCGTTCTGATAGAACCTCCGGATATCCGACTCGTTGATGACAGGGCCCGCAGGCCGGGGTTGCGTCCGGGGGGCTGACGGGGCAGTGCCGGGCTTGACCTGGGCCAACACGCGTTTGCGCGCGGCTTCCGGGTCTACTCCAACAGAGCTCTCTTTAAACAGGTTAAACAGGTTGGCAACTCCTTCAGCGTCGCCGCGATTTACTGCGGCAATTCCGATCTCGCGGTATGTCAAACGCGATGTCCGATCCGTGCCGCCTAAGAAGGCGACCCATTCCGGGTCATCTGATGCGTTCGCAGCCGCTGCGCCGGGGGCCAGAGCGTCGACGTCCTTCCAGAAGCGGGTTTGGGTTACCTGGGCTTGAGACTCTCGCAGCTTTTCAACCGTCTGCTTCAGCTCTTTAACCTGGTTTCCCGTAACCTTGTCGCGAGCCTCGACGATCGCCTCTGCAATTCCCCGGGCCATTTTGACCTGGATCGCTGCATAGTTTTCATCGAGATCCGCCTGTTCTTCTGGCGTTAGGTACTTTTTGTACGCCTCAGGGCTCAGCGTAGCGGGCGCTTGCGCGGCCTGCTCCAACCGTCCCAGAAGCTCGTCGTTTTCTCGCTCCAGCTCTTTCACGCGCTCTGAAAGCCGCGGGACCTCGCTGTTGTACTTGCCAAGGAGGACTGCGAGTCGGCTGTTCAGCTTGTCGTAATCCGCCTTGCTTACCGTTTCACCTTCCCCTGGTTTTGTTTTAGGCTCCGGCGCGCCGGGCGCGTCGAGGGCCACAGCCGCCAAGGGTGCCGGCTGGTTGGCGTCGTCTAGGAGAGTGTCACGGGTTGCTGCACTCGGAGGCTGCCCGGGTTCATCGGCGGCTGCAGGGACGTCCCCCAAAGCCTCCTGTGAGCGAGCGGCCTCAAGCGCGGTCAGCGCGGCCTCTGCTGCTTCGTCCTGTTTCCGCACTGCTGCGGGTATATTATGGTTGCCCATAGTTCTCTATTCTCCTCGCGGCGAGCCTGATTGCTCAGGGATTCGCTGCTGTTGCTTCTTCCTCTCAGCTACCGGGATTCTTTCGAGCCGGCAGCGCGATCCGGTTATTCCGTCTCGTCGACGGTCTTTAAAATCTTAGCTAACGTCTTGGCACATCCCTGATTGCGTGTCAACTCTTCTCCGCTTAAATCGTCATTCTGAACCCGCGTCTCCTCAAGGTTCTGCCGCAACCAACCCAAAAAAATGTCGAAATTACGGTTGAGCCGGAGGGCGGCTACCGCCTCCTGCACCTGTTCCGATATCTTGGCTTTCACCATTTTGTAGCGCCTCCAACGCTGAATTTCTAACCGCCTCAATGTCGTACTGCTCCTGGTCCTGGTCCAGTTTCATCCGATCGGTACGAATACGCTCCTGCTCGACGGCTGATTTGCCCGACGTCTCGCCGGCCTTTAACTCAATCCTCAGGCGTTCGAGTTCGTACGTCTGGTCGGCGATCTGCTTCTTAATCTGAACTTCCTGCTGAGCCTTCGAGGCCTCCGCTTCGGCAACGGCTTGCTCCGCTTGCTGTGCGGCCCGCAGCTGCTGGGTTTCGCGCTTCTCAAGCTCGTCGATTTCATCATCCGTGAGAATGTACCGGTCGCCGTCAAATTCCAGCGTGTCCAGCGTCTGCCTCCAGAGCTCCGCGCGGTTCTTGCGCCCGAAGATCGCCAGATCGGTCGGATTGTTGGACATGTTGAGCAGTTCGAGGCGGCGGGTGGAGGCCTGTTCGCGTGACAGCACAGCAACAGCTCCGATGGCAACGATGTCGGCGTCCCCCTTGATCTCCGGATCGTCGATGTTCTGCATGTTCCAGTCGTACAGTCGGATCAGGCACTGACGAACCACGTCACGGTGGGCATTGCGGATTACCTTCTTGATGCCGCGCGACGCGCCGGTCATCAGCATGGACAAACCAGAGGCGGTGCGCCCCGCGCCGGCGGCGCGTTCATTGCCGTAGGCATATGCAGGAACCCCGGAATCGTCGTCCGCCTGCTTCTTGAAGTTTTCGTAGATGACGTACAGTTCATTGGCGTTGGATGGAATGGCAAAAAACTTGATCGGGTCTGACGTCATGCGGTTTTCGTTTGTGAACTGCCATAGTTTAAAAGGGTAAACGTCGGTTAAATCCTCGTTGAGGGGTACCCGGTCGATATCCGTCACGGCGACTTGCGGGCCGGAGGAAAAGCCCATGTTGTTTACCAGCGCGCGCAGCGCGGCATTGCAGACGTCCTGCACCGGCGCGAGCAGCTGGGGGATTGACTCGCCCCAGAAAGACCCCGCTATTTTTGTCCAGCTCGTCGCGCTGTACGGGTGGCGGTCCAGCTTATCGGCGTTGAGACTGACATAAATCAGCTCCGTTCCGATGGTCACAACTTCCGCCGCGTACTGATGGGTGTCGCGGATCGGCTTGCCGTCATTATCGTCCTTCAGATTGTGTTCCCGAAGCAGCTTGCCTGAAACAAATCCGTGGAGTTCAAGCCCCACAATCTCGTCGGCCCCTCTGGGGGCGTCTTCTGCCGTTCCTTGCGGAGACGATTCAAGGCCCTTGCGGTCGACGTCAATCGGCTCGGTGGTCTCTGGGTGGGTTGGTTTACCGTCCGTCGCCGCAAGGATGCGGTCGATCGCGGCGGCGTCATACCCGTCGTAATCCTTCATGTCCTCCAGAGAGTCCCGGGTTAAATGGAGCCGCTCGATAAACGCGCCGGGCCCTTCAGCCCCCTCAGAAAGCGGAGACGGGTAACAGTCAAACGGGCTGACCCGGCTGAACACCGGTACCGGGGTGCGCTCGACGACCAGCGTAGAGGCCCCGTTTGCCTGAATCTCCCAGCGGCGCGTCTTACGCATCTGGATGATGGGGCCCTTCAGCACAGCAGTCGGGAACGTGGTGATATCAAAAAGGAACTGGTCCATGGTGTCGTCCCAGCCCGTTTCAAGCAGCTGGTCGTACATCGTGCGCTCCATGCGCTTCACTCGCTGTTCTGTCTTCTTACGAAGTTTGTCTTTCAGAAATTTTTCAATGACGGGCTTGGCGTTAGCGGCCAGCTGACTCGCCTGCTCGGGGGTTACCGGCTGCCCCGCCTGCACGGCCTCCATCGCCCGCTGCTGGGCAAACTGAGCGGCCAGCTTCTCGACCTCGGCCACCGCTTCCGCCGGAAGCTCCGGCAGCGGCGTGGGCTGAAGCGACCAGGCCTTCTCGTCATCAGGAGAAAAAACATCCGAGAGCCACGATTCGGCGTTCCGGCATTTGACGCCGGTGATCTCTGCAAAAATATCAGAACCCCCCTGAGCCGCAATCTTCTGGAGCTTCTCCGGAGCATACTCCCCGAGACGGCGCCGGAGGTTATCGAGCAGCCGCTCCTCAACACCGGATGAAATCCGGTAGTCGCGGTTCTCGACGTAGATGTCCCTGACGTAGGTTGCAAGAGTGGATTCCTTCACGGCCTTCGGAGGGAGGGCCTTGTCACGCTCGCGCTGAGCGGCCGCCAGCGCGCCGGCTGCGGTTTTAACCTTTACCAGCCCGCTGTTTCCAAGAGTCATCTCTTGCTCGGGATTTGCGTCCACACTGTTTGCTCGCATGTGATGGGCCCTTAAATTGTTATCTACGTACCCCTTGTGCCTAAAAATTTATGCTATGTCCACCCTAATGCGCTATGTTTTTTCACGGGCCGCGAAGAACGCCGCCCCAGCGATCCCGGGGGGCCCATCCGGCGAGACCCCGTGAAGGGGTCTTCTTCGATGCCCGCCCCGCCGCCGGAAATCTTCAAGCAGGCGTATTGCAACGCGTCGTGCGGATGAGAAAAAATGTTTTTATCCGGGGCGGAGGTAAAGCGGTTCTCTGATCCGCCGAGGCGCATCTTGCGATAATTGTACCCGCTGATAAACCCCTTGGTGAGCGTGGAGCACGTCGGCGAGATGAGCATCCCCGGCTTGCCGTCTACCAGCATCGTAAGAAAACGGGCCACCGCATCGCGGCGCGCGGCAAAATTATTAGTCGACGCCTGATCCACATAAAATCCGCACTCCCGCAGAATGCTGATGCAGGTTGCCTCGTCCGTCGTAGAGCGCTGAGATCCCGCCGGGTCCCCCGTGTAAATAAACTGACAGCCCCGGTATTTCTCCGAAGAAATGAGCGGCCGCAAAAACTCCGCCGCGAACCGGCGGGAGCCGCAGTTCTCCGTGACGAGCTCGTCAAGCACCGCCACCTGGCCGGTCGGGCGTACCTGCACAAGCGCCGCGGAATGGTTCAAGCCATAGTCGAGTCCGCAAATAACCGGAACGCCTCTGAGGGGCTCCAGGACGTTTTTAGCCACATGCAGCGAATGGCGGAACTCCGGATAGACGGGGCGGCCGCTCACCAGCGTCCCGTATTCTCCCATGGCGTACACTTTGCACCACTCGACGTCTTTGCCCGCCACCAGGTTTTTGTAATACCCCCACCCGAATGTGTGGTTGCGGATGTTCTCCGCCGCGGGGTAGTTGGGGTCCTGCCCCTGATTCGGCACCCAGTCGGTGATCTTTTCTATCGCACCGTCCTGCTCGATCTCCGTCTCGAGGGGGAGCATGGCCGGCGGCTGGCGGAAGAAGCGGTAGTTCTTCGGTTTGGATTTCTCGGCGAGGCGGTACCACCAATGGGTATCATCCGGCGGGTTGGTGTCCATGATCAGCCCCGTCCAGAAGGGGCATTTTGTCACAACGCCGTCCGCGTCATATTCAAACAGCGGCTCGCCGCGTTCGTCGAGCTCCCCGAAGTCCGCCTTGGCAGGAAAGCGCCCCACGCGAGTCGTCGCCATTTTCAAGACCTCTTCATTCAACTCCGAGGCCTCGTTCATAAACACGCCGGTCAACTCAAGAGACTTCAGTTTACGCACGTCCTCCTCCTTGTCCAACGCGAGAAAGTGGACCTCCAGATAGAGCCGCGTGCCGTCGGGCAGCTCGGCGCGGTCAATCGTCGCCACGATGGGGGCGGTTCGGCGGATCGTGCAGAAGGGCTCGCCGTTGGGCAGCTTCTCCGGCACCCAGTCGCGCCACGTATTCATCGTGGTCGAGATCAGCTCAGGATAGCTGTTGCGGATGAACGCCCAGCGCGAGCGGCGGACGCCGTCCTTGCCCGGCGGCATTTCAAGCGCGCGGGTGAACGCCTCCCAGCAGCAGGCGACGGTTTTTCCGCTGCCTACGCAGCCCATAATCCCCCGCACGAAATCGTCGCATCCGTGGAAACGACGAGCCGTCGGTTCGGGGTCATACGCTCTGAGATTGAAGACTTCAGCCATTTTTATCTTTCTTGTCCGGGTCAACGCCCGGCTCCGGAAGTTCCTGCAGCCGCAGCGCCATCACATAGGTCCTTCCGTCCAGTAGGGCCCGGAGTATCCTGTGATACCCGTCCATCACCCCTCCCAGCGGACCAACGATGATCGGGATGCTTGTGTCGGTCGCAAGAGCGCGGCGGGCATGAAACGCATAGTCGGCCAGCCGGACGCCGTCGCGCCTCCAGACGCTCTCCGAAAAATCAACCCCCCGTAACAGGAACCGGTAGGGCCGCGCCTTCTCTTTCTTCGCCTGGGCGTAGAGCGACTCGGCGGAGTAATACTCCGAGTCGCCGCCGTTTCCATACCCGCTCCGCTCAAACGGAGTGAGCGGAGCGACCAGATCAAGAAGGGTTACCGGCTTCATTCGCCGCTGCCCCCAGGCGCATCCCCTGGGGAGGTAGCGTCGGGAGGAGGGGGAGGAGGAGCAGGGAACTGGTTAGGATTGGCCGCGTGGACCTGCTCCACGGCCATCGCCAGCGCCTTGCACTGGCTCATCAGATCCGAGGCAACCGTATCCACGTATGCCACAAACAAAATCCGCTGTTCCGGGCTCATGTCAACAACCGAGCGGCCCCACAGCGAGCAGGTACACCCGCTCTGGTACAAATTGCGCGCGTCTTCCGGCCAGTCAAACGGGGACTTGCCGTCGAGATTGGCCCACATCGCAGCATGCTCGGCAGCGAGCGCTTCACGTTTCGCCGCTTCGTCGGCGGCCATCTGTTCCTTCGTCGGCTCGGACGGCGCGGGTCCTCCGCTGCCCATCACATCGGGGAATTCCGAATCGGGCGGCATTTGGTCTTTTTCTTCGGCTCTATTTGGCTGGTTCATCGTGTGCTTCCTCTTTCTTTTGTTCACCGGGCGCCGGTTCGGCGTCCGGATAATCAACAATCTCCCAATCACGGGCAGCGCGGTCTTCTTCCGTCGACGCCCACATCCCGCCGCCGTACCAACCGATGCGGCGGACGCGGTATCCAATCTTCAGCGCTTCCAGCGCGCCGCCGAAGGTCATACCGCCGCCGATAATTTTCGGGGCATTAGGGTCACATTCCATCTTCATTCCTTTCCACCGCGTCCACGTCGATGGCTTCCTGCGCAACCTCTTCGCGCAGAGCCCGGCGATCAAACCCGGGGGTTAGATTGATCACGGTTCCGCGGATGTCCACCTTCTTGTGGTCCGAGAACTTCTCGGGGTTATCCGCCTTCAAGAGCAGTTCAAGCAGCCGGTCTGAATACACGCGCCGGGAGCCGAGGCACTTCCCGGAGGGGCTGAACACCGCCTCCTCAACGCCCTCAACCGCGCGCTCATGGGCGGCGTCTGCTCTCAGGACCTGCCGGTATTCGTCCCCGATATCCCGGCACTGAATCCAAAGCTCGTGGAGCCCTGTGTATTTGTGGCGCAAATTCTGAATGTGGTTCCAGGTGAAATCGTTTCCTTCGAGCGCAATCTTGTGCTTGCCGCCTTCGAGCAGTATCTGAAAAAAATTCTGGAGCCGCGTCCGCAGCTGGATGTCCTCCACCTGGGCCAGCACGGGGTTCGATATTTCCAAATCCACGATTCGCGGGGCGGGAATTTCCGCCTTGAGCTTTACGATGTGCTCATTCACCGACGTTTTGTGGTTCTTGTATTCCGGCAGGCCGACGGCTTTGTTGCCTGAAATTGAAAACTGTTCGTTCTCTGAACGAAACGCAACGGCCTCGGCATCCTGTTCGCGTTTCGCGGCCCGGCGCTGCTTGTCGGTCAGGGGCCGCAGAGAAGACTTCTTCTCCCGATTCTTTCCCTTCCCCGCCGGCACCGCGTCTGTAAGCTTCCGTGTTTTGCTCATGTGGCTTCCTCTTCTCGTGTACGCGAGGAGAGGAGCATAAATTTCGAGTCGACGTCAAATTTTTCCTGAAAATTTTTTGAGCGGCGAAAAATTTTTCGACGGAGCGGCGAATCGGCGGAGGGACGAAAAAGGGCCCTGGGGGTCTTCAGTTGCGCGTGCGGTACCGATATATATATATAAGCATACCCCGTCCTACCGTCTTGTCCACTACCCCCCTCTCCGTTCTTCACCTTTCCGCCCACCGCCGCTCCACCGCCCCGCTGCACAGCAAGGAAGGGGAACAGAGTAGGCAGGGGTAGCATCCTGCCGCGTCGCACACCCGCTTGATGTGCACATACAACAACAACAGCAACAACAAGGAGATACATCATGGCTGCTATCGCATACTCACCACTCACACTCAACATCATCAGCGTTGACTTCCGCCCAGGCATCAACGGACGCCCGGACAACATCATCCTCAACGTCGTCGAGAAAGACGAAGCGCTCTGGGTTCCAGTATGGGACGACGCAGAGTTCGACATCGTGGACAAACTGCTCGACGCTACCATCCCGGAAGACGGAATGCCGATCACGCTGCGCCACCGTGTCAACGAACAGGGCTTCGACGACTACCGCCTCACCGTCGATGCGCGCGCCGCCGCCAAGGCTGCTCGCAAACGCCGCATGGCTATTGAAACAGCGCAAGCTGTAGCTGCCGAGTAAGCAGCCGCCGAGACGACGACTCCCCCGAGTCGCCGTTTCGGTGAAGTAAAGGATTGAACGAACGGAATACCGTTCGTTCTGTTTGAAAGTGTGAACGTATCGGAGGCCGAATACGGCCTCGGATACATTCACGTAACGCCGAATCGCGGCTCGGCGGAAACGGGGGACCAACGTCGCATAATATTTGTCTTTTTGAGCCCGCGACCCGTCGTAGAGCGGCTCGACGGAACGTCGCATAATATATAGACGCGTGCGCGATGCGAGAATCGCCGGTGCGAAATCCGCGCTTAAAACGCAACAGATGCGAAATCTGCAACCAAACCGCAACAGATGCGAAATCTGCAACCAAACCGCAACAGATGCGAAATCTGCAACCAAACCGCAACAAATGCGGAAAACAACCAATTTACGGGGCAACCAACGAGGATTGAGAGTGCAAAGCACACCCAACACACCTCACAGCTAAAAGCTGAAGCCCCTCCCTTTTCATAAAACGAGCTGCGCTTCACTCCTCACCCGAGTGACCAGCTCCACCGTTTCTGGGGCTGTCCGGTTTCGACTGGATGATAGAGCCTGTAACTCATGCCGTGGTTGGTCGATGGCCACGAAAAAATCGACTAAAAACACTAAATGGCAACACCATTCAGTTTCCAAGCCAGGTACGCCTGGCAATCGCAGCTTAACCACTGACACGTCAGTGAAGCTCCCGCGATGGATGAGGACTCGTGAAGCTGGTGAGGAGTAACGAGTCAGTGAAGCTCCCGCGATGGATGAGGACTCGTGAAGCTGGTGAGGAGTAACGAGATTCCAATAAACTACGACACTGGTGACCGAAAGGTCACAACGGCATCTCGCTTGGCCGCAACGCGAAACTGTCCGGGCACCGTGGACTCAAACTGGTGCTGGTGGAGGTGCGACTCAGTCGCGCCCGCAAAGCATGTAAACCTACAGATGAAACCATTCAGGACGGGGGTTCGATTCCCCCCAGCTCCACCATTTCAACCGCCCCAAAAGGAAAAAACCATGAAACACATGAAAATCGTTGGCCATCACCGCACCAAAGAACAGAAAATCGCTCTCAGCAAAACCCGCGCAGAGCGCCGCTATAAACGCGAAAAAGGCAAACACGCGGCAGAAAGAATGGCCCTGTTCGCCTCCCTCACTCGCTGGGTTCGTCGGGGGCGTAAGAAAGCCAGAGCGTGATCACCATTTTCAAGCACACCGCGCCTAAAAAACAAACGATTTGCCGAGTATCCTCAGAGAAAAACGCCCGACAAATCGTTAAAGACTGCAACGACAGCCGCACCCAACAACAAATACGGGCGGGGGTTGTCTATAGCTTTCAACCAGAACCCATCTCGCCTAACCGCCCATAGGCAGAAACCAAACAACCCCAAAGCCCAGGACGCCGTAGGAGACCTAGCCCGAGTCCTTCACCACCACGCTTACACAAGCGTTGTGCTTCTCCGATCATCCATGCGCCTTTCTAGGATGCAGCGTATGAATGGCCCGGAGGAGATTCCCCTTTGCTGAGTGCTATCCAGGTTACTCCAGTTTCCTGAACCTCATGACAGCCCAAGATAGCTACAAGCTGTTGCTTAACCGGAGATGCTCAACGCGGTGTTCTTCACCAGAAGCCGGAACAAGATGGCGCGAGGGAAAGACCTCGACCTATTTCAAACAACCAAGGAGAAAACCATGAAACTGACCGTAAACAACGTGCTGGGAGCCCTCGCCGTAGCGCTGGTTGCGACTTTCGTCGTAGTCACCTTAATTGGCGTATTTTTCAATAACTACAACCCAACCGGAGCTAAAAACCATGAAGCACCTGCTGTCCGCCTCCTGCTCAATGAGAATTCAGAAAACCCGTAAAGGGCGCCCAATCAAGCCCATTCGCGTAGCAGACGTCCTGTTGTGCGAAGCAACCCCGCGCGGATTCGCCCTCCGCCGTTTCGCCGTTCCGGCGTAAAGCCGTTTCGCCGTTCCGGCGTAAAGCCGTTTCGCCGTTCCGCCGTTTCGCCGTTCCGACGTAAAGCCGTTCCGACGTAAAGCCGTTCCGCGTAAAAACACCCCAACATCAAAAAAGTCTCGCCGTTTCGTCGAAACGGCGAGGCAGATTCTCAAGAATGGGAATCAAAAAGGTGACAACCTCTCAACGTTGTCACCTCTGTCACCAACGTTGTCACCTCACTATCACCCAATCATATCAACAAAAAACTGAAAAAGGTGACAAGGTGACAGAGAATAATTAACCTTTGAGTTCTAAAATATATATATATAGGGTTAAGGACACGTCACGTCACAGCCAAACGCCCAAACGACTTTCCCATTTTCTCTGTCACCTTGTCACCTGCTTGCCCATGCCTTTAGGCTTGAAGCACTTACGACGTGACAATGTCCCAAAAAGATAATCACCTGACTGTCACTTACCCCCATTTTGCCCTTCTTTTAACCCAATTTCACCCGCTTAAACCCGCCAAAACAACCCTCAAAACAAGGAAAAACCCCATGACTCTCCCCTTCCCACCCAAAAAAGACGACCAAAAAGTCGCCGATCTGGCCACTAAAAGCACCCTTTTGCGCAGATTTGCGTCCCAAATAGCCCCTTCTTTACATGACCAATCCACTCTGCTTTGCACGGCGCTCGCTCCCAACCTCATCCAACAACTGTTTGTCAGCCTATACCTTTCCCACATCGACATCAAAACGCGCCCCGCCGAGACGCCGAACCCTCAGCTCGACTTCATCTTCCACCACTTCACCCCCGTAGAAGGCGGCCACAACCCCGCCAGCTACGAGGAGATCCTGAACCTCATCCAGACAGGCGAGCCATCCACCGCGCCCGCTGACAAGGACGCTGCGCTGCTTCCTGCCCCCTTCTACACCCTGCCTGAAGTCGAAATCCGCCTGGCCAAGATCCTAACCCACACGATTCTCGACATCTGCGCGGCCTTTACCGGCATCCTGACAACCCCCGAATTCACGGGACTGCCAGAAACCTCCGTGATGCCCTTCGAAAACCAGGTTGAACATCTGGCCCGCCGAACCGCCGAAGTTCTTTCCGATTTCCTTCAAAAAGACCCATCAGACGACAAGGCTCCACTGCCTCCGGGCCCCACAGCCACCCCGAATGATGAGATCCCAGAGAAAGAAACAACATAATTGAACGACGATCTCAAGCCACACGTTAGTATCCAGGAACGCGCCGGTTTAAATCTGCCGCAGATTCAGGCTTTCAGAGGGTAGTAGCGACCCAAGTCTATGACCCGAAGCGAATACAGAGTTGAGAATCAATATATGAGTCCACCCCAGTGTCCACGACCGAACACCTTTCGAGGTTCCTTCGGACGACGACCAAGCGGGAGGTCCATCACGATACGCTCATATCCATCGTCGCTTCGACGAGACGCGAACCGCGAAATACCTGACACCGAAAATCCAAAGCACCGGTCCAAAGTCCGTAGAGGGCTGGATTTAGCGCTTGTTTGCTGATCAATGACGTACCTTGAGTATCACCGTTTAACAGGCCGTGAAGTAACCCGCCACCCGTTGCGCCCTCAGTAGCTAGTAAGCCCTATGTGCATAGCGAACCTGGAACTTGCAGGGTTATCGGATCATTACCTCATTGCCGGCGGGCCGTCGAATAGACGACTCGCGCCCCGGCTGAAACACTGTCCCCCTCGGTTCGCCGGTCAAGGAACCCTGTTTCAGTCGAGGCAACCTTTTTGTGCTTGATATACCCGCGTAGTCATGTTAATCATCCCCCAACTGGAGAATTAGCAATGACCAAAAAAGAGAAAAAGGCGGAGTACGATAAAGCCTATCGAGCCAAGAACCGCGACAAACTCAAAGCCCAGATCTACGCCTGGAGAGCCGCACATAAAGGCCGCTGCAACCAACGGGCTAAAGAGTACAAGCTGAAAAACCCGAAGCTCTACGCCGCCATTAAGAAGCGCTGCGATGAAAAACACCGAGAAAAAAGAGCCGCCTACGCGAAAGCCTACCGAGCGAAAAACCGGGAACGGCTTGCTGCCTACGACCGAAAATGCGACCAGGAAAGCCGGGAAAAGAAAAACAAGCAAGCCAAACTCCGCAGAATAAAAAACTCCGAAGCTATACGAACCCGAGACCGAAAATTCTACAAACACCGAACCGCAACCAACCCGCAGTTCGTAACGGCCACCCGCCTTAGAAATCGCCTATGGGCCGCCCTAACCCGCGCCAGCGCTTTAAAACACCACCACACAACCGAACTAATCGGCTGTTCGTATGCACAGCTTCACGATTACCTCGAAGCTCGCTTTCTACCCGGAATGACTTGGGAAAACCGAAGCGAGTGGCACATAGACCACATCCGTCCATGCGCATCATTCGACCTCACCGATCCGGAACAGCAAAAAACATGCTTCCACTACACTAATTTACAGCCCTTATGGGCTTTTGACAATTTGAAGAAAGGAGCCCGCATCGTCATCGAAGCGGACCCCCGGCATCAAACAGATACCAGTGAGGGGCAAACTGGACAGATATCATAGTGCCCTTAAACACATCAACCAAAGGAGAGTACCTTGCTCATAATTACCTATGGCGTTGGAAACAGCGTCACCAAGCCGGAGGATTCTTACCGCTCAATCGGTCAAATCCTGAACGACACCTCGATTCAAACCGTCCTGAACTTCGACCCTGCACAAGTGGACGCCCGCGTCAACGGTCAGATCGTCGAACCGGGCACCGGCATCTCGGCGAACATGCGCATCGACCTCATCAAAAAGGCCGGCCGCAAGTCCAACGATCTGATGAACAGCGACCAGCAGCTGCACCCGCTGCCCGTCTTGACGGAAACTCTGCGTCTCGTCGCCTCAACCGGCAACGCCGCGCTGCAGCCGATCTATGATGCGTTCTCCAAAGCGGAAAACGACATCCGGGCTGAAGTAGCCAAAGCGCAGCGCGAGCTGCTCAAAGGCTGCAAACCGTTCGCCGACTACGTCGACGCGATCATCGAGTCGATCGTCACGCGCGAGTTCATGGACACCGACCTGAAGATTCCGGGCAACGTCCGCGAAGAACTCAACGCGGTCATCTGCGCCGCCGACGAAAAGCTGCAGCCGATGCGCAAAGCCGTCGCGGATAACGAAGCTGCCGTATCCACCTGGATTCGCAGCGTCGAAGCCGACCTCAAAATGTGCCTCACGCTGCCCGAACAGCGCGCCGTGCTGGCCAACGCGTTGAATTCCGACCCGCTCTTACCGTGGGTCTTCACCGCTATCGTCAAGTAACCCTCGGGTTGCCTGATTCAAATACCGCCACCCTCGGGCGGCGGTATTTCTTTTTTACCCCTCGCCGGTACCTCCGGGCACTGGAAACTGGAACAGGTTATTTTTGACCTGTAACTGAGCCGCCAACCGCTCACGAGGGGACCACTTTTTGGGATCGCCAAGGAGAACGTGGGAGTCACCAGGGAGTCATCCGCCGCCGTTACTAAGACCGAAAAATGCACCTCACTGCAGGGCAGGGCATAACGGCCCAACTCCCTACGACTTTCAGCATCTCCGGGGCTAATACCCCCCGATCCCGCCATTTTATACTATGACCGCAGATGCCTAGTAAGCCCACCCTGTCGCATGCTGGGGAAAGACCGGTGAAAGCCCGGTATCTGCAACCAATCACCACCAACCAAAGGAAAAACCATGGCCACAAAAAATGCGGACAACCGCAAAAAACAACTCGAAGAAATGCGCGCCGGCAAACCGCTCTACCACGAAGATAAAGACATCGTTCGCGGGCTCCTCTCGGATCTCAAAGACGCTGAAGCTCTCATCATCATCGGCACGCATAACCCTGAAAAAATAAACCTCCGGATGGGAGACGTATCGTACACCACTCCGAAAGCGTGATAACCATGCCCTCAAGAGCCCGAAACCGAATCAACCTCGAAGCTTTGATCATTCAACTGCGCAGACTTTATTGGTATCGCTTCTCCATCCACCTTGATCTTAACGAGCCCGACACCGCCGCACCCGGCGGCTGGGCCCATCAAGCCCTGCAAGATGGCCTCAGCATTGAGGAGATTACGTCCCAATATAAAAAGCGCAACCACTATCATGACACACACCAGTGGCCCGTTTCCTCTAGGATCTGGAACCAAATCATCGACAGACAATTAACCCGCCCCAATCAAGAAAGACACCAACTCCTATGAGCGCAAGATCATACCACCGAATTACCGACACTGGACAAATTATCCGCTGTACGACCACCGAACAACTCATCACCAACCCCGAAGCGATTCTCGCCCAGCTGATTGCCTCCGCCTCCGCAGATGCGCCCGCAGCTTCCGCCGAACCGGCGGTTCGCTGTTTATACCAGCTCGGAGACGGCGTCTCGGCGTTCCGGCAGAAAATCGGGAATTATGTATATTACTGGAACTCCATCCAGCTTGAAATCATCCCCTTCCAGACCGCCTGGGAACTGAAACAAGACCCCGCAGTAAACGACGGGAAACATTTCATCTGCCCCTGGGACGGCGAAGCACCGGGATCGTTTTCCATCGGGGCTCCGATGAATCTGCAGATCCCCGAGGACCTGATCATCCACTTCCACATCGAATACCGCCGCAACCTCAGCGATCCGGACATTCAAGTACCCTTGGCGGCCAACATCCCGACGGCCTCAGCAGAACTCACCAGAAGCATCTCCCGCTACTACCTGACATGCTTCTCGCTGAGCCGTAACACCTGCGTGAGCCTTCCGCTTCCGAATCTATACCCCGACTGCCACCTATGCACCGGAAACGCGTTTGATGCACACAACTTCTTTGACGTGAAAAACCACTCAGGTTTAGTCACCTCAACGCGAAACTTCCTGAAGACCTGGGCGGATACCACCTGGAATCGTGACCTGTTAAACGGAACGCAGTCGCTCAAAATGGCACAATACCGCCGCTTCGTTCGTTTCGATGCGGCGACCGGAAAGCAGCTGCCCTTCGCGGGTTGCTCCGACTGGGAGATATCCACCGCCGCGGTCCCTCTGGAAGACGTCTACCGCCCCTGGAACCGGGACGTGCGAGCCGTTCAACCGGTTCGCAGACCAGAAGACGCCGCCTTAACAGACAACATCGTCGAAGCCCCGGCCGAACCACCCCCGCGAATGGATGAACCCATACCCGTAACCGCCGCAGCAGGAGGATAATCCCATGCCAACACCCCAAGAAATCATTGAAGGGCTGCAGCAAAAAGCTGCTGCAGCCTTGCGACCGGCCCCCTGGGCCTCCATCCGACGACGAGTTAATCTGGAGATCCAGTCAATGGAGTCCCTCGCCCACCGCCGCGGACAAAGAAATAACCCGGCGCAAGCTCCAACAGCAACCCGCGGAAGAAACGCACACTTCGCCAGAATCCCCTATCTCCTGAACACCGACGCCATGCTGCTCTCGTGGCTGAGAGAGGGCAGAGACGAAGACCGCGGGCCTCTTCACCCGGCCGTTTATCTGTCCATGACCTCCGCCGGGCAGGAGCTGCGCGATTGGCTCCTTGAAGACAGCCTCCTCCCCGCAACGGCGATCATCGAGACGATAACAGTCCGACACAACAATCGTCCAAGCCCCCCTAGTCAGGACATCGAGATCAGGCGCAACCCGATACACGCCTGGAGTGCCTTACGAGAACCGATTATCGACCGACTCGTTCTAAAAAGGGGGTTCGCCGGATTGTTTCAAAAACAGGAACGAACCTTAACCCGCTTAGGGGATATCTGGAACGCCTGCATGAGCGAACCGCCGCTGTCCCCGACGCTCGTCCGGTTTAACAGCCTGCTAAAGAGCCACACGGAGACGATAGACGAGAACTCCGCGTTTACCTGCTTCCACATAGGACATCTGGCCGCAGTGTTCTTCCAATACGAGATCCTGCTTCGCTTCGGCTCGTCCTACAAAGACAAAACCGGCGTAGGTGAGCTCCTCGAAAAACAAAACCCGACACACAAGTTGTTCCGGCTGCTTCAGACAAAAGCGGTTCGAACAGAAATGTAAGGAAAAACCATGAAAATATATTGCATCGGAGCCGGGGGAGGAGCGAGCTACCTCCTCCCGGTCCTTGTGCGTTCCCTCCAAAAGGCGGAACGCATTCAGGAGCTCATCATCATCGACCGCGATACCCTCGAAGCCCGCAACGTTGAGCGACAGCTCTTCAGCCACGGCGACGTCGGTAAGAGCAAAGCCGAGACAATGGCAGCCGCGCTTCAGGCGTTCTGCCGTTTCCCCGTTACGCCCCTCACTGAGTGGTTTACCGACGTGACGCTGATTGAGCCTGATAGCTTCATCATCTGCCTGGTCGATAACCACGTCGCCCGGCTCGCCGTACTCAATCAATGCGATCAAACAGGAAGTTGCGCCGTCATTGGAGGCAATGAACAGTGGTCAGCCGACGGATACTACTACCACCCTGTGTTCAAAGGCACCCCGGCTGACCCGAGAATCAGATACCCTGAACTGCTCACCGATAAATCAGATGACCCGACTCGCCCTCCCTGCAACGACGAAACCGCCCTAGCGGCGGCTCCACAATCCGCGCATGCTAACGCCATATCGGCGGCCTTCGTAATGCACCTCACACAGCTGTATCTTTTAAAGATACAGGATTACAACCTGGACGATGAAGCGGTACGCAACGCTCTTCCCATAGAGCTTAGCAGTACCATCACGGGAATTCGCACCGTCACGTTCGGGCAGCTGATGACTACTGAGACGTAAGTCTCACCCGACCCCCGGTGAAAACCGGGGCGTCCCTCTTTTTAAACCCCAAGTTTATTTGACACCCAACATTAATCGAAGGCATAGTCTTGACATGAGTTGTGGAATCTACCTCATCAAATGTACCGGCAACGGAAAAGCCTATGTTGGGCAGTCAATGCAAATTGAGAAGCGAAAGTACGCCCATTTTAACAAACTACGTTTAGACAAACACCGAAACCCGCACCTACAAAACGCCTTTAACACATATGGCGAGGATGCCTTTGAACACGCCACCCTTGAACTAACCCCCGTTGAGGGATTGAACGAACGAGAACTCCACTGGATCAACCGCCTTAACAGCCAAAACCCCGCCTGCGGATTCAATCTCAGGGGCGGCGGGGATTCACTTCACTCCTGCTCCTGTGCAACCCGCGCACTGATGTCAAAGATCCGACTCGGAAGACCCGGCAAAGAGATGTCTGCTGAGACCCGCGCAAAAATATCTAAAGCACGCCAAGGTCAGAAAGTCTCTCCAGAGACCCGCAAAAAACTTTCACAGGCACAAAGCGGACGCCCCCACTCAAAGCATTCTGCAGAAACTCGCGCAAAAATGTCCGCGGCCGCAAAAGCTCGAGAAGCACACAAGAAATCCAACCTTGGCCGAAAACACTCGCCTGAAGCCCGCGCGAAAATATCCGCGGCCGCAAAAGCCCGAGAAGCTCGCCGAAAAGCCGCTTAACCGCCCCCGACCCCTTTAGTAATCATCCTTCACGCGGAGAAAAAAGGATGCGTTCTCCGCGAACAGCACGGTACAAAACTTCGCCCACTCCAATTTCCCGTCTGGTGCGACTATGCTAAGTGGACTGATTACTGCGGATCAATACGCCGGATCGCCTCCGGTTGAGAAGCCGAAACACAGTATGACGAAACAGCCAGATGGACCTATTTTCAGTAACCAACCCAAAGGAAAAAACCATGACCGTTCAAGAAAAATTCGAAGAAGTAAAGAATCACCCGCTGGTTCTTCTTCTCCTCAGATATTATGCCAAGAAAACCGCCAACCCCATCCCCCCGGTGTGGCAGGCCTTCCTCAAAGACTCCACCGAATCGACGAGCCTGGATTTGATGTACACCCAGCTGCCCGAATGGGACCTCCACCCGAACGACGTTCCTCCGGAACTCCGCGGACAGGCCCTGCTCTCCCACCTACTGGCGGTTAAATTTCGCCCGATGCTCAATACAATTCAAGAAGAGATGACCCGGCGAAAACTCGGGTTCATCCCCGCCTTAGAAGCGATTTTCAGGGCTCAGAGAATCATTCCGCACGGTATTGCTTCGAACAATCTCGACTCTAAATACAACATCAGAACCAACCTGAAATACCGCTACGTAGAGCGAGGAACCCTCAAGTATGAGATCGTCCGCAACGTCCCGGCCCGCGTATTAATCCCCGCGAGTTTTATTCGGGCTTTTTGCGGCCCGGAGCACAACGATGCCGACGTTTGGATTTCTTTCCTGGATGGATTATCAACCCGATTTAAATCCCCCCAGGAAACTCAGGCCCTCAACACGTCTTTCGAATGGACTATGAGCCTTCTGCAACAGCCGTACAACAGCAACATATCCCCCAATACCGGAACACGAGGCATTCTCACCGCCACGCTTCCCATCAAACTAAACCACTGTTGCAGCGACGCCGAATCCAGCTCCCCCATGAAGCTCAGCAGCCCCGTTCCAGACAGGGTAGATCCCTCAACCATCCGCTTCGAGCTCCCCGCAGATCATCAAGGCATCCCGACCGACCTCGGCTTGGACTTCCCGGTGTTAAACGACGCGGACCTGCGCGAATACCAAACCACAACCGGCGGATTGACTCCTCTTGAGCCGGCCCAGGCGCGATTCTTACAGCCCCTGGGGCGCTGCATCTCGGACCCGAACCACCCGCACAACCTAAACATGCGACGAGACTTCGTTGCAACTCTTCGCCACGCCTATGAAAAGATAACCGAGACCGAAGCCTTTCAGACCCAGCGAAAGATTGCCATCGAACTCGCCGCAGGCGTTTAAATCCCCGCGATAGCCGGACACCCCGGCTATCGCCTACCCTCAACACAAAGGAAAAACCATGACCAACGTTTTCATCTACGAAAAGACCTTAATTAAAAAACAAGATCTAGGGCTGTACTCGGGTGACATTGCACTCATCCCAGACCCGCTCAATGGTCACCCCAAATTAAACTGGTCCGGAGCCATCATCGACATCGACCAATTCCGCATTGCCCTTGCATTCCTTAAATGGACACACGACCAGCACCACGTAGAAGGACAAATCCGGCTATTCTATAACGAATTCACCCGCACCTGGAAAGCCGTCGCATTGCCTCAATACATCTGGTCCGCCGGCCACACCCGGGAAGTCGAAGAGAACGACCCCGTCAAGTCCTCCATCATCGAAGAGCTGCTCACCTCCGGCTTTGGCCAGGCGGGGACCGGCCACCACCACAGCGGCATGGGGGCCTTTCAATCCGGAGGAGACAAAGAAGACGAGCTCGGTCAGAACGGGTTTCATTTCACCGTTGGCCATATGGGCGCGACCGTTGCGGACTTTCACTGTCGAGCCGCCTTCCGTAAAATCAATTACGACCCGAATCAGGAAATGCTCGACCCCAACCAGTGGCTCCCCGGACTGCACAACCGAACCATTCAGGAAGAAATCGCTGCGCTCTGGCTAGATTTAACCACCCTGCCGCCCTTTCCTGACGAGTGGAAAACCTATCTCCGGGAAAAACCCGAACCGGTTACCCCTCAATGGCACTCCACCACCGGCTTCGGCTTTGCACACCAGTCCCGAACCACCAACACCGAGCCGGAAATGTTCCGGGACGGCTTCTTCTGCGTTCGCTTCAAGCCCAGCATTCCGGCGATCCAATACCGGTTTGTCCTTGTGCCTAAGTCGATTAAACGTGAAGAGCCCGCCGCCGCATCCCCGCCCGCCGCACAACCCCCAGCCACAACCCCTCTTCCGACGCAATCCGAGCTTAATCAGCAGCGCTTAACAGAGCTGGAACTGAAAAAGGCGAAAGACGAGACGTCCTACAACGAGTTGGTAGACCAAGTGGCCGCGATGGACCAAAGTGAATATGATGACTTCTGTCAGAATCTTCGCGATGCCGCGCTCAAACGCCTCGCTGAACAGCTCCCCGCGAGCGACCTTAGCAACCCCCGCGGGCGGGTCATCGACCGCCTTGAGGAAAGCCTGGCGGAATTTCGAGACCTCACCGTGTCCGACACCGCAGACGCCAGAGACCTTCGAAACGTTTTCGACGCCTTACAGGATCTGTCCTGCCGCATCGTAAAAGATATCGAGACCGTCTCGGATATTCACGAGAATTACCTTCACCCCTACCTCACTCACGAGGCCCTTCAGGAACTCTTGATCGCCTGGGGCAACACCCTGTTCGAACAGATTCTTGCACAGGGAACAAGAGACGAATGGAACGCAGTCTGCGGAGAGTGCTCAAAGCCCCGCGCGCACGCGCTTGATTTCTACGACACCATGCTCGTTGGACTCAAGCGGGGAATCATTCACGAGACGATTGACCCCATCTACGCCGCAGACGGCACTCTCAGTCTCGACTAAACGCTTATCGCCTACCGGTTTCATGGTAGTACCGGAAAGCAAACGCCCCTCCCGGATTTAACCCCGGGAGGGGCACCTCTTTTTAAAACACATCAACCACGAAGGCTCTAATCAGAGAGCAAGAATATTAACAAAGGAACCAACCATGAGTCAACTACATCCCAGCGATTGGAAGATTAAAAAAGCCACGGCAGAAAAACACTGTCAGACCCTGATGCTGCCTCTGGGCCCGGGAGTTCCGCAGACGCGGATATCCACCAAGCTGTTTAATAAAATTTACGAGCTCTGGGGCACTAAGGACAAACCCCATCACGACTCCCACCGGGTCGGCATTTTCGCTCAGGCGCTGCGCGAACTGCGAAGCAGCGGAATTGATCTTCGCGAACTGCCCCAGGTCAACGCCCGTTCAGTCGACGACTGTTACGACTGGCTCGATGCCTACGAATTGAAACTCGTGGAACACGGGCTCGAACGGCAGAAAGAAGACAAAGCGCTTACCGCGCCCCAAAAAATCCAACTCGCACCGGAATCCTCTCCGATGTATAGACAGGTCTTCCTGGTCGCCATTGCAGAGTACATCCGCATGGCCGGCCCGATGGGCGACGCCAAGCAGATCGTCGAGAAGGCCGAGGCCGTGGCTCGGGCATGTACGGAGGAGTAACTCCAGATGAACCAATTCCCGAAAGGGCACATCCCTTGGAACAAAGGGCTGAAGGGGATTCACCTGTCCCCTCAGTCCCAGTTCACCCCGAAAGACCGGGGAGACCGGCACTGCTGCTGGACGGGGGGCGTTCAAGTCAACAAGAACGACTGCGTTTACGTCCAGAACCCCGACAAGGCCTACGACCGGCGCCGACGGCCGGTCGTGATCTACGAAGAGACCTACGGCCCCGTTCCGGCCGGATTTGTGGTTGTCCACAAAGACCAAGACCGGTATAACGATGCCCCGGATAACCTCGAAGCGATATCCCGCGCTGAAAACCTGCGCCGAAACTTGAACCGAAAAGGAGAACAATGAAAATCCAACCCTATAACTGGCAGATTCCTGCCATCGAAGCGACAATTGAGGGGCTGTCGAAATACCCCTACTACCTGCGTGCGGACGATACCGGTACAGGAAAGACTTTCATATCTTTGTTTGTCTGTAAAGCCTTAAGAATCTCCCCCTTCGTCGTTGCGCCGAAGATCGTATTGACTGCCTGGCGGGAAGCCGCGGAAATGATAGGCGTCAATCTGCTCGATGTGACCAACATCGAGAAACTTAAAGGCAAAAACCACGGAGCGCTTCACCGGCTCCCCAACTCGGGGACGAAGAAGTACCCCATCGCCAACTGGAAGTGGAACCTTCCGGCAGGAACTCTCGTCGTAATGGATGAGACGCATGTTTGCGGCGGGGAAGACACCCAAAACGCCCGGGTCCTCGCGGCTTTACGCCCCGCCAAGCTCCCGGCGATTCTCATGTCGGCGACGATCGCTGACAGCCCGACGCGGCTCAAATCCGCCGGATATCTGCTTGGACTGCACAACTATTCGGATTACCGGAACTGGTGCCGAAAACACGGATGTGTCCTGAACCCCTTTGCGAGGGGCTATCAGCTCATGTTCAGCCAATCCCGACTCGTAACGGAGGTAGCATTGAAAAAGATACATACAGAACTTTTCCCCGCCCGAGGAGGCCGCTTGAGAGTTGAAGACCTCGAGGACTTCCCTGAAAACATGATCATTGCAGAAGCCTACGACCTTCCCAATCACAAAGAGGTTCAGGCCATCTACGATGAACTGGAGGAAAAGCTGGCCAACGCGGATGAGGACGAATTGCCCATTGTACAGCTCCTGCGCGCCCGCCAGAAGGTCGAGCTCTTCAAGAGCGTCCTCTTCACTCAGCTGACCGTCGATGCCCTGGAAGAAGGCAAATCCGTGGCCGTATTCGTGTCTTTCAAGGAGACGATGAACGCCATCGAAGAGCAGCTCAAGAAAGCAGGAATCCAAAACCTCAGAATTGAGGGGGGACAGAACCAGTTCGTCCGCGACGAGATTATCAACGCCTTCCAACACAACGACACCCATGTAATCATCTGCATGGTTCAGGCCGGAGGAGTGGGGATATCCCTGCACGATCTACGTGGACGCCCCCGAGTATCGTTGATCAGTCCTCCGCAATCCGCCAAAGACCTGAAACAGGTACTCGGCCGGATTCACCGGGCCGGCTCCAAATCAAAAGCGATTCAGAAAATCGTCTTCGTGGCCGGAACCGTGGAGGAAGGAACCTGTAAATCCGTCAGACAAAAACTCAACAATCTTAGTTTAATGATTGACGGAGACCTCAGTACGGGAGCGGGATTTTAGATTTGAACCCTAGAATTTATCCGGGTGACTCGGCAGGTGCTTAACTGGCTTCCTGCCCCGCTCCAGACGGAGCGGC
>JFJP01018711.1_pt1 | contig 25411 bp, 18 predicted proteins | sample 431651 | NCBI WGS metagenome assembly JFJP01 (sample SAMN02602958, study PRJNA72255) | Microbial mat metagenome, whole genome shotgun sequencing project. | biome: fresh water; feature: sink hole; material: water; isolation source: purple microbial (photo- and chemosynthetic) mats found in...
AAAGGTTTTGCCCGCCGTTTCTTTCTACAGCTTGACGGATGTGAGGAGACCGGCGAAGAAGGACAGGTCTTTCGATGCCCATCAAGCTCATTAAGAAACTAGCAGGCAAGATAATCCGCAAGGCGACCGGCAATAAAGCCGTGTCGCCGGAGACGGCTGAACGGCCACGGAAGGCGACGAAAGCCTCGGCTGGCAGTTCGGTTGTCGTTCCGGGCGACGGCCCTGCAGAGCTCTGGCGGCCGGGGGATCCCGTGCCGCCCGTCAAATCCAGTGCGCGTCCAGTGCGCACCCCTCGGTCTGCACAGTCCTCCCGCACGGATCGCCCGCCGCGTTCTGAACGCGCCAAGGATCCGGGGCGGGACGCTGCTGTAGTGCGCTCACCAAGGACTGTCGAAAGGGAGCCCCGCCCAAGCGACGGTGAGCCAGCGGCTGAAGGTGCAGAGAATCCAGACGGAACCCCACGGCGGAGGCGGTCTCGTGGCGGTCGCGGCCGGTCGCGGCGTCCGGACGGAGCGGCAGCGGAGATCGCTACCGAAGCGCCAATCGCAGGTAACGACGCACCCGGCGTGGATCTCGTTCCTGCCGCCGCGCCTACGGCGCAAGCGCGTAACAACGGTCCGTGGACGCAGGCGGATTATGTCGTGGAGCCTGCCGATGGAAAGCTCCGTTTCCAGGATGCCGAGCTTCCTGATACCATTCTACATGCCCTTGCTGATCTGGGCTTTAAGTATTGTACCCCCATTCAGGCTCGCGTGCTCCAAGAGGTGACCGAGGGGCATAATGTGGCTGGCAAGGCCCAGACCGGCACCGGCAAGACCGCCGCCTTCCTGCTTCTGGCCTTCAAGCAATTTCTACAGAACCCACCTCCTGCGGATCGCTCATGCGGCAAACCGCGCGCACTGGTCCTGGCACCGACCCGCGAACTGGTGATCCAGATCGTGAATGATGCCCAAGACATCGGCAAGTACTGCGGGATGCAGTGCGTTGCGGTCTACGGGGGCACGGACTATGACCGTCAGGAACGCGAACTGCTGACCGCCCCGGTGGACTTGATTGCCGCCACCCCCGGACGCTTGTTGGATTTCTGTCGCAAGGGGAATCTGGATCTCAGTTCCGTCGAGGTGCTGGTCATTGATGAAGCCGACCGGATGCTCGATATGGGCTTTATCCCGGATGTGCGCACGATCATACGCAAACTACCGCCCAAGGACCAGCGCCGTACCCTGCTGTTCAGTGCCACCCTATCGGATGACGTGATGCGCTTGGCTGCGCAATGGATGCCGGATCCGCATGTGGTCGAAGTCGAACCCGATCAGGTCGCCGTCGACACCGTCAAGCAGCTTGTGTACATGGTGCGGGCACAGGAGAAGTTCACCGTGCTGTATAACCTGCTCAAGCGCCCGACCATGGGCCGGGTGCTGGTGTTCGCCAATCGGCGGGATCAGACCGACCGGATTGCCTTCGAGCTGAAGCGCTACGGGATTGATTGCGAGATTCTTTCCGGCGCGGTGGATCAGAAAAAGCGGATGCGCGTGCTGGAGGATTTCCGCTCGGGAAAGGTAAAGACCGTAGTCGCGACCGATGTGGCCGGGCGCGGATTGCATGTGGATGAGATTGATCATGTGGTTAACTTCGACTTGCCGTATGAAGCCGAGGATTATGTCCATCGTATCGGGCGTACCGGTCGGGCGGGAGCTCAGGGAACCGCCGTCTCGTTTGCCTGCGAGGATGAATCGTTCGGTATTCCCGAAATCGAGGCCTACATGGGCGAATCCATGTCGTGCAAGTATCCCGAGGACATCCTCCTACGCCCCTTACCGCATACGCAGGCGGCAGGGTATGTCCGGCCGCCGCGGAGCGGTGGTTCGGGGAGTGGCGGCGGACGCCGCGGAGGACCGGGCGGTGGCGGGCACGATAGTGCGCGGCGCAGGCCGCGTTAGGGGTGGCCATGCGGCCATTTCCTGCGTCTGCATTTTTCGTTGCCATGCTCGGTTTTCTATTCGACTTTTGCCGTTGAATCGTGGATAGTTACTACGTTTTTTCGTTGGCCATTTGGACACGTGGGGGGATTGATGGGAAAAGCCATAACTGAAATAGAAGGTGGAGTGACGGCGGCAATGGGGTTTCGCGCCTCTGGGATCTGTGCAGGCATCAAGGCGAATGCACCCGATCTGGCTTTACTGGTCTCCGATGTGCCTGCCTCTGCAGCCGGTGTTTTTACAAAAAATGCCATGCAAGCTGCTCCTGTAAAGCTTTGTCGCAGCGTGATCTCTGGAGGACTGGCACAGGCCGTGGTTGTCAATAGCGGTTGTGCCAATGCCTGCACCGGAGCGGATGGCATGGTGCGGGCGCAGGCCGTCGCGGCAGCAACGGCGACGGCGCTCGGGGTGGCGGCTGGCCATGTGCTGGTCTGTTCGACCGGGACGATCGGCAAGAAGCTACCTGTCGAGAAGATCGAGAACGGCATGAAAACCGCTGTGGAGGCACTCTGTGCAACAGGCGGCAATGCAGCCGCCCGGGCCATTATGACCACCGACACGGTGGATAAGCAATATGCCGTGAAAATCCAGGTGGGTGGCGTCGATGTGCATATCGGCGGCATGGCCAAAGGCGCCGGGATGATCGCACCCAACATGGCGACGATGCTGGCTTTCATCACGACCGATGCTGCCGTGGTTCCCGCCGCCTTGCAACGCTGTGTATCCGGTGCCGTGCAGACCACCTTCAACCGCATCACTATCGATGGGGATCAAAGCACCAACGACACGCTGCTGGTCATGGCCAATGGGTTGGCGATGAAAGGGCGTACGCCGCTGGATGAGAACCATCCGGACTGGTCTGTGTTCGTCGAGGCACTGGAATCCGTCGCCCGCGAACTGGCGTTGAAGATTGTGCGCGACGGCGAAGGGGCAACCTGTTTCGTTACCGTGACGGTCAACGGCGCAGCGACCCATGCCGATGCCACGCTGGCTGCCAAGGCCATTGCCAACTCCCTGCTCTGCAAGACGTCCTGGTTCGGCGGCGATCCGAACTGGGGCCGGGTCATTTGCGCGATCGGCTACAGCGGGGCCACGGTTGATCCCGACCGTGTGGATATTGCCTTTGACGAATTGATGGTGGTGCGTAACGGTCTGATGGCACCCGATGTGGCGTTCTCGGACCTGGAGGCTGTCTTTGCCCGCAAGGTCTTTGCCATCACGGCCAACCTGAACCTGGGCGACGGGACGGAAACGATGTACACGTGCGATTGCAGCTATGAGTATGTGCGCATCAATGCGGAATACATGACGTGATGTTCAACGCGTATATATACAACAGGTGGATGAACGAATAATGCAAGATGTCAGTAAAAAAGCGGCGGTACTGATCGAGGCGCTTCCCTATATTCAGCGCTTCCGCAATGCGGTGGTCGTGGTTAAGTTCGGTGGCAGTGCCATGGAAGATCCGGCCCATGTCAACGGCGTCCTGGAGGATGTTGCGTTCATGGAATGCGTCGGCATGAAGGTTGTCGTGGTGCATGGTGGCGGCAAGGAGATCTCGCGGGGAATGGTCGAGGCCGGGATTGAGTCGCGGTTTGTGCGCGGTTTGCGCGTGACCTGTGAACGATCGATCGAGGTGGTGCGGCGTGTGATGCGGACCGATATCAATCCGCGCATTGTCCGATCCCTAGAGGAAAAGGGGGCACCGGCCCGCAGCCTTCACGGCGAGGATATCTTTACCGTACGTCGCATGACCGACGTCGATCCTGCGACCGGGGAAACCCTTGACTGGGGTTTTGTAGGCGATCCGAATGACGTGCGCACGGAGCCCATCCAGGCGATGCTGGCGGAGGGGTTGATTCCCGTCATCACCCCCCTGGGGATCGGTCCGGATGGGGCTGTCCACAACATCAATGCAGACGTGGCGGCAGCCGCTGTTGCCAAGGCGCTGAAGGCCCGTAAGCTGGCCTTTTTGTCGGATGTGCCGGGCTTGCTGCGCGATCCGAAGGATCCCGAATCACTGATTTCGACGCTGCAACTCGGTGAGGTTGACGGGTTGATCAAACAGGGTATCATCTCGGGGGGCATGCTGCCCAAGATCCAGAGTTGCGTCGAGGCGCTGGAGGCGGGGGTGCGCAAGGTCCACATGATTGACGGACGGATGTTGCATTCGCTGTTGATGGAAATGTTTACGGAAAAAGGTGTTGGAACGGAAATTGTCGCGGCTGGCGTGTAAGGCGGGCAAGGGCAACGTGTAATGATAACGGCTGTGTGCACGGGTGTACGCAGACAAAGCGACGGACGATATTAAGAGCTTGTATAATCAGTATGTCATGCCGACCTACGCACAGGAATTGGCGCTGGTGAAGGGTCGTGGAACCAAGGTGTGGGATGCCGATGGCAAGGTGTACCTTGATTTTGCAGCGGGCATTGCCGTGCTCACGGCGGGCTATTCGCATCCGAAAATCGTGGCGGCCGTGCAGGAGCAGGCAGCAAACCTGGTGCATGTTTCCAATCTCTATTTCAACGAGAACCAGGGATTGCTGGCAAAACGGCTTTCTGAGCTGTCGCTGGGCGGAAAATGCTTTTTCTGTAATTCCGGCGCCGAGGCCAATGAAGGAATGATCAAGTTGGCTCGACTCTGGGGCCATGCGAAGGGCAAATTCGAAGTCATCTGCATGAAGAACTCGTTCCATGGCAGGACCCTGGCAACGGCATCGGCAACAGGGCAGGATAAAGTCAAGAAAGGCTTTGACCCCATGCCTGCCGGGTTTGTGCATGCCACCTACAATGATCTTGATTCGGTCAAGGCGCTGGTCACTGAAAAAACCGTGGCGATCATGCTGGAAACCATCCAGGGCGAAGGCGGTGTGATTCCGGCTGAGCCTGAATTCATGGACGGGATCCGGGCGCTTTGCGACGAGAAGGGGCTGCTCATGCTGTGCGATGAAATACAGAGCGGCATGGGCCGCACCGGCAAGTGGTTTGCCTACCAGCATTACGGTGTCCAGCCGGATGCGATCTCGCTGGCCAAGGGGCTGGGAAGCGGTTACCCGATCGGTGCGGTCGTCTCGGGCACCAAGCTGGCCGATGTATTCCAGCCGGGAAATCATGGCAGCACGTTCGGCGGAACCCCGCTGGCCTGCGCGTCGGCGCTGGCGACCATTGCCGTCATCGAGGAAGAGGGCCTGGTTGAGAAGGCGGCCGAAAAGGGTGAGCTGCTCAAGGAAGGCCTGCTCGATTTCGCGGAGCGTTTTGCACATGTCAAGGAAGTCCGTGGCATGGGGATGATGCTCGGTATGGTGCTCGATGTGGAAGCCAAGCCCCTGACCAAGGCCTTTGCCGAGATCGGCCTACTGGCCATTCCCACGGCAAACAATGTCGTCCGCTTCCTGCCGCCCTTGACCGTCAAGGACGATGAGCTTGAGGAAGCGCTGGATATCATGGATGATTGCCTGGAGAGCATGCATCAGGAGGGTTGATCGATGAAACTCGCGGATTTGAAGGGCCGGAAGGCTGGTATTTGCGTATCCGGTGGATTGGACAGTCGCACGGTGGCCAAGACGTTGGTCGAGTCAGGGGTTGATGTGGTCTGCTTCACGGCAGACCTAGCACAGCCGGATGAGGCCGACATCAATGACGTCGTCGAAAAGATGGCCCCCTGTGGGGCTCCGACGTTTGTTGTGGATCTGAAACAGGAGATGGCCGAGGCGTGCTTCGAGGTGATCACCTGCCAGGCCATGTACGATGGCGGCTACTGGAATTCCACCGGGATCGCCCGGGCCGTGACCGTCAAGGGCCTGCTGGCCGCGATGAAGGCCAAGGGCTGCTCGGTCCTGGTGCATGGCGCCACGGGCCGCGGCAACGATCAGATGCGCTTCGAGCGTTACACCAATGTGCTCGCGCCCGAGATGAAGGTTTATGCCCCATGGCGGGATCCGGATCTTCTGAAACTGTTCCCCGGACGGCTGGAAATGGTCGAGTTCCTGCGCAAGGCGGGGATCGAGGCGTTCCCGGGCGGAAAAAAGCGCTACTCAACAGATGCCAACCTGGCCGGGCTCTCGCATGAAGCCGAGGATCTGGAAAGTCTGGAGACACCAGCGATGATTGTGACCCCGACGATGGGCGTATGGCCTGCGGATGCTCCCGATATCGAGGAGATCTTCGAGGTGCGCTTCGAGAAAGGGCGTACGGTGGAGGTCAACGGCGAGACGCTCAGTCCTCTGGACGTCATGCAAATGGCCAACCAAATCGGCGGTCGCAACGGCATCGGCTTCAAGAACGCGCTTGAGAATCGGATCATCGGCACCAAGAGTCGTGGGGTTTACGAGGCACCCGGCATGGAACTGCTGAGTCGCTGCCTCGAATGCGTTTACCAGGCCACGCTGGACCGCCGGGCGCTGGCCCTCTTCAAGCCGCTCTCCTCGCTGGTTGCCAACCAGATCTATGACGGGCGCTATTATGACCCCGTGACCACCGCCGCCATGGCTGGCATCAATGTGTTTGCGCACTATGCCAGCGGTCGGGTGAAGGTCGGCTTGTATAAAGGTAATGTGCTTTTCCATAGCTTGACCGAATGCCCGGCTTCGCTGTACAACGAGGCGGATTCCTCGATGGAAGCCAGCAATGGCCTCAATCCCGTAAGTTCACAGGGCTTTGCTGAAATTCAATCCGTGGAGGCTCGCTCGCTGGCCTTTGCAGGGCAAATTAGATGGTAAGGGCCTTGACGCGTCGTTAACGATCAGGTTATGATCAAATAACGGTATGAGTAAAAAATACGCCATATTAGGTGATATCCACGCCAATTGGGAGGCGTTGTCGGCGGTATTAGAGGATGCCAAAGCCAACGACGTGGACACCTATGTATGCGTAGGCGATATTGTGGGCTATAATGCCAGCCCCTCGGAATGCCTGGAGAAGATCCGCGAGATATGTGTAGCCGTCGTGCGCGGTAATCATGATCACTATGTTGCCAACGACGAATGCCTTGAGGACTTTCATCCGTTGGCCGCCAATGTCATCGACTGGACGCGTCGGCAGCTCTCGAAAGATCAGTTGCAGTACCTAAAGAACCTGCGGCTCTCGCGCATGGTGGATGGCTTCACGATTGTGCACAGCACCTTGGATATGCCCGAGAAATGGGGCTATGTGATTGATACACTGGATGCGGATTCCAACTTCAATTACCAAACCTCGTCGGTGTGTTTCCACGGGCATACGCATGTCCCTGTCGTTTTCGAGCGGCAGGGGCGGGTGGTTCGGACGAGCTTTACCATCTTCAATACAACGCTAGGGCGCAAGTGCTTCGTGAACACCGGCAGCGTTGGGCAGCCCCGCGACGGGGATCCGCGGGCGTCGTATGTGATTTATGATCCAACGGCGCGGCGGATAGAATTGCGGCGGGTTGAATACGACATCGCCACCACTCAGCGCAAGATTCTGGAGGCTGGGCTGCCCGAACGGTTGGCCCGCCGCCTGGAACATGGGAAATAAACGTCTTCAGGCAGCACAGGACTGGGCGCAGAGTGCAGGCTCGATGGCCATCCGCCGTGAAAACATCTGTTCCCGAAGGCGGTTAAGCCCCTGCACGCAGATTTGCCGGCAACGCTCACTCGAAATGCCATACATGGATGATATGTCGCGTAAGGTAGGTGCGGATTCACTGAAATAGAGCATTGAGATAATCTCGCGGGTACGCGGTGCCAGGCTATTCAGCTCGCGGATGAGGAATGAGCGCATATCGCTGGAACAGGCTTCCTCAAATGGGTTGACACTATTCTCGCTGGCAATAAAGTCATTCCAACTGCCATCCGTTTCCTCGCTGCCTGCCCCGGCCAAATCCTCGAGCATACATACGCTGCTGTGGGTGCTTAACTTGATAAAAGCCAGTGCATCCTCGCTAAGGTTCATCCGCTCCTGCAGCTCGCTATCCGAAAGCATATCACCATGTTCACGCTGCAGATTTTCCATCTCGCTCCAGTAGCCGAAATGATGTTCCGGGATGTGGATGAAACGCGCGTTCTTGATGGCCCGGATCATGTGGCTTTTGATACATTTGCAGGCATAGGTGCTGAAGCGCACAGCGGCGGCCTCATTGCCATCCGCCTCATCGAACTTCGAGTTGAAATTCTTGGCTGCCTTCATCAGGCCGATATTACCCTCGGCAATCAGATCCATCACACTGATCCGCGAGGAGGCCCGATAACGCTCGAACTCCTTCTGGCAGTGCACCACAAGCCGCAGATTCGAATGGATCAGCTCGTTGATCGCCGCTTCCCTCTGCTCCTCGTTCGTACAGGTCTGGATAATCATTGACAACGCCACCTCGCGCTCCGGCGAAATGCGTTCGTACGGCGATATGTCCTTGATATAACGACTGTAGGCATCCGAATCTGTCATGGCCGCAACTCCTTTGTGCAACGTGTACAAAATCCACATGCCGTTTAGATAGCCAGAACCGTGCCAACCGCGAATACAACCCTGTCGATGTTCTTCAACTAATTGTTAATCAATGATTTGAAACTTATAAAGCACGCCTGCTGAAAGACCCCATGAAAGGAATGTGTGCACAAAAGGTATCGCCTTTTGCGTGCCGTGCATACCCCAGTACGCACCCAGCCTAAACCGGTGCCTGAGGAGGATCGCCTAGCGGTGCGCCGGAAAACATGCGTTCAATTCAATGTGCGGGTGATAAAGGCCGCCAGGTTCGTGCCGATCTCCTGCATCCCCGTGTCGCTGGGGTGGACCATATCGGTACGAAGCCCGGTTGGATCGGTCAGCAAGGTCCGTCCGTCCACATGATGAACATGGCTCGAACCGGTGGCGGCGACGATGTCCCTGACGGCATCCCGGAAACCGACAGCACCGACCGGGGTGTCGGCGACATCGTTGAAGTAGGTAAAGAGATCGATACAGAAGATCGGCTTCTGCGGGTGCGCGGCGACAACAGTGCCGACAAAGGTCTCGACGGCTGCACGGAACTGCTCGATCGTCCACGTCCTGACGTTGATGCCCATCTCGAAGGTCGCCAGATCCCAGTCCTGGCGGGCAGCGATGTGCTCGGCGATCGCCCGATCCATCTGCGCGGCCCCGCCGAAACCGAGGTTGACCAGGTCGCAGCCCAGACGCCTGGCACAGTGTGCCGCGTACGTTCCCTCCGGGGCGATCGCGCAGGCTCCGTGAGTGATCGACGAGCCGTAGCAAAGCAGCGTCTTCGAGGGTGTCGAGCCAGCGTCCGGATAGGCCAGATCCCCGGTGATGGAAAGGATGCGGGCAGTATGGATTGGTGGCAGCCGTACCCGCACCAGCCGGGGATCAAACAAGGCCGCTCGGCGGGTTTTCTGCATCATGGCAAGCCGGTCGGGTGGTTTGATGACGATCTCAACCGGCTCCTTTCCTGCCATCACCGACTGACTGCAGAAGTCACCGTGATAGACCGTGATCACCGGGGGCGTGGTGTTGCTGTCGATCACCTGCAGAACCACCTTTGCCTCACCCCCCGGCGGCAGTATCCCGCGGATCTCGCAACCGGTCCCCATCCTGGCCATACCGGCGGCACCCTTGTTGATCTCCGGCAGGATCGCCAATGGCAGGCGCGACATCCCAACACCCGGCTTGCCGTCGCCATCCAGGATGCCGCAGACATTATGCAGTTCAATCGTCCCGTATTTCATCTTCCCCTCGGGGTTACATCATCGCCTTGATCGTCTCGGCACTCAACACATGCAGGGGGTTGAAGTCCGTGCTGCCAGCATAGCGGTAGAGGCAGGCAAGAAGCTGCCGAGCCTCGGGATGGGCCTGCAGGCCGGGCAGGTCGATCGCGCAGACCAGCAGCCGCCCCTTCCCCACCCTGGCCTCGAAAATTAGGCCGAGCTTGTGATTGCGGTCGATCCCATCGATCACCTGCAGGATCGGACGGTAGGACGAATCGGTATCGTCGAGGATGACCGGATCGCTATGCTTGACCAGTTGCCACCATTGCCAGTTGCTGTGGAACTCGGTCGGGAAATCCTCAAACAGCGGGTGTTTCGGATCGCACAGGATCCCCTGGGTGCCAGGCACCTCACGCCCGTCGGGACCCTTGCGCCCGCCCATCCGGAACATCGGCGACCAGAACCCGGTCTGGAAGGCCATCGTCACCGTCTGCTTGACCGTACCCGGTGCCGGGATCAGCACAGCACGACCGTCCCGCCCTGTTCCAGGTCCTTCTCGACCTGGCGTGAAAACGCGTGCGCCACGGTTATGCCCTTCGGCGGCGTAACCCCCGTTTTCGCCGGATATACCCATAGGTCGTAGCGGTTGCGGTAGGCGGTTCCCTTGAGCGAAAGCGTGAGCACCAGCTTGGTGGCCTTGCTGATCGACCGGAGCGGTGCATGGATTAGATCGATCTCGGTCAACGTCCCGGTGGGGATATCGACCGCGCAGGTCTCGCCCTGCGCCACGGTTTTGCGTCCGGCACACAGCGTCCAGGTCACCGTCTGGCCCTGCAAGTCAAGCGGTCCGTAATGTGCTACGCGCACGCGCCCTCGGAAATCCTCGTCGTTGGTCCATATATATTTGCGCATCCAGAGCAGTGGCACGGTCTCGCCACAGAATTCGCGCCAGGCCTCGGGCGTAATCAGCCCCTTCGAGTCCATGAATACATCGAGGATGCCGACGAGCGCCGTCCCTTGTCCGCTGAAATCCTGAAGATCGAGCAGATGGAACCCGCCGACGCCGGGCGTGCGCAGATTCGCCTCGACATCCTCGCGATGGCAGATCACCGAGAGCGCGCCCGATGCCTTGAAGAAATCCATGGCTTGATCGAGCATCCCTGCCGCCCGCAGGCGCTCGCGGAAAATCCCGAAATTGTTCGCCTGCAACACGCCCGTGTATTTCTTGATCTCGCGGTAGTCGGGATACATCTCGAACTCGGCCATCTCATGCCCGATCACGGGGACCGGGACCCCCTGTAGCGAGGCGCTGTAGTCAACCGTGGTCGATGGCGGCTGATGATCAATATGGCATTTTACCTCAAAGGATGCTCCTCGCATGGGTAGCCCCTTGCCCGTGGCACGGGTGATCCAGAACTCGTCGCCGGCACGCAAGCCGATGTCCCAGTGGAAGTGTCCCGATCCCATGGCGTAGAGATGCCTGCCATCCAGCTTGCGGAAGTGGTCGCACATGCTTTTCATGACTCCCTCATCCCCACCCAGCTCGTTGCCAAGCGTCAGCATGACAAACGAGGGATGATTGCCGTAATGCCGCAGGATACGTTCGCCCTCGCGAATCAGGTAGGCGGTCCGGATCGCTGGCGGTCCGCCGTCCCCTTCAAGCTCCGCCAAGGTCTCGTAGGCTTCCGCTGGCGGCTTGTAGCCACGGTTCTCGGGGGCGGTGATCTCTCGCTTGTTGGGCAGTTCGACCTGGAGGTAGATGCCCAGCTCGTCGGCAGCGGCAAAGGCCGCCTCGGGCGGACACCAGGAATGGAACCGGTAATGGTTGATGCCATAGGATTTCGAGATCGCCAGCAGCCGCGTCCACTCGGCCTTGTCCATCGGCGCGTAGCCGGTCAGCGGAAAGAGGGCACAGTCGAGCTTGCGCCACGCAGGAGGGTCGGTCGCCCGTTGATCACGAATTGCCCCCTGGCTGTCTTGAACGAGCACAGACCGCAGATAACACTCCGTCGGTCGGTGATCCAGGTGGCTACCGGCATCGCCCGGACGTCGGCGGTCACCCGCAGCAGCGCCGGGTTGAATTCGTCCCAGCCGGTCACCTCGGACGGCATCGGCAGGCTTGCACTCACGGTCGTCAACCCGTGATCCAGCAACTTTCCGGTGATGACCGGCGGGATCGTGAACACCTTTTCCTGTCCGACCCCTTCGGCGCGCCAGGTGATATCGGATCCACCGCTCCAGGGGGTCTCATTCATCACCTTGGCCACCAGTTTCAGCGTACGCGTCGCGACATCCGGCGTGACTTGCAGATCCCGGATCCAGATCGGCTCGTGCATCTGCAGCTCCATCCGGCCAACAATCCCGTTCCAGTTGGTCTGTGTGCGCTCATCCACCTGATGGCAGGGTCCAACCGGCGGCAACTTGGCGTTGTCGACGAGAATCGTGAGGGTGTGCTGACCCGGGGTGAGACGGACCGACAGATCGAACTCGTGCGGTGTCGACAGCGAATCATCGCTCCCAGCCCAGGTGGCATCCACCCAGACCTGGCTATTCTTGGTACGTTCAAGGAAGAGGATGATCTTCTTGCCTGCCCAGTGCGGGGGAATTGTCACCTCCTTCTGGTACCAGGCGGGCGCGATCCAGCGGCGTACGCGCGAAAGCCGGTCGGCACAGGCTTCATGGGTCAACTCGCCAACGCCCGCTTCATCCGTGGTCCCCGGCAGGGCGATGGTCTTGTCGAGACGCTGCGAGAACCACGCCTCGCGGATGCCTACATTCGCCGCATCCAGCGCCAGCCGCCACTCGCCCGCCAGTGATATCACCTGCTCTTGGTCGTTTCCCATGTCACGCATTCGTCAACTCCTTTCGATCCAAATTAGATGCTTTACACTTGATCATGCCGCTGGCGGCGGCTCGGGGGGCAGGTCGATGTGGAAGACCGTTCCCTGGTCGCTCTGAGTGTCGAAGCGGATGGTTCCGCCGTGGGCGGTGATGATCGAATGGGTGATGGCCATGCCGAGCCCCAGCCCCTTCTGCTTGCCGTGGGTTGAAAACGCCTCGAAAAGGTTATGCCGCACCTGTTCGGGAATGCCGGGACCATTGTCACCGACATGCAGATGCAGGTTTCCCGCCTCATCCTGTTCGGCCTCGATCCGCAACTGGCTGTTGGCGCGTCCCTCCATCGCCTGGGCCGCATTCGAGGCCAGGTTTTGCAGGACGCGTAGCAGCTTGTCCTGATCGGCACAGACGGTGCAGTTGACCGGTGCAATCCGCAGCGCGATCCCGAGCGAGTTGAAATAGTCGCGGTTCAGCCGGTCGAACCGGTCAAACAGCTCCGCCAGTGCAAACGGCTGGGCCTTCAGCGCGGTGACCCCGCGCGAGAACTCCATGACCTCTTCCGCCATCCCCATCATCCGGTCGATCTGCTCGCTCATCATGCCGCTGTACTTCGCGCAGTCGGGATGCATCCGCTTGATCACATCCGCCAGCATGTTGATCACGGTGAACGGATTGCGGAAGTCGTGGATAATCCCGTTGATCATCTTGCCGACCAGCGACATCCGCTCCTGGCGCAACAGCTCCTCGACATGCCGCTGGTTGCTGTCGCGGATACGCCCGATGATCTTGATGGTCAGCGCCAGCCCCGCGTTGGCGTCATGCAGGTACTTGAGGATGACCTCACGGGAGATGGCGGCCAGCTTCACTGGGCCGGCGGCCGACACCGTCGCGCTGCGCGGGCGCCCGTCGAGCACGGCGAATTCCCCCACGAAATCGTTCGCATGGATGTACGCGATGATCTGGTTATGATGTCCGGAGGTGTCGTGCTTGCTGATCGCCATGGAGCCTTCTAGGACGAGATACAGGCAGTCGGGAGGATCCCCCTCCTTGAAGAGAACAACGCCGTCATCCAGCGTCAGCAGGGCGGCTTCCTTGATCATCGCCCCGGTCATCTCCGCATCGAAAAAAGTAAAGAAAGAATGATCATTGATCTGCATGTTTGAACCCTAGCATCACCGAAGGTAAATTTCCATAAAAAAACATTTTGACTTATGAAGGTTATGTTAGTAAAAAAGCATCCCATGAGACACGGAACTATATTGAAACGCCGGATTTTCAAAGTTTGTCTAATCTCCCTCGTCATCGGGGTGGCTGTGGAGCCCCTGCGGGCCCAGGATGCGCTGGGGGGCGCCAGCCAACTGACGCCCGCGCAGGAAGGGGAACTGGATTATGCCGACAAGCTCTTGGCGGCCGGGCTTCCTGGCTACTCCGCCATGGTTATGTCCAAGCTGAACCTGCCTCCGGAAATCATGAATATCCGCAAGGTGAGGGGGCTGGGAGCCCAGAATAAAATGGCCGAGGCGGAGGCCATTGTCGCGGCGAATCCCGGGGATACGGAGGGTGCCTGGACGCTCAAGCTCACACTGGCCGACATGTATTACGCCTGGGGCCAATACGACAAGGCGCAGGCGCTCTATGATGCCTTCTTCAAGCGTTTTCCCAATGGACCGCAGGATGATGCGCTCAAGTCCTTCTATATGGGATCCGCCTATAAATATGCACAGATGATGCTGCTGATGAACAATCGCAAGGCCGCTGCCGAGGCGTATCGGATGGCCCTTAAAGCCAAGCCTGAACAGCACATTAAACGCATGTTGCAGAGCGAGTTATGCGACGTTCTGATCGTGGCTGCGGAAGCGACCACCGTCGCGGCCGACCGCACTGCCTTGCTGGCCGAAACCAAGACGCTGGTGGATGACCTGCTCTGGATACAGGATGTGTGGTTCGGTCGGGCTGTGGTGGCGATGGCTTATATGCACAAGCTCAACGGCAACATCGAGAAGGCCCTGTCGCTGGTGGATGATTACATGACCGAGTTGAAGGGGATCGATGAGGCGCTGAAGGCCCAGTCGACGGATCTTGAGGATTTGACCAAACTCAGCCCGATGGCGCAGTGCCGCTATATGGTGGCCAAGATCATGCAGGAAGAGGCGGACAAAATCCTGAAGGAAGGCGGCGACAAGCAGAAGGCCCTTGAACTGTTGGCCGGTAAGCGGGGGGCGCTGAATCATTTTGTGAATGTTTTTGCGCGTTATCCCAATACGGCATGGGCCCCCGACGCCGGCACCCGTTTCCGGCAGATCGAGGAACAGCTCAAGCAGGTCTGGGACAAAACCATCAATGTCCCGATTACCCCGGAACAATGGGCTGCCGTGGAAACGGCGCAGTTCCGCGAGGCACGGGCGCTTTTCAACCAGCAGCGCTTTACCGATGCGGCAACGTTGTACGAGCAATTGCTTTCCGTCTTCCCGGATCGTGAAACCGCCGTCCAGGGGCTTGGTGAACTGGCCGCCTGCTACATCGAGAACGGTGAGGAAGTGTTGGCGGATACCGTGGTCAGGCACACGGCTGAACGTTTCAACAAGCACAAGGATCTGATGGCGCTGGCGGGGGATCAGGTGGTGCGGATTGCTTTCAAATACGGGGAACAGAACAAGCCCGAGAAAATGCGCGAGACCTATGGCGTGTTCTTTGAATATTTCAAGAACCACCCCCGCACGGTACTGGAGCTTTACCGTTTTGCCGATGAGGCGTTCCGTAATAAGGAATTCGATCTGGCGATGGGGTATTTCCAGCGGATCGTTAAGGATCACGAAGGAAAACCGGCCTACATTGATTCGTTGAACCGGATCGCCATGATCCACGAGGAGCAGGGGAATGCGGAGGAGCAGGTCAAGGCGCTGAATGTCCTGATCAAGAAGCTGGAAGAGCGGGGCGAGAAGGTCCACTTGCAGATTAACGCCATGTATCGGTTTGCCGTCGCCTTGCGGGGGATGGGACCGAAATTTACCGATGTGGTTGTTAAAAAGTTCACCGAATTGGAAGATTTACTGAAAGACGAGACCAAGCGGCAGGCTTATCAGAAAAACCCAGAGGAGACCAAGGCCAATGTCCAGGTCCTCCAGGCGGCGATGTTGTTCCGGGCGATGACCGATGCTTCCCGCAAGGTGGTTCCGGCACCTATCCAGGCCATGTATGATAAAAAAAATGCAGGCAAGCCAGTGCCTCCCGACATGATCCTGAAGAATCATTACAAGGTCCCGGCGGTCAACGTGTTGCAGGAGTTGGTCAAGCTGTTCCCGGATTCGCCCTATGCGCCCACGGCGCTGAGCCAGATGGGGGCGTTGTACACCGTTCTTGGCAAGCCGGACGAGGCGCGTCAGGCGTTGCAGCGGCTGCAGAAGGAATATAAGGACTCGAAAGAGGCGGCGAATGCGCAGTACATGCTGAGCATTGCCCTGCTGGGAATGGATATGCGGACCGAGGCGGTGGCCTCCTTCAAGCAGATGTTCTCGGCGCAGGGGGGCGAGTTTAACCCGAGTCAAGTGTTATCCGCCGGCCGCGAACTGCTGGCGGCAGGCGAATTTGAGATTGCGGTCGAGGCGTTTGACCGCATCATCCAGACGGTCAAGGAGCGTAATCTGCTTGAACCGGCCCGTGTTGGCAAGGGGCAGGCGCTCGTTCGGTTGAATCGTTTTCCCGAGGCCATGGAGGTGCTGGATAAGGTGTTGGTGGACTATCCGAATTCCGGGATGACGGTGGAAATCTGCCGCAGCGCGAGTCTGGCTTATGCGGCGGTGGCTAGCGAGACCGCCGACGCGAAGAGCCGCTTTGACTTGTTCAACAAGGCCATCGATGCGATCAAGCGGGCACGCCGTCTCGTGAAGGATGCTGGCGTGCAGACGGAGATGGACGTCGTGGTCGCGCAGATATTGGAGCGGAAAATGCAGGCCGAAGGCAAGTTCGGCACGCCTGCCACGGTGGCGGAGTACCGCAATGATGCGGTGGCTGCCTACCAGTCCGTCATGATGTTCAGGAATCCGAAGGATGCGGCAGTCGCCCCTCACCTGGAGGATGCCTATGCCGGTTGCATAACCTTGCTGGTGGACATGGAGCGTTGGGATGATGTGGTGCAGGATGCGCAGAGTTACCTGGATGCGTTTCCCAAAGGCAAGCATGTGTTGACAATACGCCAGGCGTTGAACAAGGCTCGTGTCAGCGGGGGCGCGGGAGCGTCACCTGCGCCAGCAGGAGGCGCACCGGAAGCATTGCCAGCAGCCACTCCGGTCGCTGCGCCGGAGTCAACGCCAGCCGCTGTTGCTCCGGCCGCTGCGCCGGCAAGCGGTGAAGCCAGTCCGCAGAGTTAATCAAAGTAAGGGGGGGGTAGTTCAATGAAATGTTTGGAAACAGGTCGAATCGGGCACCGTGGCAGGGTGTTGTTGTCGCTAGTCTCCTTGCTGGTGTTGGTGGCTCCGGGGTTCGCCAACCATCAAGCCACCTTGCATATGAAGGTAGGCAACCCGATGACCGGGGTCGTCCGTTACATTGCCTCGTCCAAGAGTTACGAGATCAAGGCGGGTAGTGTGACACGCCAGGTGCCTGCTGCCGATGTCAGCCGCGTAGTGCTGGCGCAGCCGCCCGCCGGGTTGGATCAGGCGGTGAAGGCGGTCAACAGTGGTAACTTCCAGGCTCCTATTCAGACGTTGACGACGATTGTGAAAGATTATGCCATGTTCGGTCCCGATGTCGTGGCGGGCAATGCGCTGGCAAAGGCTTATCTAGGATCGGGACGCCCCAAGGAAGCGCTCAAGGCCTGCGATGATCTGATCCGTGTCAATCCTGAGTCGATGCAGACCGCTGCGTTTGCCGGGTTGTACTGGGATATTCTGTTACAGGATGGAACCAAGGGGTCAGCCCTGCGTTCAAGTCTGCGTGATGCTGTGGAAACCGGAAACCGCGAACTGGCCGCCATGGCCTTAATTCGCCGCGGGGATCTTGAAATGAAGGATAAAAAATTCAAGGAAGCCTTGGTGGATGGGTATCTGCGGGCGATTCTGCTCTTCCAGGATGTGAATATGGTTCAGCCGGAAGCTTTGTACAAGGCGATCAAGGCGCATGAGGCGCTGAACGAGGTGCAATTAGCCGAACGGTGGCGTAAAAAATTGCTTTCCGGATACGCCAACAGTGAATTTGCGTCAAAACTGAAATAGTAAAAAGGGAGATTATGCACATGAAGAAAGGGTTGATTTGGTTTTCGTTCTTTGGTTTGGTTGCATTGGCATTGTCGGCGGGATCCCTTTACGGGCAGGGCGCAGAACCTGCCGCCGGTACGCTCGTGACGGAGACCGGCGAGAAGATGGAAACACCGGCACCGACCGGTACGGGAAGCCAGTTCATCTTCGTGGTTTTCCAGTCCGGTCTCATGTCCTTTATTCTCTGGCTTGCGCTTTTTGCGTCCGGTGGTGCAGGGGTGTATTTTGCGACGGATTGTGCGATCACGGTTCGCCCGGATAAGATCCTGCCGCAGAAGTTGATCGACGCCGTAACTCAGGCCATGGCCGAAGGGGATGTCCTCAAGGCGTTGAAAGCCTGCGATGACGAGCCCGGTCCGCTGGCCAACGTTTTGAGTGCCGGGTTCAGTCATGTGGAGGAAGGGTTCGATGTGATCGAAGAGGCCATCTCAACGGCCGCCGACATGGAAACCGAAAAGCTGATGCAGAAATTGACATGGCTTTCGGTGTGTGCCAATCTGGCCCCGATGCTGGGTCTGCTCGGTACGGTGCAAGGTATGATTATGGCGTTTGCAACGCTGGCTGGTGGCGCACCGGACGTCGGTATGCTGGCCTTGAGCATTGCGCAGGCGCTTTACACGACGGCGGGTGGCTTGGTCATCGCCATCCCCTGTGTGACGGCTTACTATATTTTCCGTAACAAAGCCAACCGCACCGTGCTGCGCATGGAGGCGCTGACCATGGAAATGATCAAGGATCTGCGTCACGTCGAAGTCGTTGAAGACTAGGCGAGTCGGGAGGTAGGCAACATGGGGAAGAAAAAATACAACGAGGGGTGTGAGCTGGATATGACGCCAATGATTGACGTCGTGTTTCAGATGATTATTTTCTTCATCGTAACGATCAAGATGGATGAGAATGTCAATGAGGATATCAAGCTTGAACTGGCCAAGGAAGGTCCCCTCTATAAGGATCCTGATCCTACGACGATTGTGGTCGAGGTGGATCGCCGGGGTTGGATCTCCATCAATAATCTGGCTCTTAGTGAGCAACAGCTCGGGAACATCATTGGCGGGCGATACAGGCGCCTTGGGAAAACGTTCCCGATAATGATTCGGGCAGACAAGAACGCGCAGCACAAGGATGTGCGCAAGGTGATGGATATCTGCACGGCGCAGGGGCTCTGGCGTATTGATTTTGCAGCAATTAAGGAGCCTGTAGGCCGTTAATGAAAGGACTAAGGCATGGCTAAAAGACGAAAAAGCAGAAATAAAGGCGAAGCGGCCAAGCTCGAGATGACGCCGATGATTGATGTCGTCTTCCAGCTTCTGATTTTCTTTATTGTCACGCTCAAGGAGGTGGACATCCTCTCGCATCTGGATATCTCCCGTCCGGCACCGGATTCCAAGGCCACCCCCGAGAATCAGGTGGATGATCTATTGACCGTGCAAATCGGGAAGCAGGGCTGGGTGCTGAACGGGAGTCCCTATATGGGAGAGGTGGGCCTGAGTAAGCTGGACAAGCAGCTTACCCGTATGGCCTCGTTCAGCAAGAATACCAGCGTCATTATTAAATGCACGGGGGATTCCCCCCATTCCTCACTGATTCGCGTCCTGAACATCCTTGCCCGCGAAGGCATGATGAACATCTCCGTGTTCAGTTTGTAGATTTTTCTAAGAACTCGGTGGTGGTGTTCGTTTATGCGTTGACGGGCACAGGCTGTGTGCTAGAAGAACGGGTTTAGCGTTGACGTAAGGAGATGAGTATGAACGAGGATCAGAACCTGGTAGAGGGGGAGGCGGTAGATCCGTTTCGCGATTATGATATCATGAAGCTTTTTGATGACCTGAGCTTCCGAGATAAATGGGCGCGGGTTTCGGCAGGTCTGAAGCAACCGAAGGAGAGCGGCGAATACAAATGGGCAAAGTTTCAGTTGTTGCGTTTACTTTCCCCGGCTATGGCCATATTGATGCCGTTGGTGGCGATTGCGCTCATTTCCGTGCTGGCGCAGTTCAATCCCGAGACAACAACCAGCGTCAACGTGAAAGTGATTGAGCCGGAACCGATGGAGGAAATCGAGGAAATCGAGATTCCAGAGGTTGAACCACCAGCGCCGACCGAGATGGTGGAAGTCGAGATGGAGACCGTCTCCGATATGCCGTCGTTGCCGAACGAGGTCGTGTCGCCACCGGCGGACCAGGCCAGTGTGCAGCCCGCGCCCTTTGATTCCGTGGCGATCGTCAAGAGTCCGGTCGTCATGAAGTCGATCATGGGCAGCCGTAGCCCGGGTGCCCAGGGGGCGGCCTTGAGCAAGTTTGGCGGTGGGCATACGAGCCCGGCCGTGATCCGCGCCCTGCGCTGGCTGGCCAAGAACCAGGCCAGTGAAGGCACCTGGGGCAAGAACAAGATCGCGATGACATCGCTGGCGGTGCTGGCCTACATGGCCCATGGAGATACCCCTGCCTCGGAGGAGTTCGGCCCGACAGTTGAGCGCGCCCTGCGCTATCTGGTGGAGAAACAGGATGCCAGTGGACGGTTCACGGGGCGTGACGGTCATGACTACACCCAGCCGATTGCCGCCTATGCACTGGCTGAGGCCGCTGGCATGACGCGTAATCCGACGATTCGCGATGCGGCGATCAAGGCCATCAAGGTGGTCGTGGCGGGGCAGAATAAAAATGGTAGTTTCGATTACGGACTCAAGGCGGGCGGGAGTGAGCGGAGTGACTTGTCCTATGCCGGATGGTGCGTCCAGGCGATGAAGGCGGCGAAGATTGCCGGTTTTGAATATGAGGTGGATGGGTTGACCAACGCCATGAAAAAGGCCGTTGACGGGATGAGGTTTCATTACGCCGAGAAGGGTGAATATGGTGGGTTCAATTACTCGGCTCCCGGTGTGGGTGGTCTTACCGGGGTAGGCATCCTTTGTCTCCAGTTCCTTGGTGAATCGAAATCGAAAGAGGTACGCTCCTCGCTTCCGACGCTGGCCAGTTATCCCTTTACTTGGCAGGAAGAGAAGGACGAAAAAGAGAAAGCGAAAGAGACGGCGGGCAAGGGCAACCTCTACTTCTGGTACTATAACACGCAGGCTTATTTCCAGGAAGGTGGCGCGACATGGGATGCATGGAACAAGGAGTTCTCAGCGCCGCTCGTGAATCTACAGAAGGTGATCAGCAAGGATGTCAGCGGTTATGTCGATCATAAGGGGGAACCCCATGACATCGGCTCTTGGGACGGTGGCCCGCACTTCCATGACGGGGGCGAGGGTGCCGTCTTCAAGACGCTTCTTTCGACGCTGATGCTAGAAGTCTATTATCGTTACCTGCCGACGTTCCAGGTGATCCCGGATGCAGAGATCAAGAAGGAGTTGGAAAGCAGCGACGATATTGTGATTGATCTCTCCTCCTAACCATCTTGTACCTTCGGAAAGGCGGGGCTGCAATGCAGCCCCGCCTTTTGTTTTTGACAGTAGCGGGTGATGATGTAGACTGCCGCTTATGAATTCAAAATGGATGGATCGGATGGTCGGCCCGGTGCTTGCCTTGGTGGCGCTGGGGGTGTATCTCTTGACGCTCAGCGATGGCGCTTTTCCAGGGCCTTCGTCAGCGCTCGTTGTTTCCCTGCTGGGCCTTTTCCCCACGCTGACGCCTGCTTCTCCGCTGTGGATGCTGGCGGCACGCGGGCTCGTTGGCGTGGCAGGTTCGGATCATGCCGTACAAGCGCTGAACGTGTTCAGTGCGCTGTGCGCCTCCGGTGCTGTCTGGTTGTTGTACAGCCTGATGCGCCATGGCATTTTCTTCTTTACCGACGAGTATCTTGTGTCCCTTGGTCGCCGCCGCCTGGCATCGATGGCTGCCGGCATCGCGGCAGCCTTGTTTTTTGCGTTCTGCCTGCCGTTCTGGAATGTGGCAACCCGGGCGCATAACGCCGCCTTTGATACCCTCTTACTGCTGCTGCTGGCCCGGCTGTTTGTCGCCTATGCCGCCAATGGTCGCGTCGTCGTGGCCATTGCCCTGGCGCTGCTCTATGGGGCTGGCCTAGCGGAATTTGCCACGTTGATCGTGCTGGGGCCGGTTTTCGGCGGAGGGCTGCTCTATGTCATGTGGCGGCGCGAGACGCTTCGCGGCTGGCTGTTGGTAGGGTTGGCGGGGAGTTTCGTGGGTGGTTTGCTGCTGGCCTACCTGTGGGCGGCTTGGGCCTTTTACGAGACGCCGGGCTACGAGATCCGCGGCTATAAGAATTTTTTCCAGATCCTGCATTACATGTGGCGAGACCAGTATTTCCTGATCAGTCGCAGTCTTCCGCGCGAAGGCTGGCTGATCATCCTGTTTGTGACGGTGGTTCCCTGGCTGACCATGTTTGCAGTGGCCCGGCGGGCACTGAATGATGAGCACGAATGGAGCATCAATATCCTGCATGTGACTATGACGGCGTTGGTGGTGGCGGTCGCGCTGAATGTGCCGCTATCGCCCTGGGCCATGCTGGGATGGAGCCGCCTGCTGGTAACCCCCTATGTGCTGGCGGCCATGGTGTTCGGATACCTGGCGGCTTTCTGGTTCCTGCTGCCCGGCGAGCGCCAGGATGGTGCCTGGGCCTTCGATATGGATCTGGTCCGGCGGGCGGCATCGCGACTGGTGCTGCTCGGGTTGCTGGGGGTGGTGCTTTATGTCCCCTGGCGGAACCGCGAGGGGGCCGACACGGCCGCCGCCCGCCCTGCCAATGCACTGGCGGACAAAGTGGTCGAGAGCCTGGCCGGGCGGACGTGGCTGCTGACGGATGGACGTCTGGATAATCATCTGTTGCTGGCGGCGAGCCGTCACCAGATTCCGCTGCGGGTGCTGAACATACACGGTGGAGATCGTCTGCTGTACCAGAATTATGTGGCTACGCTGTTCGAGGATGTCCGGCTGAAGAACCTCGCCACGTTGAGCCTGGCTGCCCTGATGCGGGAATGGTTGACGCCCGGGCAGGGTATCGCCAGTCAGGTGGCGATCCTGGGAACGCCCGATGTGTGGCTCCGGCAAGGGTTCCACGCCGTGCCGAATCAACTCGTGTTCCTCGGCAGCGAGGATATCAAGGCGGAGGATGGTCGCGCCCTGCTGCAGCGGCATGAAGCCTTCTGGCGTGAATTTGAACCCTGGCTGAAGGACAACGAGGCGTCGCCGACCGCCGCCTCAGCGGATGGCGTGCGTCGAATGTCCTGGGTTGCGGTCCATGCCTCGATGGTGGCCAACAATCTGGGCGTTATGCTGGAGGATCTGGAGCTTCCGGAGGAGGCAACGCGGGCCTATGCGGCCTCGCGCCGCTTGGATCCGGATAATGTCAGTGCGCTACTGAACACCGCCACCATGGTGCAGGCCGGGCGTGCGCAGGATCCGGACGGGGCGATCAAGACGGCACTCGCTGAACTGGAGAAGGGCTTGGAGCAGAAATACCATATCTGGTCGCTATCCCGGTATTACGGCACGGTTCGTGCCCCCGAGGCGTTTGCCCAGATGGGTTGGAACTGGGCCTATTCGGGGCGTCCGGAAATGGCGATCGCCCAGATGGAGAAGGCCGCTGATTTACTGCCCGAGGCCCAGCGGGAGACGTTGCAGGGGGTCATGGCGGATCTCTACATGCAGGATAACCGTCCATTGGAGGGTGAGGCGATCTACAAGACGATCCTGAGCCGGGAACCCGCCAACCTGCCTGCGTTGCAGGGAATGATGCGCATTGCCCTGTTGAAGCGGGATCTTGAGGCTGCCGAGGCGTATCGGCAAAAATCGGACGAGAACGGCCTTGATCCGGTGCAGGCGGTGCTGCAGCAGGTCCTGATTGAAACGGCAAGCAAGCAGTTTGATGCGGCCCGGCAGCGGCTGGAGGCATTGCTTCAGGAGGATCGCAAGCTGATCCGTGGCTGGGTGCTGCTGGCGGAGGTCGGGTTTGCCTCGGGGAATCCGTCGTTGATCGATCAGGCCTTGCGGCGGTTGGAGGGGCTGGAAGGCGCTCGTGGATTCAACAGCGCGATCATTAATGGCCGCCGTGCGTTCGAGAAGAAAGATCTGCCAGCGGCGGTTGGTTTCTTCGAGACGGCACTGGTGCATCAGCCAGGGAACCGCCGGCTGATTGAGACCTTGCTGCGATTGGACCTGGTCCTGGGCCGGGCGGATTCGATTCGTCGTTATGTGAAGCAGTTGCTGCAGGAGGATCCGGGGCATGCGCTGGCCTTGTATGTGCGCGGCAGCCTGCAGATCGCGGATGGGGATTATACCCTGGCGGAGGATTCGCTACGCCAGAGTCTGAGGCGGGCAAGGTTGCCGATGGCGCTGAACGATCTGGCTTGGCTGCGGATGGAGCAGGGGGCACATGCCGAGGCGGAGGGTCTCATCAATGAGGCGCTGGCGGCGAACGAGCGCAATCCAGCCGCCTGGGACACCAAGGGGGTGATCCTGCTCAAGACCGGACGGGCGGAGGAGGCCGAGCAGGCGTTCGGGCGAGCCATTGCCATGGCGGGTGGGAATGCGACGATGCATCTGCACATGGGCGAAGCCCAGCTTGCGCTGGGCAAGCTGGATTCGGTCCGCAAGATGGTCGAGATGCTCAAGCCGCATCGGGAACAGCTTCTGACCAACGACCACGAGCTTTTCAACCGCCTGCAGACGGCCGTTCAGTAGCGGCTTTCCTCACCTGCATCACCGCCATTTGGAAGGCAATGGCGCGGCATTCGGGGGCGGTGTCAAGGTGGCGGCTGAGGAAATGGCGCAGCGTCTGGCAAAGGGCGTCGCGCTGGCTGGCATCCAGCGGTACCCCTCGTAGCGGTGCAAACGCTGCTGCGCGCTGCCAGCGCCGCAGCAGCGCCAGCAGATCCGGCGTCAGTCGCCGTGCGGCGGATTCCTGGCGGTGCGGGGCGCAGGCGTCGCACACCACGCCGCCCAGCTCCGCCGAGAACAGCGCCCCGGCCTCGGGCGGCAGGTGATCCTTGCACAGGGTACAGTGTCGCAGGTGCGGAGAAATCCCCAGCAGTTCCAACAGGTGCAGTTCGTACCACAGCATCAGGAGGTCATGCGGTGGCGGCGTCTGGGCCAGGGTTCTGAGCGCATCGTCGGTCAGGTGGTAAAGCTCGGGGATATGCGCCCCGTCGGGGGTGGCATCGGCGGCCAGCCGGCAGAGGTAGCTGATCACGGCCGTGCGCCGCCAGTCGCCGTGGCATGCGCGCCGATTGTCAAGGGCGGTGCATTCCTTGAAGATGTGCAGTCCGTTGTGCGCATATTCATAAAAAAGCAACTCGCAGCGGTAACCGATATCATACTGCCCGGCATAATCGCGCTTGGGGCGCAAGGCCCCCTTGATGACCGTGGCGATCTTGCCATAGTCAGGCGTCAGCCAGGTCACGACCTGCGAGGTGTTCGAGAACGGGCTGATGCGCAGGGTGACGGCCTCGGTCTTGGCGATAGGGTGCTGGCTCATGGTTTTGCGTGCTTGCTGATCACGCCGACGCGGCTACAGACGCGGTAAATCGGGCAACGATCGCATTGTGGATGACGGGGCGTACAGAGCGTCTGGCCAAAGGAGACGAGCTGGCGGTTCCACGGTTTCCAGTAGCGCTTGGGCAGGATCTGCCGCAGGGTCATTTCTGTTTCCAGGGGGGTGGTGGTCTGCAGCAGGCCCAGCCGGTTGGAAATCCGATGCACATGGATATCCACGCAGATGGCGTGCTTGTCGAAGGCGA
>JFJP01001848.1_pt1 | contig 25406 bp, 29 predicted proteins | sample 431651 | NCBI WGS metagenome assembly JFJP01 (sample SAMN02602958, study PRJNA72255) | Microbial mat metagenome, whole genome shotgun sequencing project. | biome: fresh water; feature: sink hole; material: water; isolation source: purple microbial (photo- and chemosynthetic) mats found in...
CGCTTGACACTGAGAAGCCGCTGTTTGTGACAAATTACCAATTTTTGCTTTGCCATAGTTAATGGATGCTGCAGAAGAAATTGAGCCAGCTACACCCTGCGCCTTTGCATTCACGGCATCACTGCTCATATCCACAAACTTCGGCAATGCCGTCGCTGCCAAAATACCAAGAATCACGATAACGACGATCAGTTCAATCAGGGTAAAGCCGCGTTGGGTGCGCATGGTGTGTCTCTCCTAAAAGTAATACGAATGAGCTAATGGTATCTGAAATCGGCAACCTTGATCAGCAGCCGGTGGTGACAACCGTCACGACCGGCGACGAACCGACGGCCGCCGCGACGTAGGTAATCCGGCAACCGGCCGCGGCCTGGGCGCCGATCACGTCGAAGGCCATTACCGCGCCGGCCACCGTGCCGCCGGAATTGGAAATCGTCAGTCCGTCGGCGCTGGGGTTGATTGCAGCGGCCGCCTGGATGCCGTTGGCGTCGGCCGTCGGGTATTTGTTCACCATGGTGACCGCCGTGCCGTCCATGTTGACCCAACCGCCGGTCGCGTTGCAGATGAAGGTGCCGGTGGCATTGGTGCCCATGTCAAGTTCGCAGCGCGACTTGGCCAGCATGGTGGCGGAACGGATAGAACCGAAGATGGCGTTGGCCTTGGCCGTGCGCGCATCCTTCTGCGCATCGATGAAGCGCGGCAAGGCCACCGCCGCCAGAATGGCGATGATGGTGATGACGACGATGAGTTCGATCAGGGTGAAGCCTTGCTGGCGATTGCGTATGCGCGACATTCCGGTGGTTCTGGGCTCTGTGGTCATAGGGACATTACGGCAAAAAACGGACTCACTTTACTGCATTCCTGACTGTGACACATCAATTTGGTTATTTCCGCCGCGATAGGCTTCGCTAAAGTGGTCTACCTATTGAGCACAGGATTAGACCGAGGCATCCCGAAATGCACGCAGGACGGTATTGATGCGTGTTTGATAACCCGGCCCTTGCGCTTTGAACCACTCCAGAACGTCCTGGTCGACCCGCAACGAGATTGACTCCTTGGATGGCAACGGTTTTAGGCCGCGCCTGACAATACCTCGGACAATGTGGTGAACCTCGGCTTCCGGATGATCGTCAGGCACATCCGAAACGGCCTGCTTTGACTCAAGTCGAGCCCAGTCAGTTTTTGATTTCATCGAAGTAGATTTGCGTTTCACGTTGGGTTGCTTTGCGGAAAGAGATGATGCGGATTTCATGTTCGCTCTCCGTATGAACGATTGAGACGGGAGTGCCAGCCAGGAGACCCAGTGTCACGAAACGCCGCTCACCATAGGGAAAACGGTCATCCTCGTAGGTGAATGTGACGCCTTCGAAAACTCGCGGAGCGTCGACAAAATCCAGCCCATGGTTCTTCACGTTCAGGTTGCGCTTCGCTTCGGACCAAGTGAACTCCATTGGTGAAGTGTATATACGAAACGTAGTTGCGTCAAACGCGATCCATCTTCACTTGCGTCCCATCGAAACCTTGCCCAGATCCCATAGCGGCAGGAAGATGCCAAGGGCGAGCGCCAGCACCAGGGCGCCGAGGAAGACGATGAGGATGGGCTCGATCTGCGCCGAGAGGGTCTTGAGTTCGTATTCGACCTCGCGCTGATACATTTCGGCGACTTCCTGCATCATCTCGTCGATCATGCCCGACTCTTCGCCGACGGCGATCATTTGCAGGACGACGGGGGTGAATACCTTGGCCTGAATGGCGGCGCGTAGAACGGATTCGCCACGCTCGATGGTATCGCGCATGCCTTCCACCTTCTTGGCGATGTAGGCGTTGTCGACGGTCTGGGCCACAACGGTCATCGCCTGCACCACGGGCACGCCGCTGCGCGCGGCCAGCGCGAAGCTGCCGGCGAAGCGCGCCAGGGTGGCTTTGGTAATGATCTTGCCGGCGATGGGGATCTTCATCTTGAGCCGATCCCAATCGTAGCAGCCACGCTCGGTGCGTATCCAGGCGCGGAAGGCGAAGATGGCGGCCACGACACCGCCGATGAGGAGGGGCCAGTTGGCCACCATGAAGTCGGAAAAGCCAAGCAGGATGCGCGTCATCAAGGGCAGTTCGGCGCCAAAGCCCTTGAACACCTTGGCGAAGGCGGGGATCACCATGAGGTTCACCACCGTGATGGCGATGGCCATGGCGATGATGACGAAGGTCGGGTAGCGGGTGGCCGCCTTGACCTGGTTGCGCATGAACTGCTGGAATTCCATGTGATGGAACAGGCGCAGCAGGATGTCTTCGAGCCGACCGGTCATTTCGCCGACGCGCACCATCGAGAGATAAAACGGGCTGAATATCTTGGGGTGATCGGAAAACGCCACCGAGAGCTCGCGGCCGGAATCAAGGCTGTGGCGCAACTCGCCGATGACTTGCTTCATCGAGCGGTTGCTGCTCGATTCCTGCAGGCCGGCCAGGGCACGCATGATGGGCACGCCCGCCTTGATCAGGGTGTTCAACTGGCGCGTGAAGAGGGCGACGTCTTCGTGCTGTATCTTGTCCTTGAAGAGTTGGCCAAGATCGAAGCCGCCACCGCCTTCTTCGTTCTTCTGCTCCAGGATTTCGAGCGGAGTGATACCGCGACCGAACAGGATAGTGGCGATGGCATCGGCATTGGCACCATCGAGCGTGCCTTCGACCGTACCGCCGCCGGCATTACGTCCCTTGTAGGTGAAGCTGGCCATCAGTCGAGCTGGGTGCTGATGCGCATGGCTTCGTCGACCGTGGTGCGGCCGGCGAGGACGAGGCGCACGGCGTCGCGGCGCAGGGTGTTGCCGGCCATCTGTCGCCGGCCCACGTCCATAAAGACGTTGGGGTCGCCCTCGTTGGTGGCCTCGACAACTTCGTTGGTCATTTCGAGCATCTCATAGACGCCGGTGCGGCCGGTGTAGCCCATGTTGTTGCAGTGGCTGCAACCGCGGCCTTTCATGTACTTGTGGGCATCGACCCGGTCTTGCAGTTCGTAGCGCAGCCATTCGTGCTCGTGCGGCGCCAGCGGGTGCGGTTCGGCACAGTTTTCGCAAACGACGCGCACCAGCCGCTGCGCCAGCACCATGTTCACCGACAGCGCCACCATGTAGCGCGGCACACCCATGTCAAGCAGGCGTATCGGCGTGGACAGGGCGTCGTTGGTGTGCAGGGTGGAGAGCACGAGGTGGCCTGTCATGGCGGCGCGCATGCCGATCTCGGCGGTTTCCTGGTCGCGCATTTCGCCGACGAGGATGATGTCCGGGTCCTGGCGCAGGGCGGTGCGCAGCACGCGCGAGAAGGACAGGTCGATCTTCTCATGCACCTGCACCTGGTTGAGGCCGGGCAGACGGTATTCGACCGGGTCTTCGACGGTGATGATCTTCTTCTCGGGCGAGTTGAGGTCGTTGAGCGCGGCGTAAAGCGTGGTGGTTTTGCCCGAGCCGGTCGGCCCGGTGACCAGCACGATGCCGGAGGGACGGTGGATCGCGTTGCGCATGCGATCAAGGATGCGCGGTGGCATGTTGAGCTTTTCGAGGCTCAGCAGTCCCCCGCTCTGGTTGAGCAGGCGCATGACCACCGATTCGCCATATTGCGTCGGCATGGTCGAGATACGCACATCGACCGGCGTGCGCAGCTTGACGGCGAAACGGCCATCTTGCGGCAGGCGTTTTTCGGAAATATCGAGACCGGACATCAGCTTGAGGCGCAGTGCCAGCGCGGTGGCGATCTTGGGGTCGGCCTCCATCTGGACGTGGAGCACGCCGTCGATGCGAAAACGGATGCGCAAGGACTTTTCCAGAGGTTCGATATGGATGTCCGAGGCGCGACTGCGCAGGGCCTCTTCGAACACGGTTTGCAGCAGCTTGACGACCGGCGCATCTTCGGCGCCGCTGGTCAGGCCCAGGATGTCGCCCAGTTCAACCGGGACGTCGCCAAGATCCTGCGTCAGATCCTTGGCGAGGCCGGCGATTTCATCGGTGCGACGGTAAAGCCGGTCAATGGCGCCCAGCAGTTGCGATTCGGTGACGACGGCGAGGTCGATGTCGCCTCTGAGCAGGCGGTTGACCTCGTCGAACACCATGAGGTCGGTCGGGTCGGCAAAGCCGACGATGTACTTGCCGTTGCGCTGGTCGAGCACGATGGCGCGGAAGCGGCGGGCGTGACTCTCGGGCAGCAGCTTGACCAGTTCCGGCTTGGGCGAGAAGGTCTTGAGGTCGACGAATTCGGCCTGTAGTTGCCGCGCGAGCGCCTTGGAGATGGCTTCCTCGGTGACGAGGCCGCTATCGACGATAACGCGACCGAGCTTGCGGCCGCTGGCCTTTTGCTCAGCCAGTGCGTTTGTAAGTTGTTCCTGCGTCAATAGTCCTTGCTGAATCAGCAAGTCGCCAAGACGGATTTTCTCCGGGCGGGCCATCAGGGAATCTCCCGTATGATTTGGCCGCCATTCTCGGCTAGCCGGTGCCTGCTGCGCAAGTTAAATAGGGCTTGAATCATGTTCGAAATCGTTCTCTACCAACCGGAAATTCCGCCGAATACCGGCAATATCGTGCGTTTGTCGGCCAATACCGGCTGCCGGCTGCATCTGGTGGGACCGCTTGGCTTCGATCTTTCCGAAAAACATCTCAGGCGAGCAGGCATGGATTACGCCGAATTCGCTGAGGTGCGGCTGCACGAAAACTGGGCCGCCTGCCGCACGGCGATTGGTCAGGCCAGTGGTTCGACACCTGGCTTGTCAGGCGGCTCAACGGCTGCCAAACGCTGGTTCGCGCTCACCACCAAGGCATCTTGCCGTACCGCTAGCGCCGACTTTTTGGCGGGCGATGTTTTTGTCTTCGGCGCCGAGTCGCGCGGCCTGCCGGTGGAAGTGCTGGCGGAATTTCCTGAAAACCGCCGGTTGCGCTTGCCGATGGTGGCCAGCAGCCGCAGCGTCAATCTGTCAAACGCCGTGGCTGTCGTAGTCTATGAAGCCTGGCGGCAACTGGGTTTCCCCAACAGCGTCTGATCTACTCTGCTCTCGGATCGCGGTTCATCAGGGCTTCGACCGCCTGGCGGGCGTCGAAGCGGCCATCGAGCACGGCGCAGACTGCCGCGGTAATCGGCATATCGACACCCACCATTTCAGCACGGTGGGCGACTTCGCGGGCGGTATGCACTCCTTCGGCGACATGACCCAGTTCGCGGGTGATTGCGTCCAGGGGGCGGCCGGAAGCCAGTGCGAGGCCAACGCGGCGATTGCGCGAGAGGTCGCCGGTGCAGGTGAGGATCAGATCGCCCATGCCGGCCAAGCCCATGAAGGTTTCGCGCCTGGCGCCGAGGGCGACGCCAAAACGGGTGATCTCGGCCAGGCCGCGCGTCATCAGGGCCGCGCGGGCATTGAGCCCCAGCCCGAGACCGTCGCAGATGCCGGTGGCGATGGCCAGCACGTTCTTGACTGCGCCGCCCACCTCGGCGCCGATGATGTCGTCGTTGGCGTAAAGCCGCAGGCGCGGGGTGCGCAGTTCCTGCGCCATGTCGCGGGCGAAATCGGCGTCATTCGACGCGATGGTGACGGCGGTGGGCAGGCCACGGGCCACCTCTTCGGCAAAGCTGGGGCCGGTGAGCGCGCCACATTGCACACCGGGTACAACCTGGGCGGCGACCTGATGCGGCAGCAGGCCGCTGCCGGCTTCAAGCCCCTTGCACACCCACAGTACCGGCAGGTCCGACGCGGCCTTCAGCGTGGTCCGCAGCCCGACCACCGGCGTGGCAATGACAGCAAGCTGGGCGCCCGCGAGCGCAGCGGCGATGTCGTGTTCGATGGCCATGCCGACCGGCAGCGCGTAGCCCGGCAAGAAGCGCAGGTTCTCGCCATCGGCGCGCATGGCGTCGGCGTGTGCGGCCTCGAAGGTCCACAACGATAGCGAATGGCGTGCAGCGAAGGAGAGGGCAAGCGCGGTGCCCCAGGCGCCCGCGCCGAGAATGGCGATTTTCATGTGTAGCGGTTCAAACCCGTGCGTGGCCGAGGCAGGTTAAAGTCCCCAGACCTGTAGCGCGCGGATGTAACCCTCGGCGCCATCGCGATGCTTGACGCGGGCCCAGCCATTGGCGACGGGCAGCATGAGTTCGAGCACAAGGTCTTTTTCGCCCTCGAAGATGAGCGCCGCCTTGTCTTCGGCCTGGGCTTGGATCTGCGCCCTGGCGACACGAACGATTACCGTGCGCTGATCGGTCAGCTGACGCTTTTCGATCCAGGCGAGATCGCCGGCCTGATCACGCACCTTGACCCAGCCCTCCACCGCGACCAACACTTCGACCGGCGTGCCGCGTGCGATGACATGCAGCGGCTTGGCCTTTTGCGAGGGAGCATCGTAGAGGACGGCGGCCTCGGCGACCGCCAGATAGTCGAGCGCCAACGCCTGGCCAGCCGTTGCCAGCAGCACGGACGCGCAGAACAGGGCAAGGGCGCGACGCATGTGGCTTACTGGATCGAAACTTCGGGTGGACGCTGCTCGGATTCGAGCTTCTGCCGGTAGAGATTTTCGAAGTTCACCGGCGCTAGCAGCACGGGCGGGAAACCGGCGCGCGAAACGCAGTCGGCGATCGTTTCGCGGACGAACGGGAAAAGAATATTCGGGCAGGCTACGGCAACAATGGGTTCAAGCTCAGTCTCGGGCACGTTCTGGATGACGAAGATGCCCGCTTGCGCGGCCTCGACAAGAAACTGGGTCTTGTCGCCGATCTTGGCGGTGACCGTCACGCTCAGGACAACTTCAAAGGTGCCCTCGCCAACAGTGGTACCGGCAGTAGAGATCTGCAGATCGATCTGTGCCGGGTCGCGTTCAAGGAAGCAGTGCGGCGAGTTCGGGCTCTCCAGCGAGAGATCCTTGACGTAGATTTTTTCGATGCTGAAGACGGGCTGCTGCGGGTCGCTCATGATGAATGTCCGGCCAGTGGAATAAGGCCAGCATTCTAGCAGCTACGCTTTCAGCAACGGATCGAGCTTGCCCTGATGGTCAAGTTCGTGCAGGTCATCGCAGCCGCCGACATGAAAATCATCGATGAAAATTTGCGGTACCGAGCGACCGCCGTTTGATCGGGCCATCATCTCGGCGCGACGATCGGGATCGAGATCAACGCGAATCTTCTCGATGTCGGTGACGCCCTTGCGCTTCAGCAACTGCTCCGCGCGAACGCAGTAGGGGCAGACGGCGGTGGCATACATGACAACCTTGGCCATGACAATCCTTCGTGACAGTGCTTGGTTCAGTGCTTTGTAGTGACCGGCAAGCCGGCCTCCGACCAGGCGCCGACGCCGCCGGCAAGGTTGAAGACCTGTTCGAATCCCGCCCGCTTGAGCATGCCGCAGGCGCCGGAAGAGCGGTTGCCGCTGGCGCAGACCACGATGATCGGCCGGTTCTTGAACTTTTCGATCTCGTGCATGCGCTTGCCGACCTGGCCCAGCGCAATGTGGCGGGCATTCGGTATGTGGCCGCGATCCCACTCATGCGTCTCCCGCACGTCGATCACCAGGGCATCCTCGCGATTGAGCTTGAGCGTGGCATCGGCAATCGTAATGTTGTCGCCGCCACCACGCAGCGTCTGGAACAGGAGCATGCCGCCACTCACAACGGCAAGCATGACCCAGGTAATGTTCTGCTGAACGAACTCCATATACATCTTTTTCAACCCCTCCTGGAGGCTGGAACCGAGCAAAAAACCTCTCGCATCAGGATGATCAGCTGCAGTGTGCGCGGATCGGCGACCCGATAGAATACACGGTTGGCGTCTTTGCGGGTTTGCAACACGCCCTTGTCGCGCAAGATGGCAAGATGCTGCGAGATGTTGCTTTGCGATGTACCAACGGCTTCGACGATGTCCTGCACGCAGACTTCCTGATCGCCGACAACGCAGAGAATCTTGAGGCGCAGCGGATGGGAAATAGCCTTCAGCGCGCGCGCCGCAGTCTCGACATGGTCTTTCTCATGCATCAGTTCCAGAATTACGGAATCCATGCCTGCTCCTGAGTGGGGTGGGTGGGTAGAGGGAAAGAATCGGAATATTATAGAATACTAATTCCGCCGCTTCCCGCATTCTTTGTCCCCGCATTTGGTGCAATCCCCGCACCAATCACACTTGTCGCAATCCCCTGAACAAAAGGGAGCCAAACGGCGCGGCGCAAAGGTGAAACAACCTCGCCTTGAGGAGTCCCACGCCCGAAAGGAAGGAACCGCTCCTGACCATTTTCCATTACCACTCTCCCGCAGAGGGCTTTGAGTCCATCGTCCAACAGTTTCATTTTCACCCGTTAGAATACTGGTTTCGCTAGAGACCGTCGCTTCGGCTTATTATTTCGAGACGAGGCTCTGTTCCTCATTGGCAACAACTACCAGAGGCTGCCCATGTACAAAATCGTTCTGCTCCGCCACGGTGAATCAACCTGGAACAAGGAAAATCGTTTTACCGGCTGGACCGATGTCGACCTGAGTGACAAGGGCATCGCAGAAGCCCATGCTGCCGGACAGTTGTTGAAAAACGCCGGCTATGCTTTCGATATCGCATTCTCTTCCCGACTCAAGCGCGCCATCCGCACTTTGTGGATCGTGCTCGATGAAATGGATCGCATGTGGCTGCCGATCGAGCATTCCTGGCGCCTCAATGAACGCCATTATGGTGCGCTGCAAGGGCTCGACAAGTCGGAAACAGCCGCCAAGTTCGGCGAAGATCAAGTGAAGATCTGGCGTCGCGCCTACGACACACCGCCGCCGCCGCTTGAAAACGGCGACCCGCGGCTTGAAGTGGGCAATCCGCGCTATGCCGACCTGGCCGCCGCTGATTTCCCCCATACCGAGTGTCTCAAGGACACCGTCGATCGCTTTCTGCCTTACTGGCATGAGAGCATTGCACCCGCGGTAAAGTCGGGCAAGAGCGTGATCGTTGCCGCACATGGCAACAGTCTGCGTGCGCTGATCAAGTATCTCGACAACGTGTCCGATGACGACATCGTCAATCTCAACGTGCCGACCGGGCAGCCACTGGTGTACGAACTCGACGCCGAACTGAAGCCGATCAAGCATTACTATCTCGGCGACCCCGCGGCCATCGAAGCTGCAATGAACGCCGTAGCCAACCAGGGCAAAGCAAAGTAGTGAAATTCTGGCTGCTGCTGTTGCTGGCGTTGCCGGCAGCGGCGGCTTTGGCCGCCGGGCCGGGTAATAACGCTACCGGTAACAACGCGGCTGAACGCAAGGCCCAGAAACAATCGGAACTCAGCGAAATCCAGGGACGCATTACCGACCTGGGCAAGGACCTCGCCCGTAGCGAGGAATCGCGCACGTCCGTCAGCGAGCAACTGCGCGAAACCGAGTCGGCCATTTCCACGGCCAACCGGCGTCTGCGGGAACTGGCGGATGGACGTGGCCAAGTGCAAGCCGAACTCGTCGAGCTAGGAGATCAACAGCAGCGGCTCAACCAGCAGACAGCCAGCCAGCAGGCGCAACTGGGCCGCCTGCTGCGACAACAGCACCGCGCCGACATGAGCGGCGGCGCCAGTAGTGGCGATGCCATGCAAACCCTGCTGGCCGGCCGCGACCCCAATCAGGCTGCCCGCGACTGGCACCTGCTCAATCTGCTTTCCCGCGCCAAGGCCGACCTGATCCGCGACTTGGCGACGGCGGCGGCCAAGAAGCAGTTGCTGGCTCAGGCGGCGGAAGATAAGTCGCGCGAACTGGCCCGTATCGAACAAAGCCGGCAGGAAGAACGCGCTACTTTGCTGGCGCGGCAACGCGAGCGTCAGGCCGTGATGGCCAAAATTGCCGGGCAGATTCGCAACCAACGGCGCGAAATCGATACCCTGAAACGCGACGAGGGTCGTCTGTCGACGCTTATCGAAGGGCTGGCTAAACTGGCCGCACAGCGTCCCAAGGCCACTACGCCCCCCCGCCCGCCGCCCCGTTCATCGCGCCCGTCCGCCACCGCGCCGGCTTCACCACCGCCGCGCGAAGCCGAAACTTCGCGCGCAACGGGCACTTTTGCGGCACTGAAAGGCAAGTTGAAGTTGCCGATAAAGGGCGCCCTGGCCGGCCGCTTCGGCGCGCCGCGGCCAGAAGGCGGTTCGTGGAAAGGCATCTTCATCCGCGCGGCCGAAGGCACCGAGGTGCGCGCCGTCGCCGCCGGACGAGTAGTTTTTGCCGACTGGCTGCGCGGCTTCGGCAATCTGCTGATCATCGATCACGACGACGGCTTTCTCTCCGTCTATGGCAACAATCAGTCGCTACTGCGCCAGGCCGGCGAAGCGGCCCGCAGCGGCGAAGTCGTCGCGGCGGCAGGCAACAGCGGTGGCAATCCGGAATCGGGTTTATACTTTGAACTTCGGCATCAGGGGCAGGTCTTTGACCCCATGAAATGGATCAACCCCCGGTAATTCGAGGCTGGCCCACCGTCCTTTCCCGAAGTCTTCCACGGAGTCATCAATGCGCAGCGGATTGAAGCAAGCGGGTCTGGTATTCATCGGTCTGGTTACCGGTGTTCTGGTCAGTCTCAATTTCTCGGCCATCGCCCAGAAGAGTGCCGGCGAGCCGCTGCCCATTGAGGAATTGCGCAGCTTTGCCGACGTTTTCAACGCGGTCAAGCAAGGCTATGTCGAGCCCATCGAGGACAAGAAACTCATCACCCATGCCATCTCCGGTATGTTGTCCAATCTCGACCCGCACTCGGCCTATCTCGACGCCGACGCCTTCAAGGATTTGCAGGTCTCGACCCAGGGTGAATTTGGTGGCCTGGGTATCGAAGTCGGCATGGAAGACGGCTTCGTCAAGGTCGTCGCCCCCATCGAAGACACGCCTGCCTACAAGGCCGGGATCAAGGCCGGCGACCTGGTGATCAAGCTCGACGACACGCCAGTCAAGGGCATGACACTCAATGACGCCGTCAAGAAGATGCGTGGCAAACCCAAGACTGCAATCAAGCTGACCATCGTCCGCAAGGGCGAAATGAAGCCGCTCGACATCACCATCGTGCGCGATAAAATCAAGGTGCAGAGCGTCAAGTCGAAGATGATCGAGTCCGGCTACGGCTATCTGCGCGTCACCCAGTTCCAGGAAGAGACCACGGCCGACGTGGTGCGTCACTACGAAGAACTGATCAAGAAGGCCAGCGCCGACAAGGGCGAATTAAAGGGTCTGGTGCTCGACCTGCGCAATGATCCGGGTGGCCTGCTGCATAGCGCCATTGGTGTCTCCGCCGCATTCCTACCACCGAAGAGCGTCGTGGTCAGCACCGACGGCCGCACCGAAGATGCCAAGCGCAAATATCTTGCCAGCCCCGAGGACTATGCGCGCAGCCACCGCGAGGATGCGCTCAAGAAACTGTCGGCCTCGGCCAAGACCGTGCCCATGGTGGTACTGGTCAATGGCGGCTCGGCCTCGGCCTCGGAAATCGTCGCCGGCGCGCTACAGGATCACAAGCGGGCGGTGGTACTGGGCACGCAGACCTTCGGCAAGGGTTCCGTGCAAACTGTGCTGCCGCTTTCCAGCAACACGGCGATCAAGCTGACCACAGCGCGCTACTACACGCCGAATGGGCGTTCGATTCAGGCCAAGGGCATCGTTCCCGACGTGATTGTGGAAGAATCAGCCAATGGCGAGCGGCATGAGCGCCTGCGCGAATCCGACCTGGAGCGCCATCTCGGCAACGACCAGGACAAAGGCAAGGACGCAAAGGAAACAAAGGACGCCAAGGACGCCGAGAAAACAGCCAAACCGCAGGGCAAGAACGGCAAGAGCAAGAGCGAGGCCGAAGCTGACGAGGCAAAGGCGCCTTCCTTCGAGATCGCATCGAAGAGCGATTACCAGTTGGGCCAAGCGATGAACTTGCTGAAGGCCTGGCAGATCATCAAGAAATAGCATCATGGACGTCGAGCGCGCCCGCCATCTGCGAGACAAGGAGCGGGGCCTTAACCGGCCCCACACCATGTCACCGCAACCGGGTACGCGCAAGCATCGTGAGTTGCGTTTCTCGAAGATTCGCCCCGGCCAGATCGAACAGGTTTTCGAGCTGCTTTCCGGCCTTGATGGCCTCACTGTTGAGCCTGGCAGCGTGCCCAACGGCATCTCCGTCTGGTACGAAATCACCGACTACACCATGCAGGGGCTGGAAGCGGCGCTGATCGACCAGGGTTTTCACCTGTCGAACACGCTCTATTGCAAGATGGTGCGCGCCCTCGTCTACTTCGTCGAGGAAACCCAGTTGCGCAACATGCGCCAACCCGAGCGGCTGATCAAGAAGTCGCACGAGGTCTATTCCAAGGCCTGGGAGCAGCATCCCCACGGCGACCACGACGACACCCCGGTCGAACTGCGGCAGGACAAATGACCCATCCCGAAAGTATTCGCTTTGCTCGGCTCTCCCCTCAAGGGGCGAGAAACAATTGGGTCGGCCCGGCGTATTTCTTGTGACCCCGTGAACGACGCGCAGTTGCTGCGCTACAGCCGCCACATCCTGCTACCGCAGATCGGTGTCGAGGGCCAGGAAAAACTGCTTGCAGCGCGCGCGCTGATCATCGGCGCCGGCGGGTTGGGTTCTCCCGCCGCCTACTACCTCGCTTCGGCCGGTGTCGGCACCCTGGCGCTGGCCGACGGCGATACGGTCGACCTCACCAACCTGCAACGGCAGATTCTGCATCGGGTCGAATCCGTCGGTCGGCCCAAAGCCGAATCGGGTCGCGACACCCTGGCCGGCATCAATCCCGAATGTCGCGTCGAAACCTTCGTCGAACGGCTGGAAGGCGCGCGACTCGACGAGGAAGTCGCCCGCGCCGACGTCGTCCTCGACTGCTCCGATAATTTTGCCACCCGCCACGCCATCAACCGCGCGTGCGTGCAATTCCGCACGCCGCTGGTGTCCGGTGCGGCGATCCGCTTCGACGGCCAGATTGCCGTCTTCGACTCACGCCAGGCGGGCGCGCCCTGCTACCACTGCCTGTTCCCCGAGGCCGAGGATGTCGAGGAAGTCCGTTGCGCCGTGATGGGCGTGTTCGCGCCGCTGACCGGCATCGTCGGCTCGGTACAAGCGGCGGAAGCGCTGAAACTCCTGATCGGCTGCGGCCAATCGCTGGCGGGACGCCTGCTGCTGCTCGATGGCCTGGCGATGGAATGGCGGCAGATTGCCGTGCCGCGCGATCCAGCGTGCGCGGTCTGCTCGACCAGACGCGCATAGCCGCCAAACGGGTCGCCGTACTGCCGTACCGCTAGCGCCGACTTCACTGAATCCGCCCTCTGACTAAGACACGCCCTATGCCAGAGTTAGTCATTCAGCATCTTGACGCCCGATAGACCTGCTGGATTCAGGTCGGCCGGGCCCGTAAAAAAAAGTCGGTGCCGACGACGTGGCGTTCCAGTACGTCCAGCCGGCGCGCGCCCACCAATTCGGTCAGTTCGGCCAAGTCAAACATACCGCGCGCCTTATCGCCGAGCAACAGGGGCGCCTGGTAGATCAGCAGTTCATCGACGCAATCTTCCCGCAGCAGCGAAGCGTTGAGGCGAAAGCCGGCCTCGACCATGACTTCGTTGATGCCACGGCGGCCAAGTTCCCGTAGCAGTGCCGGCAAATCAACCTTGCCTTGCGCGTTGGGCAACACCACGACATCGACGCCACGGGCACGCAGTTGCGCGACCTTCCCCGCTGGCGCGACGGCGCAGGCAATCAGCGCGACGGGCGCCGCGTTTCCTGTCGCGGTTTCCGTCGCATTTCCTGTCGCGGCGCCATCAAGCACGGCCGCATCGAGCGGAATCTCCAGCCGGCTGTCAACCACCACGCGCAGTGGTTGGCGCGGGGTGTCAATGCCGCGCACGCTGAGGCGCGGATTGTCGTCGCGCACGGTACCGATGCCTGTAAGCATGGCGCAGGATCTGGCGCGCCAGGCATGGGCGTGATGGCGCGCCTCCGGCCCGGTGATCCATTGCGATTTGCCGTTGTTGAGCGCGGTCTTGCCATCGAGACTGGCGGCGACCTTGAGGCGCAGCCAGGGCCGACCACGCGTCATGCGCGAGACGAAGCCGATGTTGAGGTCGGTCGCCTCGGCTTCCATCAGGCCGCTGGCGGTGTCGATGCCCGCCAGTTCAAGCCGGGCCATGCCCGATCCCGCCACCAGCGGATTGGGGTCGCGCATGGCGGCGACCACGCGGACGATGCCAGCGTCGATCAGGGCGTCGGCGCAGGGCGGCGTGCGGCCATGGTGCGAACAGGGTTCGAGCGTAACGTAGGCCGTGGCGCCCCGCGCCACTCCTTTTTCGCCCCGTGCCTCCGCTTTATCTTCCCGCGCCGTACCGCTAGCGCCGACTTTTTGGGCGACGTTGTTTGCAACAGCCGCCAACGCGTTGATTTCCGCATGCGGCTGGCCCGCCATTTCGTGCCAGCCCTCGCCAATCATCACGCCATCGCGGACGATGATGCAGCCAACGCGGGGATTGGGGGTCGTGGTGAAAAGGCCGCGTCGCGCCAGTTCCAGCGCACGCGCCATGAACTCACGATCGGCAACGCTAAATATCATGGCGTTCGGCGTGTGCGCGGCTTCTTCACTTCGCGAATTGCATCGGAAAATTCGTCGAGATCCTCGAAGTTGCGATAGACGGAGGCGAAACGGATGTAGGCCACCTTGTCGAGTTTCTTCAGCTCGCGAATCACCAGCTCGCCGATACGGTCCGAAGCCACTTCGCGCTCGCCCAGCGTAACCAGCCGCTCTTCGATACGATCAAGCGCGGCGTCCACGCTATCCATGGTCACCGGGCGCTTGCGCAGGGCCAACATCATGCTGGCCTTGAGCTTGTCACGGTCATACTCGGTGCGGCTGCCGTTCTTCTTCACCACCAGCGGCAGTTGTAACTCGACGCGCTCGTAAGTGGTGAAACGCTTGTCGCAGACGAGGCAGCGACGGCGACGGCGCACGGTGTCGCCGTCCTCGTTCTCGCGGGTGTCCACCACCTGCGTGTTCGGCTCGGCGCAGTAGGGACACTTCATTATGATGTGTCAGTCGCCGTAGACGGGGAACCTGGCGCAGAGGGCCGCCACTTCGTCGCGCACCTTGGCCAGCACGGCCTCGTCGGTCGGCGCGTCGAGCACGTCGGCAATCAGGTTCGCCACCTGTTCGGCCTCGATCTCGGTAAAGCCGCGCGTGGTCATGGCTGGCGTGCCGAGGCGGATGCCGCTGGTGACAAAGGGCTTCTGCGGGTCGTTGGGGATGGCGTTCTTGTTGACCGTGATGTGCACCTTGCCCAGCAGGGCCTCGGCTTCCTTACCGGTGATGTTCTTGGCTTGCAGATCCACCAGGAAGACATGCGACTCGGTGCGGCCGGAGACGATGCGCAGGCCGCGATCCTTCAGCACCTTGGCCATGACGAGGGCGTTGCCCATCACCTGTTCCTGGTAGGTTTTGAATTCCTTGGTCATCGCCTCCTTGAAGGCGACGGCCTTGGCGGCGATGACGTGCATCAGCGGGCCGCCCTGCAGACCGGGGAAGATGGCCGAGTTGATGGCCTTCTCGTGCGCCGATTTCATCAGGATGATGCCGCCGCGCGGGCCGCGCAGGGTCTTGTGGGTGGTCGAAGTAACGACGTCGGCGTGCGGCACCGGGTTGGGATAATAGCCAGCGGCGACGAGACCGGCGTAATGGGCCATGTCCACCATAAAAATAGCGCCAACGGCCTTGGCCACCTTGGCGAAGCGTTCGAAATCGATCCGCAGCGAATAGGCCGAGGCGCCGGCGATGATCAGCTTGGGCCTGTGCTCGTGCGCCAGTTGCTCCATCTTGTCGTAGTCGATTTCCTCCTTGTCTGTCAGGCCATAGGGCACCACCTTGAACCACTTGCCGCTCATGTTGAGCGCCATGCCGTGGGTCAGATGGCCACCTTCGGCCAGACTCATGCCGAGGATGGTGTCGCCAGGATTGAGGAAAGCGAGGAAAACGGCTTGATTGGCCTGCGAACCGGAATTGGGCTGGACGTTGGCCGCCTCGGCGCCGTAGAGCTGCTTGACGCGGTCGATCGCCAGTCGCTCGGCCACATCGACATGTTCGCAGCCGCCGTAATAGCGCTTGCCGGGATAGCCCTCGGCATACTTGTTGGTAAGTTGGGAGCCCTGTGCCTCCATGACCGCGCAGGAGACGTAATTTTCCGAGGCGATCAGCTCGATGTGATCCTGCTGACGACGGTTTTCAGCCTCGATCGCGGCCCACAGTTCGGGATCGGTCTTGGCGAGGATGTTCTTCTTGGAAAACATGGCAGGGTTCCGTCGGATGGGGGAAGCGGGGAATTTTATCATTCAGGCGTTTGCGACAGCACCCGTTCAAGATGGTGGCAGTCGGCCCAGGTGACGACATGCCAGCCGCGGACATCGATCTGAAACCAGTTGAGCGCGCAGTTCGGAATCACGAAATTGCGTGGCGCCGACAGTTCCTGACCGGTGGCCTTGCGATGGATCACGTCCAGTACGCCCCCGTGGGTAACAGCCAGGATGGTTTCGCCCGCATGATGGCGCACCATGTTCTCGACGGTCGCGACGACACGCGCGGCGAGCTGGTGCAGGCTCTCGCCGGTCTCGAAATCGTAGTCCGGGTCGCGCACCGCATAACGGGCGTGGGCCTCCGGATAGTCGAGCGCCCCCTCCGCCACCGTCAATCCCTGAAAAATGCCGTAGTTCCGCTCGCGCAGACCGGGGGTAACCCGCACCGAGGAAACTTCGATGCCGATGCGTTCGGCGGCGGCATGCGCCGTTGCGAGCGCGCGCGCCAGGTCGCTGCTGTAGATCGCGGCAAAACGATGGTGGGCCAGGCCAAAGGCCGCCGCCATTGCCTGGGCGCGGCCGTTGGCGTTCAACGGAATATCGGTGTGGCCCTGGATGCGCTTGTCGGCATTCCAGTCGGTTTCACCATGGCGAACGAAGCAGATGCGGGTGCTCATGAACGGTGTGGCAAGCCAGCAGGGAGTTGCAGGTTACACAAAAGCGACAGGCGATTCCTGGTGGAATGTTAATTCCCTGCGACAGTCATGCGGTCGATAAGGATCGAGCCGACCTGTTTCGACCCATGGATCACGATATCGTTGCCGATGGCCGCGATGCCATGGAACATGTCCTTGAGGTTGCCGGCAATGGTGATCTCCTCTACCGGATACTGGATTTCGCCGTTCTCGACCCAATAGCCCGCCGCGCCGCGCGAGTAGTCGCCGGTAACGTAATTGACGCCGTGGCCGAGCAATTCGGTCACCAGCAAGCCTCGGCCCATTTCGGCCAGCAAGCCCTTGAAGTCGTGACGCCCCGGCTTGACCATGAGATTATGGCTGCCGCCGGCATTGCCCGTCGTCTGCAGCCCAAGCTTGCGCGCCGAGTAAGTAGAAAGGAAATAGCCCTGGACGACGCCATCGGCCACCACCTGCCGCGCCTTCGTGGCGACGCCGTCGTCGTCGAAATAGCCGGAGGCCAGACCCTTGGTGATAAAGGGGCTTTCGTCGATCTGCATGAATTCAGGGAAAACGCGGCTACCCAGCGAGTCGAGCAGGAAAGACGTCTTGCGGTACAGCGAACCGCCGCTCACGGCATGGACAAAACCGCCGATCAAGCCGCTGGCCAGCGGCGCTTCGAACAGCACCGGCACCTGGCGAGTCTTCAGCTTGCGCGCACCCAGGCGCGCCAGCGCCCGCCGTGCGGCGTAGTCGCCGATGGCCTCGGGCGCGGGGAAGTCGGCGGCATCGCGCTTGTTCGAATACCAGTCGTCGCGCTGCATGTCATCGCCTTTTCCGGCGATGGGCGCGCAGGAGATGTAGTGGCGCGTCGTGGCAAAACCACCCATGAAGCCGAGACTATTGGCCGAAACGAAGTGCGACTGCTGCGCCGACACGCTGGCGCCTTCGGTGTTGCCGATCAGCGGGCTCACGGCAAAAGCCGCCTGCTCGCAGCGCCGCGCCAGTTCGATGGCCTCTTCGACCGGCAGATTCCACGGATGGAACAGGTCGAGGTCGGGGCCCTCCCCCGTGGCCAGCAGCGCCGCATCGGGCAGGCCGGCGCAGGTGTCTTCGGCGGTGAAGCGGGCGATGGTCACTGCCTTTTCCACCGTGGCGCGCAGCGCCGCCGGCGAAAAATCCGAGGTACTGGCGTTGCCGCGCCGCTGACCGAAATAAACGGTGACGCCGATGCCCTTGTCGCGGTTGTACTCGATGGTTTCCACCTCCCCCTTGCGCACCGTCACCGACTGACCCTGGCCCTCGGACACGTCGGTCTCGCAGCCACTGGCGCCAAGACTGCGCGCATGATCGAGAACGTCGGCAGCCAGTTGACGCAACTGGCTCTGGCTGTGGCTGAAGGAAATGGAAGAATTGGGTGACAAAGGGGATGAGGCGCTGGAAGAGGAGGACATGGGCGACCTGGCAGACATGAATGAGAGGGGCGATGAAGGCGGGAAGCTATAATCATAACCGCGATGCACCCTTACATTCCCGATCCGCCAGACACACCCACGCCGCCCGAGCCAGACGACCCATCCAGCCAGTACGACGGCCCCAGCAAGTCGCAGCGAAAACGCGACGCCACCGCCCTGCAAAAAATGGGGGAGGAACTGGTCGGCTTGTCGAAGGAGCGGCTGGCGAAGATCGACCTGTCCGACAATCTGCGCATCGCCATCCGCGATGCCCAGCGCATCTCCGCGCACGGCGCGCTCAAGCGCCAGATGCAATACATCGGCAAGCTGATGCGCGACGTCGACCCCACGCCGATTCAGGCCGCGCTCGATGAAGTTCACGGCGTCTCCGCCGCCGCCACTGCCCGCCAGCACGCGCTGGAGCGTCTGCGCACGCGCTTGATCGAGGACGACGCGGTAATCGGCGAAATCGCCCGCGATTTCCCCGGCGCCGACCTGCAACATTTGCGCCAGTTGCGTCGCAACACCCTGCGCGAGAAGGAGCAGAACAAGCCGCCACGCGCCTTCCGCGAACTGTTCCGCGTCCTGCGCGAACTGGGTAATGGCGAGCAGGAAAACCCTGCCATGGATGACGCTGACGATGGCGCCGCCGCCGAGTGATGCGTGACGAACTGCTGATCGGCCTGGTGTCGATCTCCGACCGCGCCGCGACAGGCATTTATGAAGACCGCGGTTTGCCCGCGCTGGAGGAATGGTTCGCCGCCGCCCTCGCCTCGCCCTGGCGCATGAAAACCCGGCTGATTCCCGACGAACAGCCCCTCATCGAAAAAACCTTGATCGAACTGTGCGACACCACCGGCTGTCACCTCGTGCTGACCACCGGCGGCACCGGCCCCGCCCTGCGCGACGTCACCCCCGAAGCCACGCTGGCCGTGACGCACAAGGTGATGCCGGGTTTCGGCGAACAGATGCGGCAGGTCAGCCTCAAATACGTGCCAACCGCGATCCTCTCGCGCCAGGTCGGCGCCATCAGGCAACATGCAGGGGGGCAAACGCTCATCCTCAACCTGCCCGGCCAGCCCAAGGCCATCAAGGAAACCCTCGACGGCATCTTCGCCGCCGTGCCCTACTGCATCGACCTCATCGGCGGGCCCTACATCGAAACCCGCGAGGAAATCGTCAAGGCCTTCCGGCCAAAATCGGCGCAACGGCCAACGTTAGCTTGATCCGGTCGTTTTTGCCGTACCGCTAGCGCCGACTTTTTTGGCCCCTGTTTTGGCCGAAGGCTTGCCTTGACTCACCCCCGGTGGCCGAGATTCTTTCTGGTAGCGGGGAATACAGCTGCCGACAATCCGTTTCCTATCTATACACGCTAACCCCGGCCGTTTGAAGCGCGTGGCTGGCCTTCAAGACTTTCCAAATACCTCGTTCAACTGCCGGGCGACGCGGATGAAGGTGGTGCGTTTTGACAATTCCTTGAGCTTGCGGGCGCCGACGTAGGTGCATGCCGAGCGCAGGCCCCCAAGGATTTCCTGCACCGTGATGTTGACCGTACCGCGGGGAGCGATCAGCACTTCCTTGCCTTCTGCCGCGCGATAGTTGGCGACGCCACCTGCATATTTTTCCATCGCGGTGCGCGAACTCATGCCGTAAAAACGTCGCATCAGCTTGCCGTCGCGCTCAATGATGTCGTCGCTGCATTCGTCGTGGCCGGCCAGCATGCCGCCCAGCATGACGAAATCGGCGCCGCCGCCGAAAGCCTTGGCGATGTCGCCGGGGGAGGTGCAGCCACCGTCAGAGCAGATCAACCCGCCCAGACCGTGCGCGGCGTCTGCGCACTCGATGATGGCGGACAGTTGCGGGTAGCCCACGCCGGCCATTTTGCGCGTGGTGCACACCGAACCGGGGCCGATGCCGACCTTGACGATGTCGGCGCCGTCGAGGATCAGTTGCTCGGTCATTTCGCCTGTCACCACGTTGCCGGCCATGAGGGTGATGTCGGGGTAAGCCTGGCGCAGCTTGCGCAGAAAATCAACGAATGTTTTGGTGTAGCCGTTGGCGACGTCGACACAGACATAGCGCACATGGGTTCCCGCGGCAGCCTTGACGCGGCGGAACTTGTCGTAATCCGCCCGGGTGATGCCCATGGAGTAGAAAACGACGGCGTCGACCGCCAGACTCTTGAAGAACCGGATCAACTCGTCTTCCTTGTAATACTTGTGGAGCGCCACTGCGAGCTGGTGCGCGCCGAGCGCATTGGCCATCTCGAACGTACCCACGGTGTCCATGTTGGCGGCGACCACCGGCACGCCACGGTAGGCGTGGCGAGAATGCAGGAAGGTGTATTCACGATCAACATCGACCTCGGAACGCGAGGTCAGCGTTGATCGCTTGGGTCGGATCAGGACGTCTGAAAAATCAAGCTTGAGTTCTTCTTCGATGCGCATGACGGGCGGCTTTCGGGATCGCGAGGCAGGTCATTATGCCCAGTCTCGGGGCAAGACAACGACTGTGCCGCCAGATCAAGCGCGTGCCGGGCGGGTGGTCGCGCCATGTCGCCAGGGAGCGTTGCCAAACTCTTCCACCAAAAAGTCCACCATTGCCCGCACCTTGGGGGACAAATTGCGCCCACTGGGATACATGGCGAACAAGGGCACGGGCTCGACGTGGTGCCAGTCCGTCAGGATGGGCACCAGTTCGCCACTGCGGATGGCATCGCCGACAATGACGTCGGTCAGGCGGGTAATACCGACACCGGCAACGGCCAGTTGCAGCACGGTCTCGGCGTTGTTGGCCACCACATTGCCTGTGACATTCACCACGCGGATGCCATCCTCGGTGTCGAAAGGCCAGCGGCGTAGTGCCGGCAGACTCGTTATCCACAGGCAATTGTGCTGTTGCAGATCGTCGGGGGTAAGTGGCAATCCGCAGCGCTCAATATAGCCGGGGGCTGCGCAGATTACCCGTTCCATGTTGCAGATGCGCCGCGCCACCATCGATGATTCGTCGAGGGGACCAGAGCGGATTGCCAGGTCGATGCCTTCGTCCACCGACCACGACGGTTGATCGCTGATGGCAATGTCTATTTCGACCTCCGGATAACGCGCCTGAAAACCCGGGATGGCCCAGGCCAATTGATGCATGCCGAAGGCCGATCCGCAGTGCAGTCTCAGCAGCCCGCGCGGACTGGCGCCGGCTTGGGTTACCTCGGCTTCCGCCTCGTTCATGGCGGTGAGAATAGGCCGGGCCCGGGCGTAGAAGGCTTCGCCTTCAGCCGTCATTTGCAGTCGGCGCGTCGTGCGGTGCAAAAGCCTGGCGCCCAACCGGTCCTCCAGACGCGTCACCAACTTTGAAACAGCCGATGAAGTGAGACCGATTTCCCGCGCTGCGGCGGAAAACCCGCCGGTTTCCACGGTGCGCACAAAAGCGGCCATCTGAGCAGAGCGATCCATCAGTTCACGACAAGGTCATTCCGGGGTTATCCCGAGTTCATTGCGGACAAATATTCATCAAAGTTGTTCCTTTGACGTCGATTGTCAATCTTTGCAAGGGTAATTATAGTTTGGGCATGCGGCATTGCACCGCAACACAAAAAATCGAAACAATTTCATATCCCCCCAACAAGGAAATTCTTTATGTTGATGATCATCGCAATCCTGTCTGGCAGCCTGATCTGGCTCGTCATGGTGCTGGCCCACTACAACGGGTGGAAGGCCTACGACCATAAACACAACACCTCATACCGCTTCAATGAGGGGATTTGTGCGGACTGCGTGCTATTCAGCGTTCCCAAATGGCTGCAACGCATTCTTAGAATGCTTGAGCAACAGCCATCCATGTAGCCCGTTGCCCTCAAATCCCCATCAAAGGGCGTCACTTCAGCGCGAAGCGACTTTCGTCTTCCAGTTCCACTGCTTCTCCCATGCCCCGCGCACCATATCGGGGTATTCACGCGCACCCAGGCTGCCGTTGTAACGACCTAGCGCGCGGAAGACGTCGCCTTTTTCAATATCAAGATAGTGACGCAGGATGGTGCAACCGAAGCGCAGACTGGTGCGCAGGTGGAAAAGGTTATGATCTTTATTGCCGATGAGTTTGACCCAAAACGGCATTACCTGCATGTAGCCACGCGCGCCGGAACTGCTAACGGCGTATTTGCGGAAACCACTTTCGACCTGAATCAGGCCGAGCACCATTTGTGGATCGAGACCGGCGCGCTGCGCTTCATAATAGACGGTCTTGAGAAATTCGTGACGCGCGCGGCGGTCGGGAATCCGCTTTTCCAGCCGCCGCGACATTTCTGTCAGCCACTCGATTTTCTCGCCCATTGATGGAAAATGCGGCTCGGGGGCGGCGTGGTCGGCCACGGCTGCATGCAGTGCTGCCTGTACGCTGGCGGCGAGCGGTTCGTACTTTTGCGCACCCGCCAAAGCTGGGCTCGCCGGGATGACGAGCCAGCCGGCCAGCGTAGCGGCGAGGATGCCTAGCCGCATGCGGCCTTCTGCCGCGCCAGGGCGGCGACATGGGCTGCAACATGAGCTGCAATCACGGCCAGCGGCACCTTGGTGGCCTCCTTGTCGCGGCGGTGCTGGTACTCGACCATGCCCTCCTTGAGGCCACGATCACCAATAGTGACGCGGTGGGGCACGCCGATCAGTTCCCATTCGGCGAACATCACGCCGGGCCGCTCGTCGCGGTCGTCGAGGATGACATCGATGCCGGCAATGCTCAGTTCGTCGTAGAGCGTGGTTGCCGCGGCGCGCACAGCGTCGGACTTGCCCCAGCCGATCGGGCAGATCGCCAGGGTGAATGGTGCGATGGTGTCGGGCCAGATGATGCCGCGCTCGTCGTGGTTCTGTTCGATGGCGGCGCCGACCAGGCGGGTGACACCGATGCCGTAGCAACCCATCACCATCGTTCGCGGCTTGCCGGTTTCGTCGAGGTAGGTGCAATTCATCGCCTCGGAATATTTGGTGCCAAGGAAGAAGACATGACCGACCTCGATGCCGCGCTGGATGGCGAGACGACCCTTGCCGTCGGGCGAGGGGTCGCCTTCGACGACATTGCGGATGTCGGCGATCAGTTCGGGTTCGGGCAGGTCACGGCTCCAGTTGATGCCCCGGATATGGCAGCCGATCTCGTTGGCGCCACTGACGAAATCGCTCATGTTGGCGACGGTGCGGTCGGCAACGACACGCACCGGTTTCTTCGTGCTGAGCGGACCGAGAAAGCCTGGCGGGCAGCCGAAATGTGCAATGATTTCCTGCTCCGAGGCAAAGCGGAAGCCGCCATCGAGGCCCGGCACCTTGCCGACCTTGACTTCGTTGAGTTCGTGATCGCCGCGCACCAGCACCAGCCACACTTCGGCGCCCAGCGGGGTTTCGGTGGCCAGCACGATGGATTTGACGGTGCGCTCAAGCGGCAGACCCAGCAGTTTGGCGACATCCGCGCAGCGAATGGTGTCGGGCGTGGCGACCTTCTGCATGGCCTCGGCGGGTGTCGCGCGCGCGGCAACCAGCGGCAGCGCCTCGGCCAGCTCAATGTTGGCAGCGTAATCGGAATCGGGGCAATAGACGAGCATATCTTCGCCGGTGTCGGCGATGACCTGAAACTCGTGTGACAGCGAGCCCCCAATGGCGCCGGTGTCGGCGCGCACAGCACGGAAAGTGAGGCCAAGCCGCTCGAAGATTTTCACATAGGCGGCGTACATCACCTGATAGCTCTTCTCGGCGGCGGCTTCGTCGCGGTCGAAGGAATAGGCGTCCTTCATGGTGAATTCGCGGCCGCGCATCAAGCCGAAGCGTGGCCGGCGTTCATCCCGGAATTTCGTCTGGATATGATAAAAATTCTTCGGCAGCTGGCGGTAGCTGTGGATTTCGCCGCGCGCAATGTCGGTGACGACCTCCTCGGAGGTTGGCTGGATAATGAAGTCGCGGTCGTGGCGATCCTTGATGCGCAGCATCTCGGGGCCCATCTTGTCCCAGCGTCCCGTTTCCTGCCACAACTCGGCCGGCTGAATCAGTGGCATCAGCAGTTCGATGGCGCCAGCGCGATTCATTTCATCGAGTTTGCGAATCATGCCGGCGCGGGTCATCAGCTTGTGAGAGGCGACCTCGGCGTCGGCGGGGGCTTCCTTAAGCGTGGCGATGAAGAATTGACTGGCGCGCATGATGGGTTCCGGGGAGTCCGGTCAGAAAGGGGGGAATTCTACCGTTGGCCATCCTTTCCATGCATCGGCGATTGTGGAAGAATTGCCGACAATCAATCATTCGAAGGTTTAACCATGCTCGATCGTGAAGGCTACCGCCCCAACGTCGGCATCATCCTGGCTAATAGTCACAACGAGGTTTTCTGGGGCAAACGCATACGCGAGCATTCCTGGCAGTTTCCGCAAGGCGGCATCAAGCGCGGCGAAACGCCGGAAGAAGCAATGTATCGGGAACTTCATGAAGAGGTCGGATTGTTGCCGGATCATGTCCACATACTTGGGCGCACGCGTGAGTGGCTGCGCTACGACGTGCCGAAACAATGGGTCAGGCGCGAGTGGCGCAATACCTACAAGGGCCAGAAGCAGATCTGGTTTCTGCTGCGCATGATCGGCCGCGATTCCGACGTTTCATTGCGGGCCTCCTGCCACCCCGAGTTCGACGCCTGGCGCTGGAACGAATACTGGGTGCCGCTCGATACGGTAATCGAGTTCAAGCGTGCCGTGTATGAAACCGCGCTGACCGAACTGGCCCGCCACCTTTTTCTCCATCCGGCGGAACGCAAGCCGCGCTGGTCGCAGGTTGCCACAAGCGCGGACTTCGCACCATGATGCCGTACCGCTACCGCCGACTTTTTGCAGCCGCGCTCATGTGCGGCGCCGTTCTTGGTTCAACCGCCCGGGCCGAAGATGACGAAATACCGTGGGAGGAAGCAGCGGTGACACTACCGGCTTTTCCACAGGATGCCGACCTCATCGAGTTTTATGTCAGCGCCGCAACCGCCAATCGTTTTTTCATCGATGCCA
>JFJP01039266.1_pt1 | contig 25405 bp, 49 predicted proteins | sample 431651 | NCBI WGS metagenome assembly JFJP01 (sample SAMN02602958, study PRJNA72255) | Microbial mat metagenome, whole genome shotgun sequencing project. | biome: fresh water; feature: sink hole; material: water; isolation source: purple microbial (photo- and chemosynthetic) mats found in...
ATGAAGGCAAGGCACTCTTCATGTGTCCTCATGCTTTCAACCTCGGTTGCACGTGAAGGTACTTCACCTGCGGAATGGATGGGTCCCAATTGTCATTGTCGAAGTAGTCTGTCATGGCATCGAAATGTCCATAGACATACTTTGCATCCAGTGGTTTCCTGATACTGCCTACCAAAGCATACAGCTCCTCGCGGCATGCTTCCGTGGCAAGGGCGTTGTCCTTGTCCACCCAGAGTGTGACATCGATTGCATCCCCGCCGGCGAAGCAGTGGGATTTAACGGAGAACTTGAGATCAGGGTACTTTTCCTTCAGCTCTGCGCGCACCAGTTCGGCGCACCGTGCATAAGAAGATTTCCCTTTCTTCATCTGGAGATGTTCGGTCATAGCCTACTCCTTCTTGCTCTCTTTGAGCAATTCGATTTCCTTCCGAAGGGCAGCATACTCCGCCATCGGTACGAGCGCGCCGCCAGCCTGGTTGGGGAGATATTTCACTGCTTCGGGAAGGACTTCTTCGAGCTGCTTCGCGGTGTTCACGCCCATGAGCACGTTGGTCAGCCTCATCTGCAGCGTCGTCTGTTTTTCCACAATGTCCTCAATCTTGTCATCGAGGTCGTTGCAGGCTTCATCATATTCGAGGTAGATTGCCCATCCGTCCTGCGGAAGAGCAACGTCAACCATGCGGTCGAGCGTATTGACATACCAGTTGCCGGACCAGCCTTTCTTTTTCATCTTGATGTTGCTGGTCTTGTCATAGTACCGGGGGTACTTGTCGAAGCCATGCAGGACTTCCGCCGGGATATTCTGCCGTGCGAGCATGTAGAGGCGTGCCTTCAGGAGGTTCTGCAGTTCCGTCGGGTCCGGTATCAGCTCTTTTGCCATGTCAAGAGCCACTTGTTTACGAATTGCGTTGGTCAGTTTCATAGTCTCTCCTTTGTGTTCTTTCTACTCTGTGATGTAGCGCTGTTCAACATGCCAGTTCTCATGCCCGTCAATCTGGTCGACGGCGAAGTCCTCGAGATCCTGTCCTTCAAGATCGGCCGGGACTTCGACATCGTCATAGATGAGGACTTCTTTCACCGTGACCTTCTTCGTCCGCGGCTTGCCCTCCATCTCGGCTTGGATCTCCTTCATGAGACGGACGATCTCTTCATCTGCATCTCGCCTCTTCCGGTGCATCTCGTCCTTGACCCTCTCGAGGAGCGCATAGTCTTCCTCCCTGATAAATTCGGTCAGTATGCCAGAGATCAGCTCTATGGAACAGTTTGATGATCCAGGGAGATATCTCACCGCGAAGCAGGGATACCCTTTTTCCATCGAGAGCTTTATTATGCCTTCGACGTTTACGATCTCCTGCGTAAGCTTCTGCGAATATGTTCTTGTTCTTCTGCTTCCCACTCACGGCGGGAAAGATCACTCTCATCAAGAACAGGATAGTCTGCCATCCGCTTGTTGAGCTCCTCCATTGCTTTTATTCTCAGTTCATCCATGGGGTTAATCAGGGCATACTCGAGCCATCCCACGGCGAAATGACTGAAGCGCTCGATAGCAAATGTCTCATCTTCGGGGCCAAGAGCCTTTACGATGTAGTCCCAGTTCGAGTTGTCCAAGTTGTCCGAGTCGCGGTGCCGGGCATACGCCACGAACCAGTCGGCGCGGTCGCCTGAATACATGCAGTTGCGTTCAATATACTTCTGCAGCTTGTCCATCGCTCTTCTCCTTTCGCCGCTTCCTCAAGAAGTGCAGTATCCAGATCGCTTTCAATCTGTATACCTTCTGAATCTTCGGCGTACAATTGTCATAATGCGTCTCGTTCTGCGAGATCAGGTTGAGGAACCGTGCGAGCGCTTCAATCTCATCACTCTCTTCATAGATCGGCATGTCAGATACCCATTTCCACGAATGAATAATATGCTCCCTTCGCCTCAATGATGTGGTCGAGGACAGCAATACCGATGAGTTCGCCGGCATCACGGAGCCGCTTCGTGACCGACTTGTCCTCTTCCGACGGCTCAAGCTGCCCCGATGGATGATTGTGACAGATAATTATTGACGCGGCTGAATCCTGGATGGCAGTGCGGAAGACCTCCCGCGGATGAACGACTGTCTTGTTGAGAATGCCCTTCGTGATGTGATGGATCTTGATGACCTCGTGGTTCCCATTGAGCGTCATCACGAGGAAGTTTTCTTCGCGCTTCATGCCCCACGGCTTCAGTAGCGGATGGGCATCCATAGCCGTATGTATCTTCGCCCCCACCTCGGCGACGGTCATGTCGAGGGCTTTCTGGATGTAGTAGTCACGGTCTCTTTTCATCGGATACTCCTGTCGCGGGAGTACACATAGTTCCCTATGCTGTTCCCATTATTGTCGCGAATGACACCGCTTGTTTTGTTGTCATCGACTTTCTTTGCAATATCCTCGAGGATATTTGCAATTGCAGGATTCGGATTCCCTGCGAACACGTCATTGTTCGTGTTGAATGAGAGGCTGAACATACTCATTGGTTTTACTCCTTGTCTATACTCTACTTAATCAGGACCGGTAGGCTCCGCACCGGTCACACTGAGTCATTGTACGCACCTGTTCATCGAGGTCATGTCCGTACCACAACCAGCACCAGAAGCGCTGTATCTTTGTGTGCATCATTCCTCCTTGTCTGTATTCTCCTCACTGAAGAGCGGCTTTCCTTCGAGGGCATTGATTGCCATCGAACGGAGCTCGTCGATGAGTTCCTTCAAATCCTTCACCGATTTGCATCCATCATGATCATAGGCAATATCCTTGATCATGGTGAGCGCATCGCGGAGATCTTTTGTCCTCTCATTCCTGTATTCCGTCAGGATCCTGATAGCTCCATCCACATACCCGAGCCGGTCAGATGACGCGCCGCGCTTCAGCGCTTCCTGGATGTCTACGACCGTGTGCCATTCCTTGGTCATTCCTCCTCCCTCGGTGGTGTCCACCCCCTGTCAATAAGATAGCAGATGAGTTCCTCTCCGAGGTGGGCGAGGGTCAGTTCCGCTTTGGTGCGCGACACTGCGTACACAGCTTCTTTTTCCTTTTCCGCGGCTGTAAGGAAGGGCTGATCGCCCCTCGGCCGCAGGATATATATGTGCTGTGCTTTCTCGATCTGCTCAATCTGTATCTGCATGGTCTTCGGGACGTCCACCCACTGCCCCTTGTACTCCGCCCATCCCTCCGCGGCGCGCGCTTTGATATCGTTCTGCTGGATTATGGCGAACGAGCGTGTCTTTGATCCAGGGAAGCACCTTGAGCAAAGAATGAGCCCCTTGGTGTCCACGACGTCTGTCACATCGAAATCATTGTAGTTTTTCATCACTCCCCCTTCATCGCCCGCCGGACGGCTTTGTTTGCCAGATCCATGATCTCCTTGAGACAGGTGTCACAGAGATCGAGCTTGCTTGTGGCCTCTTCATCATTAGCACTGCCACCTATGATGATCACCGTGCGGATCTTCGAAAGCCGCATGCCCTTCGCTCCATATCCACACCGGTCGCACTGATTCAGAATCATCTATCCCTCCTCTCATCAGGATCGAAGTCGGTCTGATACCCGATGCCCTTGTATGTCATTCCCGCTTCCTCACCATCAGAATCATGTGTGATCACGGCCTCCACCGGAGGGTCATCATCAAGGGCACAATTGAGCTCATATGCCTTCTTGATGCGCTCATCATTCACCGGATCATCGACCCAGACGAGCGTCCAGTTCCCTTCGCCGAAGTGTGCATTGTAGTTTTCATGCTTCCAGTCGCTGGTGATTCCGAGGTCATGTGCCATCCATCCTTGTGATGAACAGGTATGATGCGCAATGACGTGGCCATCATCGCCGACCGCGAGTGCTTGGAACATGTCTCCCGCGTCACCATTATTGAAGCAGTAAATCTCGTGCTTTTCGCCCATCGCTGATCCTCCTACCACGCCTTGACGGCAGCGAGAATAAGTTCCGCGAGCACGTAGGCCGAAATTGCCACGAGGATCGCATAGAACACAATGTCCTTATTCATATGACAAAACCCATCCTTTCCGCGGCGTCCTTGAGAGGCACCTCGGCGCCCAGTGTTTCTCCCTTTTGTTTGATGTAAAGGAAGCCGATATTCGAATGAATGCGGCACAGGACGCGATGGCGCCGGCCGTTCTTCAATGTAAGAAGGAAGCGGGTGGGGATTGCGTTGCCATACCCTGACCGCGTCTGTCCGTGCCAGGGCCGCTTCGTCACGGCGATGGCGATAATCTCGCTCGAATTGAGATCCATGGTTACTCCTAATCTGATGAATCGACTGCCCACTTGATTCCGCAGGTGCGGCAGGTTGTCGAATAGGTACAGCGACCTATCTCACATCCTATGACGTCGTGCGTTTCATGCTCGACTTCGAGGAGGCGCTTGTGTTCGAGATACTCAGCCGGCGGCGTATTCCCCCAGCCATTCACGTAGCCGAGCCATTTGATCGGCTTCTGATGAAAGAATGCGCAGGCGTCGTCCGGCGCTCCGATGACGAACTCACAGTTCATGATCTTGTCACATTGCATACACGGTTTCATATATCCTCCTAATCTCTCGAGACAATAAGAACGCCAGTCACCTCGGGATCAGTCGTGCGGAACTCCGCTTCTGTAACCCAATAGATCTTGTCGGCCGAGGGATTCTGCTTGAGCAGTGCCCTTGCAACCTCACGAATTTTACCCACCTGCCGGTAATGGCAGGCTACTGTCCAATCGCTTCCGCAGGGATGCTCCCCGCTTTTCCTTCGAACATAGAACCATCCGTTCCGCCGCCCCACGGGCCGCGCTCGTTTCATACAGCCTCCTTGGCAATGAATTTCATCTTCTCGGGCGACCAGACCCGCTCGCCGTTCTTGATCTCTTCGATGAGTACATTGACTTTCTCAAGCACGCGCTCCCTATTTCCCGTGAATCCATAGGTCAACTTCCACCACGAGAGGGCACTTGGTCCCCGCCTCGTCGTCCCGCGGATCTCCATCAGGAGCATTCCGCGGACGGCGAGGATCTGGAGGAGGCGAGTGTCGCTCACATCACCGTACATGAGGCACCTCCGCGTATTGTTTGATGATGAGCGACCGCCGGTCGAACTCATCATCATCCTTGGCTTCGGTCAGATACAGATTGGTTACCTCCGATGAGACATCATATGTCTTTCCAGCATGTCTGATGAAGAAATACATACCCACGCGGGGACCATACCAGAAGCGTGTTTTTGTCATGAATATATGGGCAGGCTTCCGATCTTCGAAGCATGCTTCGAGGCATTCTGTCCTCGTTACAGATGAATACGTTTCCTTGATGTAGGTGATTGTAGGTTTGCTCATTTGATGGCCACCACGAATGTGTTCTCGATCTTGACCTCGGCATACCATGTGTGGGGAGCCGGATACCACGGGCCCTCCACCACTTCCTTCCCGCTCACCGGCGTTCCCTTACCGAAGATGTCATTCGGCTGGTACAGGGTGATCTTCTCACCCGCGGCGATGGCCTCCTTGAAAGCCTTTTTCGTCTTGAAGTTTTTACTCGCGTACATATCTCCTCCTACTCTTAAAGTGATATGGGGACGGCGGGAGTCGAACCCGCGCCAGTCAATGGGCTTGCGCTCATCACTCGCTACCCGCATGACACGCCATCGCCGGTGCAGAGGCACGATGCATGCCTATTCCTGCAACTCCGGTCAGCGCCCAACTGCCGTTGGCCATACGCCCCCAAAAGATCCCCTATTCACACAGAGGGGCGTTGCGACTACAAAGAAAACGGATCAGCTGATTTTCGTACAGATGAATCTATTCAGTCTTCTCCTGTCTGCCCCTCGTCACACGGACCGCATCAGTGAAAGCCCCTCCCGGCGCCGAGGCGGCCATTTCATTTATGACATCAGTCATGAACTCATGGGCGCTCACGGGCGGCCTTTTTGCACTCTTATCCATCGCCTCGCGAAACCGTTCGTCGAGCCCTTTGTCCTTCGCCGCTTCCTTCGCCTTCTGCTCCGCGAGCATTCCCTCGAGGTTCTTGATCAGGTTCTCGAGAATATGGATCATCTCGAAGTTCGAAAGCTGCAAGATCTCGATCGTCGTCTTTACCTTGCCCTCTCCATTAAGAGCAGCCTTCACGAACACGCCGCGTTTCCTGAACGGGTTGAATCTTTTCATACTTTGATCCTCCTATTGAATCATTCTTTCAATTGCTTCTTTCATGCCGATCAGCGGAACATACTGATTTACCCCGCCGGTATAATCCGTGTAACTCTCGGCAGTTCTGACGAGCATTTGCCGCTCGCCGAACCAACGAACATCCGAGATCGAGAAGTACCAGGCCTGACCGCTCGGTGCGGTAAAGAACCCCGATGCATAGAAGTGGCCTCGGCTCATTATGAGACCGATCCCTCCGGCCGATCCTATCTCCTTCGTCACTTCCCGTTTGAACAGGCGATAGAATGCCCGCCATTCCTCCGTCACGAGTGATGATGATTCGAACCCCTGTTCCAAGCGACGGACCACATCGACCATACTCATGGGGTCAGCTCCTCTTCGCTTCTATGTGTTCGGCGACGATCATCACCCGTCCTTCGACGTCAGACACGATCCGACCGACGACCCGTACTTGGCTCCCGATGGAGCAATGTTCCGTGATCTCTCGCGCAAGGTTCTCGCCGGGGATTGATACGGTGACGATGCACTGCACAAAGGCTTTCTTGTCCCCATCCCCGTTGCTTCCCGACGTGCCAAAGTTTTCGATGACGATGCGGTTGATGATGTTCTCATCGCTACTCGACGCGAGCCGATCGATGACCCGCCCTTCGATGAGGATACTATTCAGTTTGTATGCCAATTTCTGCTACTCCTTCATGTCCGTGACATGAATACCTGTTGCGACAAATGACCTCTCGTAGGCCACTCCCAATATGCTTCTCATGTGATCGGCCCTTGCCTCTTCCACATGGTTCTTCTTGATCAATGCTTCAAACATCCAAAGGAAGGGGGCAGTCAGCTCCTCGAACAGGGGAGGGAGCCCCCGAATCCCTGACAAAGGGGAAGTGATGAAGAGGTTATAGAGATCGTTCGGGCCAAAGCGGTTCACTGATTCGCTCGTGTACCGGCTCTGGATGATCGCCCTGTCTGACTCGGAGACCACAGCATCGAGCACGCCATCCATGTCGGCCCTGATGAGGGCGAAGGGGAGACCTGTATCCGCGGTGATCATGATGGCGCTTGTACGGATTGCAAAGGTGACGGCGAGGGCGGTGATGATCTTCAAGTCGAGATAGCTTGTGTCATGCTGCGGAGTATATAGAAGATTCTTGATCATTTGCCGCACGACGGTCGCCCCCTCGTCAGGGGCGAGATATCGATCAGCGACGGAAAGAAGGCTATTGAGCTGGTTCAATAGTGCATCATCGCCCCACTCCCCCTGACGGACGTCTGCCATCCGCTGTCCGCCCTGGGCCGTGACCTGCCACTGGCGATCGAAAAAGAGGTAATCATACTGCTTATGATCGAGGAGGGGAGTAGTATTGTTGAGTAGATTGTACAGTGCGGACAGGCGTAGGTAGTCTGTACACTCCATACAAAGATGGGCATTCATTGTAACGGATACCGGCATGAGGCGATTCTTGAGAATCACTCGACCGGTGAAGGGAAGGAGACAGGAAAGACATGATTTTGTGCGATAGCGAAGACGGCGCCGGATTGTGCTGTCAGAGTCGCCTGTGTGGGGGTTGTACTCCTTGTCTGTAGTACGACTGACTAGGTAGTACGAACGTCTACGCTCTTTGTCATGTTTTGCCTTGCAATCGGAGCAAAGAACTTTTTTACCGGAAATGTAATTATCACAGTACAGACCGGCGCAGCGATGATTGTTTCGCATGGATAATCTCCTTTTTCGTGTGTTTTGAGTGTATATTGACGGAGAGGTGCCGTCAAGAGAGAAAAAATGATGATTTTGCTTGTACCAAAAGGGTATTTTCTGGTGAGATACTTTACCCAGTAAAATAGTATGATATAGAAGCTCCGACCGTCGCCCCCCCTCTGTAGAGATAACGAACAAACACTAAGTCTGTCTTTCTGTTAAAAATAGCGTAATCTTTTTTTGAAAGCTGAAAATGTACGCTATATATGTGGTAATGTCACCTAAGGTGCGCTATCAGGGTGAGCGATTGGCATGTGTGAGAAAGGAAAAGCGGATCGTTTAGTGTGTGTTATTGAGGCCTTTTATAAGAAAATCGGTCGAAATAGTAAAAATGTGTTGGTTTGAGTAGCCGGCGTTGTGTGTAGAGATGTAAAAAGCGTCATTCGTTCAATTTGGCTGTATATACAATACGTGTTACAATTCTGGTGTGAACGGATGATGCATATATACCTTCGAAAATGGCTTCCTGAAAATTACTGACGGTTTATATGCGCTCGCCCCTCGCCGCATGTCGTTATGTTGTAACGAGATATTACCTACTGAAAATTACTGACGGTGCGCGGCCTTTTTTTGAGAAAGTACTTTTTCAGTCCAATAATTGGAAGGGCGGTTCCTATTGTTCATAGGAAAAAAGGGTCATGAGACGATCGTCGGTGCTCCGTCAGTAATTTTCAGTAGGTGTTTTCCTTGTGGCATATAGACTTAGACGGAAACATCCAAAATATCCAGTTTGACACTACCACAAGTTGGTGTCGTTTATCGACGACCGACGGTTTTCTCTCTATACACATCAGACTGGTATTCAATTGTTTGTACAGACTATACTGACCAACGACGACCGCCGATCTTCTTCAGACAATGTTAACCTAACCCTAAAATCACCAGACCAATATAATATTTACTACTCTTACTTTCTTGATTTAAGAGCCTATTGTCAGCTTTAATCTTGGAAAGGGCGAGCGTCAATTGTTAAGCACCTTAGTGACGACTAGCCCTAAAATCACCAGACCAATTATGATTATTGGTCATTCGAATTCATGATTTGGCTCCCTATTGTGAGCGGCCATGATATTGGCTGAGCATCAGCCGCCCACAGGAGTAGTTTATCTTGTATGTACAAGCGAGGAGCCATTGAAGGCGTTGAGAGCCTTGTTGACGTCCTGGTACACACCGAGGATCGCCGACCGATACCGGCCGGCATAGGTTACTTTGGATGATACGATCAGGTACTGACCGTTCCTCTTCACGAGTTCTGCGTCCTGGGCCTTGGCGAGGACTTCACGAGCGCGGATCATTTGATGATCCTGAAGGACGCGGGGAGGGTGGCGATCCGCTGACCCTTCTCATTGACGATATGATCCCTGTATGCTCGAACGGGGATCCCCTCTCTTGTTTTGGCGAAGGGGCGATCGGTCTCGATCGTGCAGCCCTCCAGCAACTTTCGCGCGACCATGTCATTCAATTTCATGACGGGCTCCTCTGCCATGTGCAGGCGGACAGGTAGCGACCGATGACGACCGCTCCCATGATATTGTAGATGTGACCATCGGTGATGGTCTTGACCTTGCACCGTCCACCGACGATGTCATCAGAGAGGAGGGCGACGAGCCCCTTGACCGATTCAAAATACATACTTACTCCTTGGCGATTGCCGCGATATCTTCCGCCGGTATCTCTACCGGCTCCTGGCCATCGACGATGACCGTTACAAAATGATCGGACAGAAGGACGGTATGCCCCCTGACCGTTTGACCATTACTCCGCAGGACTAACCACATGGATCACCTCCTGCTCACATTCCTCACCATCGCCGACGATCGACGGGGGCAGGTACTCCCGCACCGGTTCACCATCGGCGAAGAGCGTTACCTGCTCATCACCCGCACGGCCATAGTGACCCTGCGATTGATCCCGATATTCTTCATAGAGAAGGATCGCGGCGTAGGACGAGCGCGTCCTGGCGACCGTCCCGATATTACTGACCACGACGGTATACTGCACGATCGATCCTCCTTGTGGCGATGAGAGCCCAGATGATGGCTATGACAATTATCGAATACCCGATGATGAGGGTAATGGCATATTCACTCATTGAGATCCTCCCGATTGAGACGGGCGCGGAACCTTTCGATCATGTCGAGCGCCCAATGAGACACGGTGGACGGGGCATAGATCCAACCATGCTTGCACTCAATCTCCGTTGAGCACTCGATGATATCGGCATAGAAGGGCACACCATGGATGGCGAGCCAGTCGAGCGGGATATAGATCGCCGCCTCTTGCGCCGACCATTTTTCATTGTTGATCCTCGCGGACGGGTGAATGAGAAACACGCTCTTGTCCGACCGATTGTCATGAATGAGTACGCCACCATCCTCGATGATGTCGATCATTTCATTGATGATTGTATTCTCTTCGTCAACGGTCATCTCTTTCGACCGTTGATGATTGATACCTTCAATAACCCATGCGCGAATGTTTGCCTCTACCATAGTCATTTTCTCCTTGCCTCTTTGGGCATAAAAATGCCCCTCGATGATCGGCGAGGGGCGAACCGCTTTATTTTACGTGACGACCGGGGATCAATGCATCCGGTATGTACCTGAGATGCTTCCAGCACCATCGGGCAGCTTCTGCCCGTAATTCCTTGAGCGTGAGCGGGCGAGCATCGGGCGCCCTTTGACTATAGACGATCTTCCCGCCGACCGTGACGACTGACCGTTCAAGATCGAGACATAGCAATGTCCGACCATCCTGATCATACACTCTGACAATTTTCGGCCGAGCGTAGGCAGATCCCATTTTATTCTGACGATCACCAAATTCATGGATTTGGTATCCTTTCGTGCGGAAAGGGTTTTGACGATCGCCCGTAAAGTTTGTGTTACGAAACTGCGGGCCCTTAAAGTTCATTCCCATTTGGACGCTCCTTTGACGATTGACGATTGACGATTATTGATCATCGACCATCGATTTGACGATTGACGATTGACGATTGACGATTGACGATTGACGATTGACGATTGACGGACTGGGAAAATTTTGTGCAAATTTCTCCCAGCGCCAGGAAAACCGGTCTCAAAATTTTCGAAAGTATATAAAAAAACCGTCAAGGCGAAAGGCCTTGACGGTTTTACTTTATCTTTTTACAAGATACATTGTTTTCCCTTTTGGTCTAATTACTCTTTTTTCGGTACTGTTTTCCCTCGCCTTAATTACTTTCGCGGTTTCGCGAAATTTCGCAACCGCATTGTCCAAAGTTTCTCTATTACTCATTTTCTAGTTTCTCCGGTTTCTAGTAGAAAACCGTCAAGGCCTTTCGCCTTGACGGTTTCGCGTCTTACTGTGCTACTTTCGCGGTTTCGGTTTCGGGGTTTTCTGCAAGAGAACCGGAAGAATTCTTAAGTCTAGTTTCTTCCGATTTTTTCAAGTTTTCCGCGCGCGCGGTTTCTTCGTCCTTACCTTCCGGTTTCGCGGTTTCGGTTTCGGTGGTTTCTACTGCTATAGGCTTTACAATACTTGTTACGAGCTTATAATTTGCTGTTTCAAGCGCCTTTCCGAAAGTATCGAGAAAATCGGGGTTTATTGTAACACGAATTTTCTCTTTACTCTTATTACCGTCTTTATCGAGTAATTCTACATTCTTATAGAATTTCGCCGAAAGAAGTGAATTTTTTGCGCTTAGTTTCTGTACCGATACTATACCGTTTTTATTGAAAACGATATGAAAACCGTTATACATACTTGCAAGTATCATGATACTCTTTTTTATACGATCGTCAGTAAGAATATCACCCCATTTATAAAAACTTGCAAGCAAGCTGTCATTTTTGTTTGCTATCGCAATTCCACTTTTCTCTATGTACTTTGCGGTTTTCTCTTTCAATTCCGAAAACGTTAAACACTTTGTTTCTGACATAGTATATACGTTTGCAAGTACAGCAAAGTCTACAGAATCGAGCGCAAAAATACGTGCTATGTTTATGTCAGCATCAATAAATACAGCGTTTTCGGTACTTGAAATAACACGATTAAAAAACCGCGCAATGTGCATTGTTCTTTCCTCTTTTGATATTTCAAGTACTGCATTTTCTACGTTCTTTGTCGTTTTCATAGCATAATCCTTTTATAGTGCATAATGGAAAAGTACCTATACTATCATACAATAGCATGATACTTTTCCAGAAAATGGAAATCACCGCAATGTTTAATAAAAAACCGCTATTCCATTTTTCTCGCCCGTCTCTTTTTTTGGTCTATCTTGTCCATTTTTCAAAGTAAGCACGAAAAAAACCGCATTGCATTTTTCTCTGTACCGTTCTTTTTTCGGTATCCTATGCTATATAGAAGCATGAAAACCGTAAAGCCTTGAACGTGTTTCGCGAAACCGCGAAACATGGAAACCGTCGCCGCTTGTAAAATATCATCGGGAAACCTTTTCCCCGTAAGGCAAGAGTACCATAATTCTATATATAACGTCAAGAGGCCGATATAGTGGATAGAAGCAAATTCGTTCGAATTCGTTCGAATTCGTAAAAATAAAATAGTATACACTATAAACGCATAGTGTATACTTATATATACAATAGATAGTATACATTATTATATCTTTTATGTATCATTATGATACACACTATATATAGTGCCGCTGCCAGGGGTACACTACCCCTAGCGTACCCCCCCTCCCCAGGGCTGACCCCACCGCGACGAACGGCGAGGGGCGGTCATTCCTCGCGTTTCACCCTATATCTATACCATGAACACTACTCAGCTTATATCTACAGCCTATATACATTGACACAAGCAGCGAACACCGGGGGTCACCCACCCTCCATTTCTACACACGCTTTTCGTCTTCTGCATATATGGGGAGTCCTCGTAGGATAATCTTCGCGTTACGTATGCCGATCAATGAAAATCAACAACACTTGACAACTACGGATAAAATGCTATTGTATAAGGAGATACCACCATACTGTGTATGGAAGGAAGGGCGATATGGGATTATCACAGGAAGATCTGCAGGTAAAGAAAGCCTCAATACTCAAGTATATCAACGTGGGCTTGGGGCCTGAAACGGCATACATACTGGCGGGAACGACAGATAAGGAAAAAGAAGAGCTCGCAGCTGATCTCTCCTTTCAAGAGTTTCTACAAGCTGGCACCGCGGCGCTCGAATATGAACTCCTGCAGAATGTGCGGAAATCGATGGACATGAATATCCGGGTCGGAAAATCGGATGAGGCACGCTGGCTCCTCGGCATCATCAACCCCGCGCGGTATTCGGGGAAGAAGGAAGTGTCGGTCGGCGCGGGGTCCGTAACCATCAAATTCGGCGAGGAATACAATGGCATCTGAAAAAGAGAATGTACTCTTCTATATAGTCGACGGCTGCGCCAGTTGCTTGGCCCTTGCCGCCCTTGCCGTGAAGCGGTGGAGGGACTCCCTTCACCGCACGCCGCCCGTCCTCAACTGCATGCTCCACAATGCGAAGGGCTGCCCGCACATATCGACTCCGATTTGTAATTACCCGACTTGCTACCTGTTGCGAGATTACTTGGTGCCGTCAAGGGACGCGACCGAGCTCGAGATACGCGATTCAGAAGGAACACTGGACAATCTGGTGTTGGAAAGCCGGCGCTGACGAAAAGAGGGGAGGTGATTATTCCATGGCTTGTGCAACGAAGAAACCTGCGATGAAGAAAGTAGCGAAGAAAAAGGCTGCAAAGAAATGAAAATCCGCTCCTGTATACCGCGGGGGAAGCGGTTGTTTCCTCCGGCAGCTACAACTCTTACGATATACAGGAGCATCTCGTGAAGAACCCTCCAGTCGTCGGCCGCCGCAAGCCCTTCCGCCTCACCGCGAAACAAAAAGAAGCCCTTACCTACATCACCGCGCATCCCGAAGCGGTGCATTGCGCGATGCCAGGCGGCTCGCGGTGCATTGCTGGTGATTCCATAATCAATGGGCATACACAAACGATTGCAGAGCTCGCGGCAGGCTCTGGCCCGATTCTCGTATACACAGCAAATGGCATACGAGAAGCGGAGCGTCCCTATTACAAGGGAACAGATTTTCTGTTCATTGTTACAACAGAGAGCGGAAAGCGTATAAAAGTCACGTCAGATCATCGCTTTTGGTCTGGTGAAGCATGGCTTCCTTGTTCTGCCTTCTCCGTAGGCATGCGCCTCGCTTGTCTCCGCACATCCCTTTCTTACCCTCTTCTGTCCACTGCGGCACACGACCTTTCAGCGTTTTTGCCAAGTGCTCACCATTTGCTGCAAACACCTCAAGATTCGCTGGAGAACAGTTATATATATCCCCATCAATATGATGTACAACCTCTTTCGGAAGAAGCTTTCGTCCCAACTTGTCGTGCATACGGATACGATGAAGAGGAGCATATCCATACAGATCCCCGCGTGTATTCGCTCGAATCAAATAACCATACTCGCCATCTGCAGCAACACGAAGCAGAATATAACCAGAACGGTCAAGCGTCCCGCCTACGAGCTTCGGCCTGGCTTTCATCTCGGTTGGTGCTATTTGGATTCCGCGGCGGTATGCAAGTTTACGTACTGTTTCGACGAATACTCCGAGGTCTGCTGCAATTTCTCGCAGCTGTTCACCATTACGTAAGCGCCTGTCTGCCTCAGCAAACCATGGCTTCGGGCCAAATTCCGGCTGTGCAGGCAAGCCTCCGTGTTTCTTCCGCCAATTTGATACACTCTTTCGTGAGCAACCTACCTGTTCAGCGATTTTCTGATCTGATAACTGCTGTTCATGATACAGTACAGCACACAGATCCCAGTCATATACAGAAGTCATCTGATACCCCCATGCAATCAGGTTATACTCTGGAGCGGATCATATCTATACAGAAAACGTCCACCCCCGAGGACTACTATACAACGACTGTGGATGACTGCCAACAGTATTTTGCAAATGATATACTCCATCACAATAGTGGAAAAACCTTCTTTATAATTCATTTGATGATCGTACGAGCAATCAAATATGGCGGAAGCCGGCACATTATTTGTCGCCTCCGCTTCTCCCATGCGAAGACTGCCATCTGGATGGATACGCTTCCGAAAGTCCTGTCCCTCATGGGCCTATGCGAGGGGCGTGATTATCACCTCAACAGGACTGACTTCGTGGTTGTGTTTCCGAACGGCTCCGAAATATTTGTCGATGGGCTCGACGACGCGCAGCGGGTGGAGAAGATCCTGGGGCGCGAGTTCTGCACCATATTCTTCGACGAAATCTCGCAGAGATCCCGTGTACGGAATCTGCCGCAACATGTCGTTCTATGCGCTCAACCCGGGACTCCGGTCGCACTGGAGCTACCAGATCTGGTTCCTGAAGAAGGATCCGGTGAAGAAGGTGCCGCTCGCGAGCGACGTGGCCGAAACATACATTCACTTCCAGATGAATCCAGAAGACAACCTTGAAAACCTCAACCCTCGCTACCTTGAACTCCTCGCGGGGCTCCCGGAGAAGAAGCGGCTCCGGTTCCTTGCCGGACAGTATGGGGATATTGATGGACAAATATTCGATAACTATACCATCATTCCGTACATCCCGGATGACATAAAAGACATCGCGATACAGACGATCGGCATAGACTTTGGCTTCACGGTGGACCCGGCTTCGGCGGTCAACTGCTGGTTTGTCAGGAAAAAATATGCGAAGAGCCAGCTTTATATTGAACAGCTCGTGTACTCGACGGGCCTCACGAACTCGAAACTCGGCGCGGCGGTCTTGGATTCCCTCCGGGGCCTCTGGCAGCGGAGGTTGATCGCGGAGTATGGAGAGACGGAAAAGCTCGTGGCGTTCGATGAGTTCCGCGAGGTGCGGGAGAATGAAATCAGGGTGAAAGGGGACAACCTCCTCTCCGGTATCATTTATGCCTATGCAGATTGCGCGGAACCGAAATCCATTGTAGAATTGAATGAATACTTCCGGGGGAAGGTCCCGCAGATATCGGTGCTGCCCGCGCTCAAGGGGCGGGACAGCGTGATTGCAGGCATCGATTGGATGCAGGATCTCGAGATATTCATAACGGCGGCGAGCTCGGACGTGATCGCGGAATTCGATTCATATGAATATGAAAAGGACATTGAAGGAAAGGCTACGACAGAACCGATGGATGACAATAATCATTGCATTCCAGGCGATTCTTTTGTAGTGACAAGCAAAGGGCTCCGCAAGATGCGCTCTCTCACAGTCGGCGAACAGGTAATGACCCGCGAAGGATACAAAGAAATACTGCATGTCTGGAACAAAGGGAAAGGAAGAACAATGTTGGTGAATACTCTGGAGGCAACAGCTGAACATCAGGTACTCATCAATGGCGCTTTCGCTGCACTTGACACGGTGCGATATGGTGATATACTTATATCATGCAAACACGAACAACAGAATACGCAGGACTCCTTTGGCACAGATACCCCGAATCGAAAAACACGAGCGATCGAAGGTATTATAAACGCGGCACAGTGTGGCTTCATCGAAAAATATGGCAAGATGCTTTCGGAGAAATCCCGAAAGGATATCACATTCACCATAAAGACGGTGATACAGGGAATAATGCGCTCAATAATCTTGAGCTGTGTAGCGCGCGTGATCACGCGAGAGAACATGAAACGCATCGAGATGCAGGGCATATCGCTTGGCGAAAGCAACATCTGGCAGAAATTCGTGACAGCACAAAAGCTTGGCATGCCTCGCCAGAAGGCCGGGCATGGCACAAAGAGCACGCAGCAACAAGCCTCGCACGTGAGAACAAGGAAGATCGGACAATTGTTTGTGGACACTGTGGCAAAAGCTTTGACACGAAAGATTATCACAGCAAATACTGCTCAAACGCTTGCAAAGCTGCTGCAAGAAGAAAATCTGGAATTGATAATGTCACAAAAGTGTGTGAGTTTTGCCACAAAGAATTCAGCACAAGCAAATATGATACAAAACGTTTTTGCTCTCGAGGCTGTTTCTGTGCGAGCAGAAGGAAGCACGAAAACAGTATATGATATAATGGTTGATACAAAGCATGAGTTCGTGAGCAATGGATATGTGGTGTCAAACAGCATAGACGCCACACGCTATTCACAAAGTAATCAGATCGGGCGGAACGTAGCGACAATTCTTGAAATAGGAGCGGAATGATGAACAAGGTAATCAATTTCAAATCCCTCGGCGCGAAGGAAATGGCGAAGGGCGTGGACAAGGATGAATACACCGAGCTTTCGCTCATTGAAAAGCATGAGGATTACGATGCGCTCACATGGTCCTGGAAGAAGATCCGCCTCATCTGCGCGGGAAACGATGCCGTCAAGAACTGGGACATCTCGACCACGAACGGCGCGTCGGGGCTTACGACGTTCTTGCTCCGGCCGCCGGGGCAGAAGGATGACGAATACCAGTTCTACGTGTACAACACCCGGTTCTTCAATGCCTCCTCGCGGACGCTCGATGTCCTCTTGGGGCTCTTTTTCTACCGCGATCCGATGGTGTATGCCCCGGAAGGCATGACCGAAACATTGGCCAATGTTGATATGCTCGGATCCTCCCTCGTGGATTTTGCCAAGAAGGTGTCCCGGGAGATCATGTCCGTCGGCCGGTGCGGTGTGCTCGTGGACTATCCCCGGGTGCCGGACGGCGAGGGGCTCACGATGCTTGCCATGGACAAGAAGAAAATCAGACCCTTCCTGACCTTCTATTATGCCGAGGACATTTACAATTGGGAGTTCACCATCATCAATAACGTGCGGACGGTCACTCGGGTGACGCTCCGCGAGAACCACGTTGATGACTCCCTGATCCGTGTGCTTGATCTCGTACCTTCCGAATTCGACGAATGGGGGATCCCCGGGAAGTGGTCGTACCGGTCGCGCCTCTTCGAACTTGGCCGCACGGACGAGACGAGGTATTTCAGGAAGGAGCAGGGGAAGCGGTACACGCTCCTTGATACCGTCACGCCCACGCTCGCGGATGGCAGCACCTTCGATTACATCCCCTTCGATTTTGCCGGTCTTACCTATGACCAGGCGGAGGTCCAGCGGCCCCCGCTCTTGGACATTGTCGATCTCAATATCGACCATTACCGGAAGTCCGCGGATATCAGCTCCGCTCTATTTCATTGTGCGCACCCGACGCCGATATTCGCGGGCTTCTCATTTGACAAGGGCGAGGTCGTGCGGCTCGGGTCGAAGCAGGGTATTTCGAGTTCGAACCCCGACGCGCACGCCTCCTATCTCGAACTCAACGGGCAGTCCATCACGGAAATCAGGAAGGAACGGGACGTCGTGACGACGGAACTTGCGTCCCTCGGCGCCCGGCTCCTGTCGCAGGGCGGGGATTCGAACCAGACGGCTGAGACGAGCCGTATCAAGGCCTCCGGCGACACCGCGGTCATGAACATTTTGGCGAGCACGATGGGTCAGCTCATGACCCGGCTCCTCACCATCATGGCCCTGTGGAAGGGAGAAACCGGAACGATCGGCGTGGACATGAACAAGGAATTCATGCCATACCGGATGGGTAGCCAGGACGTCCTCGCGCTCATCAACGGCGTCATGAACAACACCATCCCGATACAGGATGCCCTCGAAGCGTTCAAGAACGGCGGGCTCATTGCACCCTCCCGGGAACTCGATGATTACCTCGCGGACCTCTCCTCGCGCGCGATCGGCACGCCGGTCCCGAAACCGGCGGAGGGCGGGGATCCCGCGGCGAAAGGGAAGGCCGGCGGGGACAAGAATACTGAAGGGGATCCGGCGTCGGCCGCTGCAGGCAAGAAAAAGACAGGGGATGCGAAATGATGGACAAATATCGGGTCGTCGCCGCGCTTGAAAGCAAGATTGCGTGGGAAATAGACCATCTGGGCAAGATTCCTGAAGTGAGCGAGGAGCACCAAAACGGTGTCATCGCCGGGCTGCAGATCGCGAAAGCGAGCGTCATGCAGATGGAAGAATAGCGAAACTTGACAGTATAGCTCATAGTGCTATACTGTATAGGTAATAGGGAGCGGTGCTTCCTACATTTTATTTTACAAACATACCGGAGGTATGGATCATGACGTTCTTTGAAAAGTTGAAAGAGAAGATTGCAGCGATGGCTGCAGAGAAGAAAATTGCGCTTACCGCGGCGGATATTGATGCACTGGTCGGTGACCAAGAAATCGTGGATGCCTTCGAAGAGCACAACGACGAGATCACGGAAGCAGCCACCACAGGGCTCTCCAAGAAAAACAGTGAGCTTCTCAAAGAGAAGAAAGCGCTGCAGGAAAAGGTGAAGAACGGAACGAAGGAAGATCTCACGGACCTCGAGGACAAGATCTCGAAGCTCACCGAGGATAATGAGAAGGTCAGTGGCCTCCTCGCAGCCAAGGAAAAAGAGCTCAAGAACAAGGAAACGAAGTACACCGTGGAACAGAAGAATCTCGCGGATGCACTCGCGGGAGAACGCGGAAAGTACAACTCCATCCTTTTGGAGAACGCTCTTTCCCAGGGACTTGGAAAAGTCAACATCGACAAGGCCTACGTGAACGTAGTCCGGTCGCACCTCAAGAACAGTCTCACGATTGTCGAGGAGAACGGGGAGCGGAAGGCAGTGGCCAAGTATCAGGACGCAGACGGTAAGGAAGCCCAGCTTCCCTTCACCGATTACGTCGAGAAGGTCTGGGCCCCCTCGGACGAGGGCAAGGCTTTCATCAAATCGCAGGCATCCGGCGGTGCTGGAGCAAATAAACTCGGTGCTGGTGGCACTCAGAAGTCATCTGGCGGCGCGCACGAAGAGAATACTTCAAATCCTTTCGAGGAATTGAAGTTCGCTGAGTGATCGTCGTACAAAGCAAAAGGAGCTATTAAATGGTAGCACAGATTTTTCGCGACATTTCCGTCGACGCTGCTAAAAAGCAGTCGAAGATGGTCGATGCCCTCTTGGAGGAAGCGCCCGTTCTGAGTGCCCTTCCGATGGAAGCAGCCTCTCATGGACTCTACAACGTCTATGAAGAGTTGATTGACGTCACCGGTGCCGGCGCTGTCGATCTCGACGAAGCCCTGCCGGAAGTCAACGCAGAGTCCAAGATCAAGCAGATTGATCTCAAGGTACTCGGCGCCACGATGACCGTCGGTGAAGACAAGGCCCGCCAGTTCGGCGGAGCGACCGCGTACTTTGCCAAAAGCTACGGCCCCGTTCTCAAGAAGACCGGTGCGGACATGGAACGGGCGTTGCTGTACAACACCTTCCGCTCGAGCGCGATCGCCAACCACACGGCCGGTGACAAACGGCTCATCTCGTCCCTCGCGGTAGGCGCCGTCAACTATTCCATCGTTGCCGTTCACTACGCCCCCGGCGAAGTCATCGGTCTCTACGATGCAGAAGGTTTCGGAAATGGCAAGGTCTTCGACCTCAAGCCCATTTCCGGCGGAGCCCTGTACAAGGACACCAATGGCCGCCTCGTGTACGGCGTGCGCATGAAGACCTACTTCGGTGTGCAGATGGCCAACAAGCGCTACGCTTCGTCGATCGTCAACATCGATGACACCCACAAGCCCACCGCAGCCATGATGGACGCGCTGATCGAATACTGCCGCGGACGCCCCGAGAACACCCTCGTCTACATGCACCCCCACGTCATGTCGATGCTGCAGGATCTCAAGGGTGGCCTGATGCAGGTCCAGTCGAGCGAAACCGGTATCAACCGCACGTTCATTTCCTGGAACGGTGTTGAAATTGTCACCTCGTACAATTTCCTGAACGGCACCGAGCCGCTCGTAACCGTAGCATAAGGAGAAAACTGAATGAAAGCGATTACTACTGTATCGTTCTCCGCGGACAAACTCCGTGCGGATACCGACTACTTCATGGAGGACATGAGCATTGCCTCCGCTGCTGCCCTCCCCGCGGCTGCGGTCGATGGTGTGCGCCTGGGCAATGTCCAGAGCTCCGTTGAGATCGTCGTTGAATGCGGCGTGGCCCTCGTGACCGGCGCAACTTCCCCCCTCGTGGTGAAGCTGCAGTCGTGCGCGACCAAGGATGGCGCTTTCGCCGACGTTGCCGGCGGAACCCTCTACACTTTGGCCATCAGCCAGACCCCCGTGGGCATCGCGGGAACCACCCTTGCCCGGTACACCATGCCAGTCGTGGACACCGATCTGTTCTATAAAGTTGTGGCGACCTCAGCCGCCAACAACTCGGGAACGATCTCGGCTTACCAGCACACTGTTGCTCGGTAATTAAACCTGAAGGGGAGGCTCTCGGGCCTCCCCTGCTTACATTCATCGGAGGATGACTATGGCAGAAGAAGCGAAAGTATATCCCATGCTGTGCGTGACATGCGGAACGGCATTTGAAACGCAGGAGAAACTGAAAGAGCATGAAATGGAAGTGCACAAGAAGAGAACGACACAGGACGTGAGCGGATCAGTCCGGGGTGATAATGCCGCGGCCCTTTCGAAAGAGCTCGCGGACACCAAGAAGGAACTCGCCGCCGCGAATGCAGAAATTGCAGACCTCGGCCGCGAGATCACGAAGCTGAGAAAAAGAACGTAAGGGAGACCGGATATGATATTCATAGTAGAGGATGGGACAGGAAGATTTGACTCAAATGCTCTCGTGGATGTCATGTTTGTCGACCAGTATGCTGATGATATGGGCGATCTGCGATGGGCAGCCGACGCGGCGACCTTCGCGGACCCCGACGAACTCACGCTGAAAAAGCAGCGTGCGATCGTCGCGGCGAGCAGGTGGCTCTCGGCCGGGTATATTTGGAAAGGTGAGCGACTCATTGAGAATCAGGCCTTTGAGTGGCCGCGCATGCTGACCTCCGGCGCCGACCCGGTGATTCCTCGCGAGGTGAAATATGCCGTCGCGGAGGCCGCGGCCCGGATATATGCCGGCGTGGAGCTCTCCCCCGACCTCGCCCGGGGCGGACAGATACAGAGTGAAAAGGTCGGTCCGATTGCAATTACCTACCAGGACGACGCGACGGCCGGCACGACATATGGCGTCATCGATGCCTACGTCCGGGCATACTCTTTCGGCGGACTCAACTCTGCCTTCATTACCACGGAGAGGGTATGAGCGATTTTTACAACAACATGGGCTCCCTTGCTGTAAACAAAATCAGACAGTACGGGAAGCCCATCACCCTCACCCAGAACATTTCATGAATACTGCCACCCGGAAGTATGAATGGCGGAATTCGCAGACCGGCGTGGTTGTCACCGTTGACCCGACCACATCCCTTGTCACGCAGGGCTATGGCCTGCAGGACCGGTACAAAGGCCTCCCTGTTCCCGGACTCACGATCGAGGTCGGGGATATCCGGCTCTGGGCGGTCGGCCGCGGGGTCGGGACGCTCCCGAAACCGAATATCGGGGATCTCATTACCATGAATGGAAAAACGAAAACAGTCGTATCTGCGAACCCATTGCAGCCCGGGGACCTCGTCCTGATGTGGGACATCCAGCTCCGATAATGGGTATCAGCATTTCCGTAAACGGGCTGGCCAAAAGCACGCTCGACATAGGCGGCCAGCTTCTCCTGCTCCGCGGTGACATTTACAACGCGGGCGTCTCCGTCGCTCGCGCGGCGGCATACAACTTTGCCGAGGCCTGCGCCGAGCATACCCCGACAGATACCGGAAACCTTCTGAATAATTGGCACATTGACACCTCCGGGGATCTCTATGATGACACCCTGCTCCGGGAGGGAAGCGTAGAAACGCCGATGGGCGCGCGCATCAGCTTGCAGAAGGCAGATCCAGGGCTTCTCAATGAGGTCGAAAGTCGCTTGCAGGAAGAGGTGCGAAAACTCGGAAGCTCGGATGTCAACCACATTTTGGTATACAACAATACACCATATGCCGGCGCAATAGATGCGGGAAAATCAAACCAGCAGCCCCGCGGAATGACCGCGCACGGACACAATGCCTTTGAAGAAACGATTGAGAAGTACAATAATGAGGGCTTCGGGGCATTCAAGGAATTTCGCAAAGAATCGCTCAAGAGCGGGCTGCTTGCGCGAGCGGGCGATTATCGCGAAGATGAATATGACAGTGGGGAGTACTGATTATGATTGACACACCGATCCGCAGTTTCTTCGATATGACGCTCCGCACCGTCCTCGTGGCCGCGGGGGTAAATACGGACATGGACGCGGCGGCCGGCGGGCAGGTCGCGTGGCCCGGCACCAACTTCGATTCCACCCTCGTGGCGGAAGATACTGCCTGGTATCGGCCGACGCAGATCGTCTTCGACCCGACGCAGGCCGGCATCGGGACCCTCGCGCAGAACAGGTTCCGCGGCATTTATCAGGTGGATGTCTTCGGGCCCTCGACCGGAAACTACACGGAGCAGGATGTCATCGACCTTTTGGCGCCGGTCTGCGAGACATTCAAGCGCGGCGTCAGGTACTCAAACGACCCGGTGATACCCCGCGCGTGCGTTACCTGCAACCAAAGCTGGATATTCCATAGCGGTCGTGATACACTGACGGCGAGATGGATGGTATCCGCCCGGGTAAAATGGGTTGCATATCTCGATAATTAAGCTGATCCTTGAGGGAGATGCTTGAATGCAGTCGTTGGCTGCAATATTATTTCTGATTTTAGGAGAAAAAAATGGCATGTTCAGCGACCGGTGCAAACCGTGACCTTGCGTATGTTGAAGAGACAGTATTCAAAGTCACTCCGACAAACCCATTTTTCAAGTACCTCCGTACAACCGGAGACTCCCTCAAAGGTACGATCGAAACTCAGAGTTCGGCGGAACTGATCAAGGGGCGCGTGACTTCTGCTCCCGTTATGGGGCGCGTGTCGTCAAGCGGAGACGTACAGTTCGAACTGAGCTATCGCTCGTTCGATGAATTGCCGCGGTTCCCGGACAGCGGAAACTGGTCGTTGGCGACAACGGCCGCAGCTTCACCATGGAAAAATTCTACTCTGACATTTCCATGTACCGCCGGTACAAGGGTGTCATGGTTGGCGGATTCAACCTGTCCATTCCGCTCGACGGAAAGGTCACCGGATCCTTCAATCTCATGGGTACGAACAATCCCCTCGCGGAAGACACGGGACTCCTGGCCGGAGCCACCTACGACCCGGAAACACCGAACACCACGGACCAGTTCTCCTCGTTCGTAGGAAACCTTCGCATCACTGATGCCCTTGGCACCACGCTCGAGAACATCGGGTATGCCACGCAGCTCGATCTCACCGTGACGAACAACCTGAGCCAGGACTATGCCCTGTTCAGCAAAGAAACCTACTGTATCTCCCCCGGGCAGTTCGGCGTCACCGGAACCATCGGTCTCTATCTCAAGGACAAGAAGTATATCAATTCCCACGTAAACTGGGAAACGCTGCGCATCACGTTCTACCTGACGGACATCGCGGGCAACTCCTATGAGTTTGACCTCGGTTCCGTGAAGCTCACGGACATCCCCGATGGCGTGTCGGGCCCTGCTACCATCACGATGGCGATCCCTTTCACCTCGTTCGGACCGAATTCCTTGTCCATCATCAAGATGCCGAGCGTTGCTGAGAACCGCATGCATATGCCGATCGTTACCCCGTCCGCAACCATTGCCCCGGCCGGAACCTGTACCGCCGCGATGAACCCGGATGACATGGATGACAATCTCTTGGTCGGTGTTGAAGGCGACTTCGAAACCGCAACCGTTGGCGCGGCAGCTGTCTATGAAGTCAGACGCCTCACCATCCAGACCGGTTCGATCAGCGCCGGAACCCTCGCGATCAATCTCGCGGGAGTCACCCTCGCAGGCGCGGGTCTCATCATCGCAGCCGGTCTTTCGAAGAGTGCCGTCGCGGCGCTCATCGGTGGCGGCACGGTAACCATCGCAGGCTGGACCAAAACGGTATCAGGTAACGTCGTGACCTTCACGAAGAGCACGTATGGTGCGGACGCTGCAACGAACTCGTTCAGCTCCACTGCCACGGTGCCCGGCACGATCCGTTACATCGTCGGAGCAGGCGCTCTCGATATCGTAACTGATGGAACAGCTTACACCGTCCCTGTTACCGGAACGGTAATGGGCGGCGTTGGTACGCGCATGATACGCTTCCGCGTATTCCCGCCGGCTACCGGCTCGACCATCGTAACGCCTTCCCCCATCGTGGAGAGGACGTTCATCGTCGCTTAATTGGATGAGTGCGGAGAATAGACCACATATTCTCTGCACTCTTTTATCTGACTTTCATATAACGGAGGAACATTACATGAAAGACCCCCTGATCGAAACGAAACCTGTACTGGACCTGAGCGAATTCGAAACCAAGACCAAATCCGGCATCGGCGTGGACTGCGCCATCATTGACCCCCGGACCGGCGAAGAGACCGCGACGGTATTCACCATGCTTGGCATGGATTCCGATGAATACCTGACCTTCAAGGACGCGGAAGAGAAGGAAGCGCAGGTGCAGCTCATGGACGCGATGGTCAAGAGCT
>JFJP01027332.1_pt1 | contig 25401 bp, 43 predicted proteins | sample 431651 | NCBI WGS metagenome assembly JFJP01 (sample SAMN02602958, study PRJNA72255) | Microbial mat metagenome, whole genome shotgun sequencing project. | biome: fresh water; feature: sink hole; material: water; isolation source: purple microbial (photo- and chemosynthetic) mats found in...
AAGCCATCTAAAAAATATCATAAACACAAATTAGATTTCAAATCATCGTTATAAAATACAAATTTTAAATATCGATCAAATTTGTATTTGTATTTCCAAGAAGTGAAAGCTCGATTTAATAGGTTTTTTAGATAAAACAATTCAGCTATTTGTTCCGTGCATTGAACTTTATGCCTCATCTTTTTTTGTTAATAATTTATGAATTTTTTTCATTGAAAGGATTTACTTGATTTTTCAGAATACAAAACATTTTATATAAAGCCTCCACCTTCTTCATTTTATAATTGTACACTTCAGAAGATTGTTCATTGAATGAATTAATCTACAAAGGATAAAATATTTAAGTTTCAAAGAAGGTTTTCAGTTTTATTTTACGAATAGTTCATATTCTTCTCCAAACTTTAATCCAGCATTTCTAAACTCATTTGTGAGATCTGTTGTATATTTCTCATTCAAAAGCGTTTCATGTTTAAGGAAATAAGCCATACAATTAGATTCATTTGCTTCAACATTTAGTTTTTTTATAACTTGATTATTCATTTTGGAGTTTTTTTTTAAATGAGCTGTTTGAGATTTTGAATTTTATAAATATTTGTTAAAAAAAATATTTCTTTCTAATTTCGCAAATAATAATTTTTACTTCGATTAAAATGATGGAAATACAATGTTCTTTAGCAAGTTTTCAAAAAGAATTCGCCAATCTTAAAACTCCAAATTGTTTACCCCCTTCTCTTGCAGAATTATGTGGAGGCTGTGCTACAAAACAAAATTATTTACTGAACAATATGTTTTTTTAAAATAGGGACTCAAGAAACTTTTAAGCAGGTGTTGCAAAAATTGACTAAAAAAAATGCTTCCCCTTTGATGCTATATTTTGATCACCCAAATAACATGGAGATAATTTCCAACAAAAAAGATGCGTTACAGGAGACTTTTCAATTATTGGATGTAAAAAAAATTGGAAGAATAGATGCGACTGAACTTTTTTCTGTGATATTGTTTATGTCGAAAGGAGAATATCAAACCAAATTATTAAGTAATTATTTTTGGAAAATTTGAGGTTATGATGATTTTTGATAGATATTGTTGAAATATTTGGAATGGAAAAGCCAAATAATATTTCTTGTGATGAAGCTTTTTTCTTCTTTGATTCATTTTTTAAAGGTTTATTCAAAATTTTGATTAAAAAAGGAGAAAGTGAGGCTAAACCAACTAATAGAAGGTTACAATATATTTTGAAATAAGTTGTTTTTGAGAGAAAAAATATGTTAGATTGGGATTTGACGATCTTAAAAAAATAATAAATTCCATATTCATCAAAGACATTAAGTTTTTATTAAGAGATGAATTCGTTGAGTAAATTTTGTCCGATTTGTTGAATATTTCAAAATTTTCAATTTAGAAATCTTCAAAAAAATCTGGCTTTTAGCAGTTTTTTAGAAAAAATACATAACAGTCTCCAAAACTCTTTGGTTTTTGCAAGGTCTAAATTTATTGGAAATTATAAATGATGTTTGTGTTAAATTGATTTTTAGGGAAGAAGCTTTAACAAATATGAAAATTTCTATCGAAGTTAGGAAATGCATATTGGATATGCTTTCAAAAGTGGAGAAAGCCTCAAAAGAAGAACAACTTCAAAAAAAAAAATAATTAAAAATAAACTTAAATTTAGAATTATAATTAAAATTTTTTTAAAAAAATTAAAATTGGACTTTTATTTTTATTTTTATTACCAATAATGGAAAAAACACAACAAAAAGAAGTTTTTGAATTCGAAGCCCAAAAAAAAATTAAGAATTTAGAAGAGAAACTACATCAATTAACAAATTATATCATTATGATGAAAATAACTTTAAATAAATTAAAGAATTTTTTTGAGACTAATCAAATCTATTCCTCTGAACTAGAAATCATATATAATGAGGCGAAAAATTTCCTAAATGACCTTGAAGATGAAGAAACAATAAATGAAGATGAAGAAACAATAAATGAAGATAAATTTCATAAAAGCTTCAAAAAACAAATTTCCAAAAAGTCCAAATCTGATGATGAGAAAAAAGAGAAAGTGGGCAATTTTCATAAACATAAAACAAAAAGTTTGATTCAAATATGAAAAACATATAATTCATCTAGTAATTTTTTTTTTAATTTAATTTGATTTTAATTTTTTTTAATTTTTTTTAGTTTTTCTTTTTTTCTTCTTTAGTTAATGATGAAGATCGAAGGATAAAATTTCTTCAAGGATTAAGACGTACTTTTGTTGGATTTGGCTTAGAAAATATTGGTGATTCAATGAAACCCTCTCTGGTTCCACTCTTAACGATTAACAGTAAAAAAAAAAGTTCAAGTGCGAAGAAAACGATGAAAAATTTTGCAAATTGGAACGAGAAAGATTTTAAATTGCGAAAAATTTACTCGATTGATAATCAATTTGAAAGAAAAGAAATTAGAATTTCTAATGATAAAAGTGAATTCGAAATACCAATTGACTTTCATGAAAATATAAAGAAAAGCTCAATCGAAAGTTTTGGGACAAAATTATTTGAAAATTTTGTTATTATTGGAGCCGATCCTCAGGAACTTGAAGAAATGAATGAAAATAATTATAAATTAACTCGAATAACGCCAAAGATATTATGTGATTTTGATTGTTCATCAAAGCATTTTGAAGAAAAACATGAAAAGTACATCATTAAAATGGAATTATTTAACATAAAAAAAATAAAAAAAGGCCTTTTTATGAAGTTTTACCTAATTTTTGTTTTCCTTTTGGTTTGGTACTTAAAAGAATTTATCCTGATATGAGATTTAAAATTTTAACAGCAAATTATGATCTTGATAAAGAAAGATTTTTTATTATCACATTCAATACAGAAAACACTTTCAATCAGAATTATGGCAGCAAAATCTTAGAAACTATAAATCAACATCATAATTTGTATTGTATTTCACTTTTAACGGATGATTACGTTTGTAAAGTAATTTTTTTAAATTTATGATTTAATTTTAAATTAATTTTAGCAAGGAAAAAAGTATTGGATGGTCAAAAAAGTCTATTCATTTTTAACTTATTACCCATTTCCTGATTTATTTTTCAAACTAGTCATAGAAATAACAAGTTTATTCTTTAATAAACTATTTTTTTTGATTGCCTAATTTTTATTCAGAGGAAATAAATTTAAGGAGATTAGAATTATTGAAATTAAATTCCAATTTTATTGAGGGAAACATGATAGATGGTGATAAAATTGTGGAAGTAATATTTTTCTTTTAGCTTTATCAGCATATTTATAACCTTTTCATCTAAGATTTTAAAATCTGATTTGAAACTTATTTTGAAAAAATTATCAGAATATTCTGTTCCAAATGAGCCATCAACAACCATGAATCTCATCTTGAAATATAAAAAAAATGAAGAAAAAATTGTATTTCATCTCCCACCACAAGAAATGATACAATTTCAAAGCTATTTATGGTGCAGTCCTTTAGTTTTTTCAAACATTCCTTTTGAAGATTTCAGATTTCTCCTCTATGCTTTAATGCTTGAAAATCATATTGCCTTTGTTTCAAGCAATTTAAAACTCTTAACTTCCACAGTGTAAATTATATATTCTTTTATTGTTATTAATTTATTTTAATTAAAAGCTTAACTTTCTTTCATATTATGGAGCCAATCCTATGGATGGATCCAATGATCATTGTTATTAATGAATCAATGTTAGATTACATTGACTCACCTTGTCCCATTTTACTTGGTTAAAAAATCTAATAATTAAATCTAATAAGAAAAAAATTACTTTAGGAATAATCTCTTCCGAAAAAACTTTCTCTAATTTGGCAGAACTTCAAAATAGATCTAATTGTTTATTTTATCTTCTTGATGAGAATGAAATCATTTTTCCTGAAACTGAAATAGCAAATATTTTAAAATTCTATCCTGAATTTCAGGGTATAAAACAAGAAATAAAAAAAATCTATAAAGAGAACTTCAATAAAATGTCTTCAAAACGATTTGAAAATATTATTATTCGCAAAATCTCAAATAATCGAAAAAATCTGATTCTAACCCCAACCAAAAAACAAGAAGAAAAAGCGAAAGAAATTTTTTTGATAATACAAAATAAAATAAAAACTGATTTAACTGATTTGCTTCCAAAAGAGCCCAAGTTCGATGGAAAAGTAAATTCCTTTTTTTTTTAAATAAATCTAAATTAAATGGGGCTTTTTAATATTTTAGGAAATAGATATGGTTCAAATTATAAAAGCTGTTTTGGCGAAAGTTAATAAGAAAAAAGATGAATTGTTCATGAGAAATTTTTTGCAAACGAAAAATGTCATGTATTACATTCAGAGATATTATGGATTTTGAAGACAAAAATATTGTTGTAATTTGAAATATAAATATGTTATAAATCATCAAATTAAAATTCATGTATCAAAGTATATTTTTTAGATTTTCCTTTTTTGATTCAGTCTTCCTTTTGTATTCTTTCTTAAAAATGCCATTATTTTTTCTTTGTTAAACGAGCCTTCATATTTCTTTCTGACAAAGCTTGTAATTTAAACTGATTGATTAAAAATATTTCTTCTTCAAAACAAATCAAATTTTTGTATTTTATTCAAAGCTCAAAGCCACTGATTTTGAAAGAATAGAATTTTGATATTTATATTGAAAAAAGCATTTAAATTGATCAGATTTGATTTAAAAAAACTAGCTTTATAAAACAAATCAAATAAAAAATAAAAATTGAGCTAAAAACATTAATTTTTTTATAAATTATTAACTTTCATTTTTTAAAAAACATAAATAAAATTAATAAATGAACCGAATAACAAAAAAATCCATTCAATGATTAAATTTAAAAGAGTTTGAATTGAACTCATTCATCTTTGGCGAAGCCATTCCTTCCAAAGAAAATGATCTCATCGAATTCAACGAAATCATCGAGACATCATTATCATTAATTCTATTATAAACTTTATCCAATTTCTGATATAAATCATCTAAAGGCTTCTTATTGAATTCAGTGGGTGTTTTCACGACTAAATTGAATACTTTTTTAATAGAATTATCAAGTTCTTTGAAATTTGTTTTCGGGAAAAAATTGTTCAGAATATTAAAGAGGATTTTAACACTTGTATTGAATTTTTGTTTATAGTCAAATGAAATTTCGTTTGATTTATCAGAAAGTTCGTTTGGTTGACAATTTTCTTTGTTTTCTTGATAAGAGGAAATTATCACCATAAAGGAAAAATAAAGAATCAATAGATTTTTCTTTAATTCTATTAAGGTTAATTTGTTTTCCTCGTAGAGTTTCTTGAGAGAATTTAGGTTATTTCTAAAATTTTTTTCATTATTTAAAAAAAAAAATATAATTTTTTACTGTGAAAAATCATTTTTTGTTTTAAATTGTCTTTCATTTTCTTCTTTTTCCTTTATTTTTCCAATAAAATCTTCTAATTTTTTGTTATTTTCAATTAATCTCTCTTCTAATTCTTTTTTTTGAGTCCTTTTTTAAAAATACTTAAATGCAAAAAATCATCATTTACAAGGATAAATCAATTTCTTCTTTAAGATTTTCTTTATTTTTATAAGTTTCAACTAATCTCTCTTCTAATTCTTTATTGTGAGACCTTTTAAAAATATTAAATAGAATTAAAATATTAAATGTTTTACAATGAAAATTGCAATTCCCCTTTAAAATCTTCTCTTTGTTTGTAAGCTTCTATTAATTTATCTTCTAATTCTTGAGTGTGAGTCCTTTTTTAATATTTCATTAAATAATTGATTCAATTTTTTACAATGAGACTTCCAATTCTTTTTTCAAATCTTCTGTTTTTCTATTGCTTTCAATTTCTAATTTTTTGTTGTGAGTCCTTTTATAATATTTGAATAAAAAATGAAATACTTATAAAATTTTAACATTGCTAAATTCATTTTCTCTTTCAAATCTTCTATTTTTTTATTTGTTTCCATTAATTTCTCTTCTAATTTTTTGTTATGAGTCCTTAATATATATAATATTTACACATTTTGTAAAAACATTCATGTTACCTTAGTAATTCCAATTCTTCTTCCAAAACCTTCTCCTTTTCGACTTTTTCCCCTAATGCTCGCTTTAATTCATCAACTATTTCTTGTGTTTTTTTCAATTCTTCTTCAACATTCTTCTCTAAATTAAATTTCTTCCTAAAAAAAACTCAAATTAAATTGGAAAATAATTGAATAATTTCACTTATATTCCTCTATTTCTCTTGTTAAGTTCAAAAATTTTTCATCTTCTTTTATTCCTAAATTAACCCCTTCTCTAAATAAAAAAAATCATTTAAATATTGTTGATTCTTCAGAACAAATTTACGTGGAAACTTCCCTTTTTTGAGATAAATGATGAATTTCAACCTCTAGATCAGCTAATTTCCTCAATAATTCCTTCGCTTTCTTCTCAAAGAATCTGATTTTTCCTTCGAAAGACGAATTCATTAAAGAAATTTCATCATTTTTGCTAATGAGATTTTTCTCTAAATTCTCGTTTTTTCTTAAAACATCTTCGAGCTTATTTTCTTGCAAAATTGAAGAAAATTCTGCTTTTAAACTCAATTGCTGATTCGAAACTTCTTTAACACTATTTTCCATTTGAGAAACCAAAAGATTTTGTTTAAAATTTAACTATTTTTAACCAAACTATTCCAAAATTCAAATGAAATAATCTTACCTCAATGAATTTCTTTTGTATTTCTGCTAGAAATTCCTCTTTAGCCTCTAAATCTATCTTGATCTCCTCAAAGGAAAGCTGTAATTTCTGATTATTTTTCTTAAGGAACTCATTTTCTTCAAGAATTATTCGAATATCCCCCACATTTTCTCTTTGAGAAATGCTTTTTATTAAACAATCTATAACTTTTTTCAATTCATTCAAATGCGAGAAATTGCTAATTTTTTCATAATCAAGATATTGTGAATCAATTAGATTAAAGCTCAGATTTTCCAATTGTTTCTGCTCGAAATCTTCAGGCCATTGATTGATTTTTTTCAGAAACTCTCGAATCTCTTCAATAATCTTCATTAAATCACAAGAGAAATTATTCGATTGCGATAGAATCTGCTTCATTTGCTTCAAAAGAAGCTTATTTTTCAATAAGGTTTCTGAAACTTCTTTAGAAAGTTTATTTTTTTGTATATTAGTTGATTCTAAAGTCTTTATAGTCTTTTTCAATGAAAAAAAATCAAAATTATCAAATGAAATTTCTTTGTAGATTTTAGTATAAATGTTACTTTTTTCAATTTTTCTTCACATCTATTGGAGTGCTGCTTCAAAGCAACTCCTTTATTTTTTTCTTCTTTAAGCCAAATTTGTGCTGTTTCAAAGAAATTCTTTCTTAATCTGCTTGCAACATCCTCAAACAGAATTTTTGTTTGTGAGATTTCCTTTTATATAAAACAGCAAATTGTTATTAAAGAATAAGAAGAATTTCTTTAATACCTTTCGCATAAGCTCTATTTGTGCATTATATTGATCATTAATAAACCCGAAATCTCGGTTTTCATTCAAAGCTCTTAACAACTCCTCATCTTTTCCGAAATTCTGTTTGAAATTCTTCAGTAAATTCGATATCAGCTTAACAAAAAGCTCTTTACTTTTCTGATTTGGAGCTATAAGATCTAAACTCCTTTGTGAAGTTTCGATGGAAATCAAAAAATTCAGGTCTTTTCCAGGAAGTGTTTTATTTGTTTTAGTCGAAATTGTGCGAATATCTTTCAAATAAATCATTTGTTTAGCTTTAGGTACTTTATTCTTTGGATCTTTCCAACAAATCGCCTCTAAATTATGGGAGAAAAAAACAGTTCTTGCATTAGTTTTCTTTGGGTTTTTGAAAGAAATTTTCATGAAATTCCACCCTTTTGCTATTTCAATATTCTCAAAAATTTGGCTTTCTAATCGTTTATTCAAAGAAATGGCATTGAGAAATTGATTTTCTAATGTTTGAATCTTATGGTCAAGATCGGAAAAACATCCTGATAATTTCTCATGGATTTCTTCATCAAATTCGAACCCTTGTTCCCATTTCTTTAATTTCTCAAGCATTGATTCTCCGCAAACAGTTTTTTTTAAAAGAAAACTACTATCTCTATAAGAAATTTTCGATTCTGCAAAGACTTTTGAAAGGTTTTTGCCAGCTAATGAGTTTAATTGACTATTTTCACCAAAAAAAAGACTGGTTTTATTGAGTTGGGACTTGTGGAGGGATTTTGATTTCTGGTGTTGTGGGGTTTTCGAGTTTTTTATGAAATCAGAAATAGAAGAATCGAAACAAAAATTTCGTAAAGGTTTTGGTTTAGATATATTGGGAATTTCTTTGCTTAAAAGAAAATCTTGATGAAAGACATCAATGGAGGAGGCGTTCATTTGGGGGTTTTGATAGTTTTCTTGAAATGTTTTTAAATTTGAAAAAAAATTGATAAATTAGTTTTCGTTGTAATCGTTAGTTTTTAATTTAAAATATTGATGAAATTGTTTTTATTTATACTATTTTACAAACTTTGGTAAAAAAAAAATATTTATTCAACAACAAAAAATTATTTATGAACATGTAAATGTTTTTTTTTTTTTTTATTACAGTTTATTTAAGTATTTTTTTAATCATTGAAATTTATATTATCTAACATGCTTATTTTTTCTTTAGTTTCAATTTCTCTGAATTTCTTGATCTTGATCTCGAATTTGATTCAGAATTTTTGCTATGTCTTCCTTTCTTCTCTTTATTATATTTGCTGGAATTTTTATCTCTTTGTCTATCTCTGCTTTTTTTTCTCTCTCTTTCTTTGGAAGATGAGTCTTTTCTTCTGTTATTTTTCTTGTCGGATTCAAGTGATTCTTTTTCTTCCCCTTCGTTTTTCATTTCTTTTAAAAAATTAATTTTAACATTAAACAAAACGATGCAACTAATACAAATAATACAAAGAATTTAAATACCGCAAAAAATAAATACTGCATAAAATATAAAAATTCCAAAAATTACCTTGATTTTGATTACCCATCGCATTATAATTATAATAATAATTGAGCATTCTCATGGCATTTGGATTATTACCATAATAATTCATGTATGGATTATTATACATTGAATTGTAATAATACTGCATATAATTCGCAGGATATGCCCCATTGGATCTTGGATAATTATAACCTAATTGTCCATGCAATTTCGAATAATAATTTCGATCATTCTTTAGATCCTCTGGTTTTCCTTCGACTTTTTCTTCAGAAACTAACGATGATTTTCTTTGGGTTTCTTCTTTAGGTATCTCGCTTTTTCCTTTGTCCAAATCTGCGTTGACGCTTGGTTCTTTTTCGGTTTCACTTTTTTTGATTAGGGATTGTTGATTCTCATCCAACCCGATCTTGTTTGAAAGTTCTTCCTCTTTTGATTGATTTAAAATTTGATCCTTGATTTCATTGAAATTTTTATCAATTCTATTAAAAAAATAAAACAATTATTATTCAATACAATATATTAAATTATAAATAATTTATAATTGATATTTTAATCAGAATACAGTTGTTACCCAAAATTATTTTCCTTCATAAATCGATCGATATCATCATAATCTTGCTCATTATTTTTATTCGGAGCAGCAGCAAAATCAATAATGCTAGCAGGTTTGGCGACTTTCACATTATTGGTTTCTTCTGGAATCTCAAAATTCGTAAAAGGCGCATCTTCTTCTCTTGTCAAATTATTATCTGTATTATCAAAATGACTACAAATTTCTCTTCCAATTTCCAAAGGAATTTCCTAATAAATATTTTATAATTAATAAATAATCTTATGAATATGCCTGTGTATCTCTGCTTTTTTTGATTGGTTCGTTATTATTATAACGATTTCTTAAATGTGCAATTTTATTAAAAGACAAATCAGAATATCTAAGCCATTTTATTTTGAAAGATCCTCCCAATTTAATATTTTCTGTTTTAATTTTAATAAATAAAAATCAATTTTCCAACAACAATAAAAAATCAAAAATCACCTGTATCCTTCCAAAATGGAGAAGTTTGATCAGTTGTTATCATAGATTCCATTCTGGCAAAACCTTGAAACTTTGAGCTTTTATTCACGGAAAATATCAATATGACATTAGGTGTTGTAGCAAAGGCTTCATTTAGTTTTCTCTAATGAATTTAATTTTTTATCAATTTAGATAAAATAGGAAACCTGATTAGGAAGAGTGGTTGCCCATTGAGAAAATTTTCTAGCAAGATCAATATTATCAAGATTTCCACTCTTAATAATAAAATATTTGGCATTATCTAATATCTCTTGAAGATAGCTTGATAATGGAGGAGGTGGAGGGTGCGCTACGTGATTGTTTCCATAATTCTGATAGGGTCTGTTCATATGTCTATAACCTCCGGACTCAGCGTTTTTATTGTAGAAAAATTGGTTGTTTTTGGGAAAATTATTGCAGAAAAAACAACGACCCTTTTGATTTCTAAATTGAGTTTCATAACCTTTTATTTAATTTAATAGCATTAATTTCAAGATTTTTAAAGAATATTGTTTTATTTACATGTTTTACAAGCTTGCTTTTCACAACAAGTTGTTGTGATCATTTGTTTGAAATTATCATTACAGATAGGACATTTTCCATTGCTTTTTTATGAGTAATAAAATAGAAATTTATAGTTAATTTTTTCTAAATCAAATAACTTTCTTTCATCTGTCATGTCCGACATCATGTACATTTTGTCGTCTATCAAAAGTTCCGTATCAGGAGTTCTTCTCTCAACAACGACTACTGAATTGGTTGAGATTTTTTTTTCGTTTTCAAAGACTAAACAATATTATTCAAATGAATAAATGAGACATTTCGTTAAACTTTACTTTCATTTGATCTTTCATCAAAGATGATCAATTCTGTATTAATTTGGCCTATATATAAAATTAATTTATCTTAATTTTTTTTTATGAATGATCCTTTTCGTATAGAAAAAAATGTATCGTTTTTTGAGGTGAATAGTTTAAATAAAAGAGAGCCAAAAGCTAAATTTATTATTTTATACCTAATTTTCTGGCTTCTGCAATCAATACCTTTAAATCTTTTATGTAGATAGACTCTCCATGAAATTTTACTGTATCCAATTTATTTTCACTTTTAAATTTAAATGAAATATGACCTTCCTTCATTTTATCTTTAATTAATTAAAATTAGGAAAAAAATTTTAAAGTTTTTGGAAAGTTCAGAGGAAAACTTAAAAAATGTTTTAATAATCGGGAAAATTTCTAATCCAATATTATTGGTTCTTGGCTAACAAAAAAGTGGGGATTTAGTTTTTTTTTTAAAAGAAAATAGATAATAACCTGTTCTTTTGATTTCTTTTTTTGATTTTAATTTTTATAAAAAATTTGGAATTAATGAATTTTAAAACTAATATTAATAAATTTTAAAACACTATTTTAGCTTTGTTTTTCTTAAATTTGGTTTAATTTACTTATTATTTTTTTTGCTTTTTTTTAGTTTTCATTGAAACGTTTGTTTTTTTTGAAAGAAAAAAAATTTTAAACTTTTAATAAATAAAAAAAAAAAAAAATTAATCATTTTCCTCAATGAAAAAAATAAAATTTATTAACTAAAACAAAACAAAAAAAATATTTTGTTTGAGTGAGAATCCTTTTTTTTAATTAATTTTTCGATGATGTTAGCATTTTATTTTAATTTAATTATTTTGAGCGGCAATCATTTCGATTTCTATTTTGGCTAAAGTAAATGCAAAGAATTTTTTTAAAAAAAAGCAAAACATTTTTTAAATAAAATAAAAGTCAACCATTTAATGGTAAAGCTTTGACTGCAATGCATGTTCTTGCAGGAAAAACTCCATTGAAATGTGTTTCATATGCTTTATTAACAGCAGGATAATCTTCCATATTCTAAAAAAAATTTATGATTAAAAAGCTTTTAATAAGAGAAAAATTATATAAAAACTATCAAATAAATTGTTGTTTTTATCACAAAATCAAAGTTAGTTTTTCCGGTTTTTAGAATTTCTCCAAGGTTTTTCATTGCCTTTTTATTTTTTTATTTCAATATCAATGTTTTTCTTACTTGATTAGTTTGCTCAATTACATCCTCTGATATAAGTTTTCCTGTCTTTAATAAAAATCTCAATTTTTTATCAAATAAAAAAAAAAACGCTTGGATTAATCCCTAAAGATCCTGATGTGTAAACCAAAAATGCATCCTTATTAATGATTTTTCCTTGAGAATACGGGCCTATGGCTTTAGGAGCATTAGGACTTGTTATGGTTTCGATATATTTAGTAGTGTTGCTTTGCTCCATTTTGAGGATATTTTTAATAAGATTTAATCTTCTTAAAGGATTAATTTTTGCAAACATAAACATTTTTTTTTCTTTATTTAATATTTTTTAAAAAATTGTTTTTTCATTTTTTTTAAATTAGTTATTGTAATTCTATTGAGAAAGAAAAAAAATGTGAATTTTCAAAACGTTTTTTTTAAAAAATTAATTGATTGTTGAAATAACATAATCCTTTACAAGTTAAGAGGATTCTATTTTGTAAATAATCTCAGATTTATAAAAAAAATTAAAGAAAATTCCATAATTTTGAACTTTAATATTTTTGATCTCATAAATGAAATGTGGTTTATCGCAGGAGATTGTGAAATTTCTATTGACGCCATCAAAAATGCAGATTATTTCAGACCCTTTCATCGCTTTATGTTTTTTTATGATTTCGTTTTCAGGATTAAAGAAATATCTATCACAATTATAGCCCAAAAGTCCAACCAATGTCTTCCAAGAATTTCTTTCTTGAAAAGCAGTTCTTGGAAGAATCCCTATAAAAAGCCAGTTTTTAGGTAATGAAATAATTTTTATTTTCCATGTCATTTTTGTGGTAAAATCGAGATCAGAATTCGAGATGAAACAATAAAACTTTTTATCATTTACTCTCTTTTTAAAAGATTTGCAACATTCATTAATTTCTTTCTCTTCAATGATTGAGCTATCTAAATTAAACTCCATGAATTTGCATAAAGAAAGGTTCGCTAAAGACTCCTCCACTTTCACTAAACCTAAACCTGCGTGGTTGTGATTATTGATTTTAAAATAAACTTCCTCTTGAATTTTCTTGACTTTATTCATTAAAATTGTCAATTCATCAGGAATGATATTTTCTAGTAATTTTCCTTCTTGAAAATTAAATTTCTGGCCCAATACATCAAAAATCACTCCCAAATCTTTAAAAGTTTTATCAATCTCGAGAAGATTGGAATATTCGGTATTATTATCCAGGTTATTTTTCACATATTCGAATAAAGAGATATTTGATTCTATTATTTTATCTATTCTTTGATGAGATTCCTTTAATTTCTCAATGGAGGAGTCTATCAAAATATTCATCTCATTTTTAAAATTTATCAAAAGGTTGAGAAATTTATTGGTTGTTAAAGAATGTAATGATAAAATATAGTCCTTTTTGTCCTTTTCTTTTAGGAGATACGTCTCTAATTCCTGAAAAAAATCAATTATTGTGATCGTGCTTTTTATTTCATTGTTCTCCTTCAAACATTTGCCACAAATAAAACCTGTGTTCTGGCAAGACCTGTCATAACAATACATAATAATTGGCTGTTTGTGATTCAAACAGGAGTAGGTATTGATTTTTATTAAATTCTCTGCTTGGAGCAAGGATGCTGAATCCATTTTATGCAAAGGGAAAAAATTTAAAAAATAGCCTCGTTTTTTTTTTAATTAATTTGTATCATGGATGAGATAGATGCCTTCAAAAAATTTATAAGAAGGAAAAAAATTAAGTCTTAAGGAAAAATTGAAAGGATGTTTTTTTAAAAATGACGAAAAAATATAAACCAAAAAAAAAAATTTTTCTTAAATTTTAAAAAATTTTTTTTTTTTTTAATTTTTAAAAAAAAAAAAAAAATTTTTTATTTTTAAAAAAAAAAATTTTTTTTTGTTTTTTTTTGTAAAAAATCAGAAAATTAATTTAAGCTCTCTCTAAAAATTAATTTATATTAAAAACAAAAATGACTTTATATCTTTTGTTTGAAAGCTCAATCGGCTACGCATTATTTCAAAAATTGGAGTTCGATGAAATGAACGCCTCCTCCATTCAATTGCAAAAGGCAATTTCCACCATGGACTCTTTTGCCAAAATGGTCCGTCTAAAGGTTTCAACGCACTTTCTTCATAATAAAAAAATAATGATTTTTTTCTTAATAACAGGCCTTTGCACCATTTCATAACGCAGAAAAGGCATTAGCAAACGCATTGGCTTTAGCTGATAGCAAGGTTTCAGAGGATCTCAGGAGTTTTCTTGATTTGCATTTGCCTCAAACAAAAAAAAATAAAAAAACCACACTTGCAGTTATGGATAAAAACTTGGCAGGTAACCTCTCTCAAGAAGCCAATATCGAAATCCAGACAGGAGATGTAATAACTGAGATATTCAGAGGCATTCGTGTTCATTTTCATGATTTTTTAAAAAATAAAGGTTTTATTTTCTTCATAAAAATCTTTCTTTTAAAAAGTTTTTTTCTTTTAGAAATGGATATCATTAAAGCTAATCTTGGTCTTGGTCATTCTTTCTCAAGAAATCGAGTGAGTCTTGATATTAATAGACAAGATAAACACATCATTCAGAGTATTGCTGTTTTAGATCAATTGGATAAAAATCTCAACACCTTTTCAATGAGAGTCAAAGAGTGGTATTCTTGGCATTTTCCAGAGCTTGGAAAACAAGTGACTGATAATTTCACCTTTATCAGACTTGTTGATTTAATAGGGGTTATACTCAAATTGATTTTAATTTTTTTCTTATTAGTGTTTCTAGAATAAAACTAATATGACTGATGAAATGATTCCACAAATTGAAGAAATTGTCACCGATGGTGAACTAGCTAAATCAATTTTTGAGTCTGCCAAAATTTCAATGGGACAAGATCTTACTGAAATAGATAGTGTATTCAATCTAAAATTAATATATCTATTTATATAGTGTTTCACTCTCTTTTTTAAAGCAATCAATCTCTGAATTATGCAAGAGAGTTTTGGGTCAATTTGAATTCAGAACCAACATACAAACCTATTTGAAGGATAGAATGAAGGCTGTTGCTCCAAATTTAACAACACTGATTGGAGAGAATGTAATATCTCTTTTTTAATTCTTTTAAAAATATTTTTATTTTAAGGTTGGAGCTAAACTCATTTCTCAAGCAGGCTCTTTGGTTAATTTAGCGAAATATCCAGCTTCCACAGTTCAAATCTTAGGAGCAGAAAAAGCCTTGTTTAGAGCTTTAAAAACCAAAGGAAACACTCCAAAATATGGGCTTTTATACCATTCGTCATTTATCAGCAGAGCTGCCACTAAAGATAAAGGAAAAATTTCGAGATATGTTGCAAATAAATGCTCTTTGGCAGCAAGAATTGATCAATTCTTGATTCTGGTGAGTGAAAATCTTCACCATTATTAATATGAATTATTTTTTTTTTATTTGAAAGCCCACTGAAAAATTTGGAGAAAGAATGAAACAGCAAGTCGAAGAAAGATTGAAATTCTTGGAAACAGGAGAGGCACAAACCAAAAATGAAGATATCATGAATGAGGTGCTTCAGGAATTAAAAAATGAGAACCTCTATGTCGAGACTGAAAAAGTGAATAAAAAGAAAAAAGATAAAAAGCACAAAAAGAAAAAAGTAGCTGAGATTGTCGAAGAAGAACAACCAGTTGAAGCTGGCAAGAAGAAAAGAAAAGCCAAAGAAGTTGTCGTTGAGGAAAATGAAATGGAAGATGTTGAAGTTGAAGCCATAGAGAAAAAAAAAAAAAAAAAAGTGAAAACTGCTTAAATAAGGAGGAAAACTAAAAAGATTTAAAAAAAATTTTTAAATAAACAGACTTTTTTTTTTAATTCATTTTTTTCTTTTTTTTTCTTATCAAAATGCCAAACGCATTCTCGGCATTTGAAGTGAAGCAAATGACACAATGTTTTAATGATTAATAAAGAAATTCCTTTTGTTCTCTTTCTTAAAAACGTCCAGAAAACGAATATTATTTTGATTAAATTTTTTAAAACAAACAATTTTATTCAGCTATTTTTTTCAAACTCCATTCAAAACCAAAAGAACACCTCTATGAAAAAATTTTTATCCTTAATATTTTTCGTCTGCTTGTTGCTTGTTTTTTCAAATCCATACAAAATTAAAACAAAAACTACAGGTAAATTTTTTTTCTTCAATTAAACTAAAAAACATATTTTTTAGCATTTCATCTTTCAAGTGTAAACCACGCAAACAAATTAAATAAATTTGGTCATGTTAACTGTGTTGATCCATCTTATATTTATGATGAAGCAAATGGTCCTTACGGTCCAAGTCAATGTTTTAATGATTGTGAATGCGACAATACAAGAAAATGCTCTCCAAGTGGCAAATGCGCTGAATGTTTGGATCTCGCAAAAAGTCATCCAGATTTTTACTCTGAAGAGGATTGTTATTCCAGTGAACAAACAGTGGCTTGTCATTCAACATGCAAAACTTGTGAAGGGACGGAAATAGATCAATGCACAACATGTTCTGAAGAATTGATGCTTGTGGATGGTCGCTGTGTAAAAATTGATGAGGAAGAAAAAAATAAAGAAAAACAACTGGAAAAAAATAAGGAAGTAAATAAGGACGAAAATAAAGAAGAAAATAAAGAAGAAAATAAGAAAGAAAAAAAAGAAGATGATGAAGACATCATTGAAAATTTTTGGGATATTTTTACATAAAATATTTTTTTTTAGAAAGTCGTTTTTAAAAAAAATAAAATAGAAGAAAGCAGTTTTATATTTCTAATGTAGATGATTCAAGAGATATAGATATAATTCTGATAAATATTTTCTAAGTTTTTAATTTTTTTAATTTTTTTCAAAATTTTCATCTTTTACAAAAAAATTATAAAGTTTTTTTTGTTTGGGTTCATTAATTAATTATTAATAACTCCCTCAAAAGCCATAATATTTTTGAATGAAATACATGGCATTTTGAGTTTCCAAAAAAGATTTCATGAAAAGTTCATTTTTTTTGTGAGAAAGCTTAGCTAAAATAATATTTCTTATTTTCTCCATATCCAATTCCTAAAATGTAAAAAAAATAAGTTTATACTAATGAATTTAATAAATTCACCTTTCCATTTAATAAAATCTCTTTTGGAAGTAAATCAGTTAAATTAATTTTTATCCTATTTTCTATAATCAAAAAAATATCTTTTGCTTTTTCCTCTTGTTCTTTTGTGGGGTTTATGATTAATTTTTTGTTATTTTGTGAGATTTTCCTTATAATGATATTTTGGAATCGACATGAAGTCATTTTATTGAAATGCTCTTTATAGATTTTCTTCATTGCATGTTTTATATCTTGAAACACTGGGAACAATTTTAAAATATTTGCTATTTCATTATCAGGAAAAATGATTTCATTTTCATCAAGAAGATAAAATAAACAATCAGAACTAGTTTTTAGTTCTAAATAATTTGAGAAAGTTTTTTTGGAAGCGTTTATTCCTAAAATAAATATTTTTCTTTTGATAATTAATAATTATATTTTGAAAACCAAGTAAAATGGGGCTAGGTGAACCAATATAGTCAAGCATTGATTCATTAAGACTGATAATCATTGGATCTACCCATAGAATTGGTTTCATAATATGAAAGAAAGTTAATCTTTTTAATAAAAATAAAAAACAAATTGATGAATAAATTAATTACACAGTGGAAGTTAAAAGTGTTATATTGCTTGAAACAAATGCAATATGATTTTCAAGCATTAAAGCATAGAGGAGAAATCTGAAATCTTCAAAAGGAATGTTAGAAAAAACTAAAGGACTGCACCATAAGTAGCTTTGAAATTGCATCATTTCTTGCGGTGGGAGATGAAAAACTATGTTTTGTTGATCATATTTAAATTTTAAATCTAAGGTGAGAGGTGTTGATGATTTATCGGGAACAGAATAATCTGATAATTTTTGCAGACTTAGTTTAAAATCAGATTTAAATATCTAAGAAACAAATAAAAGATTTTTTAGAAAATAAAGAAAAAAAAACCTCCACGATTTTATCAGTCATGTGCAAATTTAACACATTTTCTTCAATAAAACTTGTTTCCAATCTCCTTAATTTTATCTGTTCTATAACAAAAAAATATCAAAAAAAACGAAATAAACCGAGAATAAACTTGTCATTTCTGTGAGTATTTTGAAGAATAAATTGGGAAATGGATAATAAGTTAAAAATGAATAGACTTTTGGCACCATCCAGAAATTTTTTCCGTTCTATAATTAATTTGAAAATAATTATAATTATAATTAATATGTTTTACTTTACAAAAATAATCGTCTATAGAAAGCGAAATGCAATATAAAATATGGTGTGGATTTATAGATTCTAAAAGTTTGCTCCCATAATTCTCATTATAAGTGTTTTCTGTATTGATAGTGACAATAAAAAATCTTTCTTTATCTATATCGCAATTTTCATCATAATTTTTTGTTAAAATTTGATGTCTTTTTTCAGGTTGAATTCTTTTTAGAGCCAAACCATAAGGAAAACAAAAATTAGGCAAAACTTCATAAAAAGGCCTTTTTTAAATATTTAAAATGATTTATTTTTTTAATTTGCTACTTTGGATTATTTTCCTCAAAATCCTTTGATGAAGAATCAAAATCATAAAGTAATTTTGGTGTCATTCTATTCATTCTATAATATTTTTCATCGCTTTCTTCAAGTTCTTTTGGATCGGCGCCAATAATAACGAAATTCTCAAATAATTTTGTCGCAAAACTTTTTTCAACACTTTTCTTTATATTAAGGGAATATTCTTCATTATCATCTACTTCTATTTCGTCCAAAAAATCATCTTGACTCATATCGTAGGCATACAAATCATCATTTATTATAGGTTGTTGACCCATCGAGTGAGATTTTTTTAATTCATCAAGATCTTCCTCGTTTGAAAAGATAAAATTAATATGTGATTTCTTTATAAGACATGGATTCTTTTTAGTATTGCTTATCTTTAACATCGGTTCATTTGAGCGTTTCATTACATTTCCAGAATTCGACAATCCAAAGCAGACAACAGTATTTTTTAAACCTTTTAGAAATTTTGCTTTGCAATTGCTATTATCAACTTTAAAAAAAATAAAATTTAATAATGAGACAAATATAAATATTTTACATGAAGTTTTTCTATATGGATTTGGTTTCTGATTACAACTTTTGATCTTTTGTAAATCAAGAATATCTTCATATTTATCCTCTTTATCATCCTCAGATTTTGGTCCTCCGCATATTGCGCTGACGAGATTGACACCTTCATTATTTAAAGCATGATATGAATCCATAGAAACTTGACTGAATTCATTGCATTTATTATTCTCAATTTCATTTAAACAATCATTTCTTCGTTGTAAATTAACATCGCTTTTATCTTCTTCAAAGTAATAATCGAAATTTTTAGCTTCACTATATATGGCTTCTAATTCACAAGAAGTTTCTTGATGGGTATCGATATATCTGTTCAGTTTATTTAGGAAGCATTTATGTTCGATTTTCATTGAGCTGATTTGGTTGGTTAAGTTTTGGATTTGTGCTTGTAACTCAATGATTTTTTCTTGGGATTCAAATTTAAGGATTTGGTTTTGGGAAAATACACATTCTCTGTTTTCATCAAAGCTTTTTTTTTTCATCAAATTTATTCAGAGATTAAATTCTTAAAGAAATAATAAATTTAATTAACTAAAGTTTGAAAGTTTTATTTTTCTTGAAAAAATAAAATTATTAATACATAAAGAAGGAAAAAGTCAAAAGTTATTTAGAATTTATTTCGTGTATTGTATATTTTATTTAATTTTTATGATTCTGGGTTGAAGAAACAAACTCAAATTCCAAAATTAAAAAAATAAATGAGCACAGACACAGAAAATATTTTTCATTTTTTAATAATTTTGAATGAGTTTATTTTATTGAATTGTTATTTGAAAAAAATTATAATATTTTCTTTTTTAAAAAATAACTAATACTTTTATAAAAAATGAACATGGATAACAAAATTACAAACATTTCCTTAATGTTTGCCAAAAATTACATTGATGAGCATACACATTACACAGTAGAAAGTCAAATTTATGATAGATGGGTAATTAAAATTAATTCAAACTTCTATATTTTTTTATTAGTACTATATATTAAATAATTATTTCTTAGTTCCGCCAATTAAAACGGACAGTTTGTTTTGGTTTAGTTCATAAATATAGAGAAATGATTCAAGAAGCGAAACCTGAATGGAACTATAAAAATCAATATCTTAAATATAATGTTATTGAATTTCAAATTTATGCATCTAAAACTTTATTTATAGGATGGAGATAGCATTTTGCATGCTTGCTGCATCAATGGAAGAAAACTCTTTCTTGAATATCTTTTAGAAAATGGTTGGAAAGATAGCATCAATACCAAAAATAAAGTATAATTTCTTTAAAAATTTAATATATAATGAATTCTGATTGTTTAATTTTTTATGATATAGATTGGAAATACTCCTTTTTTTTTGTCGGTTTTGCATCGAATCTCAAACAATTCCAATTCAATTGCTGATTTGATTCCAATTTTTCTGAAATATGAAGCGAACATTTTTGAAAAAAATATTGTAAAAATTAGATTTGTTTAGAAAATTTTATGAATGTTTTTTTCATGAAGCAAGGAAAAACAATTTTGGATTTTGTTCAACTAAAAGCTCCGAATTCCCCCATTTTAAATGAACTTAATGAGTTGTTTCGGGTTAAAGGTAATAATTTCATCATGAGATTTAATTTTCTAATTTTCAATTGAAGAAAAAGAACGAGCTTTAAATAACTATTTCTTATTTACTTATTTTACTAAATTTGGCAAAAATTCAAAAATTAGTAAATTGCCATGTTGCTATAAACTAGAAATTCTGAAATATTTCTGAAGAGAAGATTATTTCATGTTTCATAATTAATTTAAATCTCGAATTAACTCTTTTTCAATAATAAATATTGAGATTAAATTTTAATATTTTTTTTTATAACAGTTGAAAAAAAACTATCAAAAAAAAACAAAAAATTAAAAAAAAACTTTCAAAAAAACGCTGTCTAAAAAATCCTTGAAAAAAAAAAGATTCTTGAAAAAATAAAGCTTTTTATTTTTTCATTAATTTTCGATAATCCCCAAAAATCACATTCATTAAATGACGTTTTTTTATTAAAGGAGCGGTTTCCGATTCCAAAATTGCAAGCACTTGGTGTGATTCCTTAACTAAAAAAAAAATTAAAATCATTAAATGATCAATCATTAAACCTTGCTGTATATCTAAATTATTTGTTGTAATCCCATTTCTAATTTGGCTTATGCACCATTGCAATTCTTTTTCATATTTTATTTGAGGATCTTCTTCTGTGAGAGGATTTTCTGAATTTTTTTTTTCTTCTGATTGTTTCTCTTTCTTTTTTTTGTTTTTTTTCTTCTTTTTTTTGTCGATCGTCTCATTTTTTTCTTCAATCGCCTCTTTTTTTTCTGTTTCTTCTAAGTTTTTTTCCATTTTCTTCGTCTCTCAAGAAAAAATAATTTATAAAATTCAATTTTTGTTCTTTCTTTTTTTTAATTAATTTTTCCTGATTTTATTTGTTTAATAAAGAAAAAAAAAAATTTGTTTGTTTAATTTTTTTTCGAAAAAAATTAAACAAATTTTTGTAAATAGTAAAATCATTCCCATTCCAGTAAAGCCTGATGAACAACTGTATTAATATTGGCCATCTTCTGTTTTTCTAAATAATTTGAATATTCTTTGTAAGGAATCTTCAAAGGATAAATCAATAAACAAAGAAAAATGAAAAAATAATATAAAAAATAAATTAAATTAATTATTAATTACAATGATTTCTTCAATATATTTAAATAGTATTGATTCATTTGTGCTTTTAAGATCTTTCAATAAAGTAACAGCTTCATCAAAATTTGAAAGTCTTAATTCCAATTCATAATATTTTAAAATTCCTAAACCAACTTTAAAACCATAAACTTCGCCTTCTAGAAAGAAGGAGTCCCATATTCTTGGAACAATAGTGCTATTCATTGTGCTGATTTTTTTTTTATTTAATTTAAGAAAATAAACTTTGAATGAAATATTTTACGCACTAAACAGAGATAAGAACCAATAAAGTAAAAAAATTTCTGTGCTTAAATCCAAAGCTTTAAAATGTTTATATAAATTTGGTAGTTCTTTTAAGAAATATTCATCAAAATAATTAACTCTCCATTCAATCTTTTTTTAGTTAAAAAAAGAGAATTTCATTAAAAATTTAATTTAAAAGAACCTCTCGAACATCTCCTCTTAGAAAAGACAAAAAATGATGGGAATGAGTTAGATTTACAAAACAACAGAAAGCTTCATATTCATCAAGGAACATCAATAATATAGCAACCAAATGAGACATACCCTTATCATTCATTAAAATAATTTATTTTATATTTTATATCCTTTTTTTTACTTGTACATAACCAAGATCTAATCTATAGAAAATGAAAGCTTGTAAAATATTTCTTAGATTCTATAAATTAATTCATTAAAAGACGAAATTTAAGACCAAAAAATTTAACCTTAGTTTTGCTTTCATCCTCGAATATTGTGAATTTTGGAAAAGTGTACTCTAAATCCTTTTCCATTCTGTTTATAGATGTTATTATTGCATTGTCAAATTGATTGCTTTCATCTTTATTGTCGTTGATTTTCATCAGAAGAAGATTATATAATTCTTTTGTGATCTATAAAAAATAACGAATCACGAAGATTCACAATAAAATTTCAAACTTCTAAACGGTTGCCAATTACTATAGGCCATAATCTTTTGCGAACAAAGCAAGGAATTCCACTTTTCCATAATTTCACCAATAAAAATTGATTATGTTTTTTAGTCAAATTATCGTTTTCATCAATTTGTTCTGAGAAATTGAATTGAGTTTTACCATTTGAAGAATTCCTGGTAGTAAAACAAGAAAGAAAATGTTTGGGTTCTGCTTTGTTTTTGTTTTTGTTATTTTTCTTTTCTTTAAGAATCAGATCCCTATATGACTCCAAAGCAATAGGTTTTTTTTTTTTATAATCGAAGTAAATCTCCCAATTTGGGAAAATCTCCAATTTCCAAATCTAAATTTTTTTAAAGATATTTATTTATTTTGAAATATTTGCTTCAGCTATTTTGTCTTCTCCTTTGGCTTTCTTCTCAACAATTTTATATTCTCCATTAGTATTTTTCTCATCATCTTTTTCCTTTTTGAAAATTGAATTAAATAAATAAAGAAAAAATAAATTAATATACTGCATAATATCTATCTCTTTTTTGAACTAAAAAATTTTTGAGATATTTCACCCATTTCATTTTTATTTTGATATCACCAGCTTTTAAATCCAAAGTTCTTTTCATGATAATAGTTATTTTTTCAAATTGAAACTCAAAAAAAAAAAAACCTATTTACAGTAACTATCGAAAAACAAAACCGATCAAATTCAACTGGCACTTTATTTTTTTTCATAACTGCAGTTGTATTAGCTCCCAATAATAAATCAATTACCTATTATCAATTAAAATAATAAATTAGTTTTTTTTTACTTCTGAAAGCAGCACAAAACGAGTTTTTTCCTTTTTTTTATCGATACTTTTCCAAAAGATTTTCTCTTGTTTATCATCTAAATGAACAAACCTTTGCTTGGGTTTGCCTAATCAAAAGAAAATGCAAATCTTTCTTTGTAAATATTTACCTTTTCTGCCAAACTTCAAAAATTGTTGTCCTTTTGAAAGTTCTTTCAGCAGATTCTCTTTTAACTAGAGTAAAAATTGTTAACCCTATTTTTTAATAGAATTTTTTTTTGCTTTGATTTACAATAACTTTCATAGCTTCTTGATTTTGGCTGGCAATTTGATTAGGATTTACGATTCCTTCAGAAAGTGATTGATGGAATCTTTCATAGATCATATTAATGTCTAAATAAGATTATGTTCAATTTTTTTTGTTTTTAAAAAAACCATCAATTTGAGTTTCAAATTTTTTTGAAACAATCCTATCAAACATCCCCTCTAAAAATTCAATTGTTACCGATGGACAAATCTTTTTATTATTTTCCACAAACTGATGTTTTTTCATTTTATTTTTCTTTTGAATGGTCTTAGAGTGTGCATCCGTACTCAGCATAATTGCAGAATAAGATAAAATATAGGGAGTGTCTTCATCACTGAATGCTGGAGGGTTATCCAACATGTATTTCTTTGAAAATGTTTGGACAATCCTATCAATTTGTTGGGCCTCCCCTGGTAATCTGAATCGAGAAAGCAATAATCTTAGGGCTTGATCAAGTTCTAATTTGGAGAAATCAAGAAATGAGCAAAAAAAATTGAAAATTTCTTGATTATAAGCATTGGGAGATCCAAAATATTGTCCTAGCATTTCCTTACTTAATCCTTCATATGTCAACAAAATATCAGCAATATCCTCCTCTGTGGTTTTTATCTTGTTTTCTATCAAATAATTTATGCCGTCTTGAGGCTTGCTATTGAACAAAATCACAAATTTTTCCATTTTGGTTTTATAGGATTTTAATCTCTCGATTTTTTCCAGCTCATTAATCATATAATTAATTGGCTTTTCGTCAGATTTGCGAAGGTTTGAATCCTCATAATTAGAAAATTCATGGTCTTTACAAGAGGTAGTTTCAATCCCCTCGAGTTCTAATAAAGGCGCTAAATCTCTTTTTTTTTGAGTTAAAGTGGGATATCCTGGTCTTTTTCTGTCATTAAAAAATTCACTGCTGAATTTCTTTCTTGATTTGACCTCAGTTTCATCAAATTTGACAGAAGGACTTTTATTAATTAGCTTTGAAATAGGTTGCTCTTCAATTTCAAGCTTTATTATACTATTGATTTCTAAACTATTGTCTTCTTCATTTAATTTTAATGGTTGTAAAATGGATTTTTCTTGGAATTCGATAGAATTTGTAGGACATTTGATTAATTGATTGGATAATGAAAAATGGGAAGTTTGAGAAATTAAGCCTTTGGTTAATATGATGTCGCAAAAATTTTTTTGAATTTTATTCGGGGTCGAATTCTCGTTTTCAAAATAAGGGTAAAGGTCGTCATTTGTTTCTAAATTTATTTGAATGGATTGGTTTTTATTGACAGTTTTACTTTGTTGTTTGGTGTGATTTTTGGGAGAAAAGTGAGAGTTTTTCACTGATGACATTTTAAATTTAATTATTATGATTTTTTTTCTTTAGTACTTTGCAAAAAAACATTTTGCTTCTAAATTTTATCTAATTT
>JFJP01037823.1_pt1 | contig 25401 bp, 19 predicted proteins | sample 431651 | NCBI WGS metagenome assembly JFJP01 (sample SAMN02602958, study PRJNA72255) | Microbial mat metagenome, whole genome shotgun sequencing project. | biome: fresh water; feature: sink hole; material: water; isolation source: purple microbial (photo- and chemosynthetic) mats found in...
TTCCCGGGTCAGTTTTTTATTTTATTCTAATTCTATTGTAGTAAATTTGCAGTCCGCAATTTTGCTTTTATGACAATTGAAGAAAGAATAAATTCATTTTCAAAACTCGGGCAATTCTTACGTGTTGCATTATTTGTAAGGAATGGTCGCGACCATTCCCTACATTACGACCATTCTATACATGGCGACCATTCCATACAATTAAATACCCTGATCGAAAACCAGCACCGCCATAATCCATGGTTTACACCTGAAAATGTAAGACAGGCAATTTATTCGATTGCTGAAGAACTCACTGAGGAAAACCTCATTAAATGGACAAGTGCCTATCCTAAGCTCAGAGAACCGGGCAAACCGATTAAAGTAGGGGTCATTATGGCCGGGAATATTCCGCTTGTTGGCTTTCACGATTTCCTTTCAGTTCTGATAAGCGGAAACAGCATTATTGCAAAAACCAGTTCAAAAGATTCAGAGCTTATTGTTTTCATCAGCTTTGTTCTTTGTGAAATCAATCCGGAATTCAGTAATAATATTGAATTCACTGAGAATAATCTTTCAGGATTTGATGCTGTAATCGCTACAGGAAGCAATAACACTTCAAGATATTTCGAATATTATTTTGGAAAATATCCTAATATAATCAGAAAGAACAGGAACAGCATTGCTATACTGGAAGGAAATGAGTCGCCTGAAGAACTGAAAGCTCTCGGAAATGATGTATTTTCATACTTTGGCCTTGGATGCCGGAATGTTTCAAAACTATACATACCTGAAGGCTATAATATAAAGACACTTGCAGACAATTGGGGTATTTTTTCAGGCATAATAAACAATAACAAGTACGGAAACAATTACGATTTCAATAAAGCTGTTTATATAGTAAATAAAGATTCTTTTCACGATACCGGCTACCTGTTATTAAAAGAGGATGAAAAACTTACTTCACCAGTATCTGTACTTCATTACAGTTATTACAAGTCCGAATATGCTCTAAAACATCAATTTGATGAGTTAAGTGAACAAATACAATGTATCGTAGGTAAAAAGTATATACCTTTCGGAAAAGCACAGTCACCTAAATTGTGGGATTATGCCGACGGAAAAGACACAATTGAATTTCTTTTAAAAAAAAAAATTGCCGGAATATTGTAAACTAAAAAATATTATATTGCACCCATCGAATTAATACATGTTATGGTTTATAAATTTGTAGTGTTATCGGATGAAGATGAGGCATTTGTCAGGGAGTTTGAATTCCTCGACACACACACCTTAATGGATTTTCATGTCCAGATTCAGGATGAATTGGAGTTTGACAAATCCCAGATGGCTTCATTTTTTATGGCAACCGATAATTGGGAGAAGGAAGAAGAATTTACTCTTTTTGATATGGGAACAGGTTCTTCCACTATGGAAGTTGCTGTTCTGGAGGATATAATCTTCCGTAAAAATCAGAAACTAATTTATGTTTTTGATTTCTTCAATGAGCGGACATTGTTTGTTGAATATACCGGCGAATCAAAAGAGATTGACGGAAGAGAATACCCTTCATGCACAAATTCAAAGGGATTGCCTCCAAAACAGGTTATCTTCGGCGGAACATCGCGCAAGCTCTATAATAATATTGTTGTTTCCGACGATGAGGATGATGATTTGGTAGATGAGGGCGAAGTTGATGATCTTTTCCTTAACGGTGACGATGAAGAGAGTCTGCCCGACTTCGATGCGGCTGAGAATCTGAACGAGGACGAAGAATAGTCCTTTTCAGGATTTATTCAGATGAAAAAACTTCTTATTGTTCTTCTGGGTCCGACCGGGGTCGGTAAAACAGATATTTCCATTGATATAGCTGAACACTTTAATTGTGAGATTATATCTGCCGATTCAAGGCAATTCTTCAGGGAAATGAATATCGGAACAGCAGTTCCTTCTTTGGATCAGCTGAATAAAATCAAGCATCATTTCATACAGTTTTTATCTGTAAAGGATTACTACAGCGCGAGTCTTTTTGAGCGCGATGTATTGAATCTGCTGCCCGGTATCTTTGCAAAAGACAATTATGCTTTAATGGCAGGAGGTTCAGGTTTATACATCGATGCAGTTTGTAATGGTTATGATGACATTCCTGATGTCGATCCTGAAGCCAGGGAAAAATATATTGCCCTGCATGAGGCCGAAGGCATTGAAGGATTAAGAAGTGCACTAAAGCTGCTCGACCCTGAACATTATTCAAAAGTGGATCTGAAAAATTATAAAAGAATACTAAGGGCGCTTGAGATCTGCGATACAACCGGAAGGCCCTATTCATCATTTCTAAAAAAGCAGAAACGGCAGCGGGACTTTACAATCATCAAAATCGGCCTTGACAGGGAGCGGAATGAATTATATACCAGAATCAACCAGAGGGTTGACAAAATGGTATTAACCGGACTTGAGGATGAGGCAAGGGGACTTTATGATCTTAAGAATTACAATGCTCTGAATTGCGTGGGTTACAGAGAATTCTTTGAGTTCTTCGAAGGAAATATTTCACATGAAAAAGCCATTGAACTTATAAAACGAAACAGCCGCAGATATGCAAAGCGGCAAATGACATGGTGGGGAAAGGATAAGGAGATAAAGTGGTTTCAGGCTGATATGACTGACGAAATCATTAATTATATTTCCATGAACATTTCCTCTTTATAAGATAGCGCGGATTTGGCTTCGCCGAGCTCGCAGTTGCTGGCGCGGATTTGTAATCAGTGCCTGGTTATATGCTCGGTTGTAATCCGTGCTAAAGATATTTGCCCGGGCACCGATTGCAACCGAGCAAAGGCACGGATTACAAATCCGCGCCAGCGAAATCGAACCAGCACCTTTGAGAGCTCGCCGAAGGCAAATCGGCGTCAGCTAGAGGAGTTTATCCTCTAAGACAAATTCTTCAAAACTCTGATAGCAGCCGATGGATCTTTCGATCCGAAAACAGCATTACCTGCTACAAGAACACTTACGCCCGAATTTATAAGCTTAGCAGCATTCTTTGTATCTATACCACCATCTACCTCAATAAGAACATTATAACCACCCGAATCTATAATGCTTCTGAGTTCTTTTATTTTGTTATAACTCTCTTCAATAAAAGTTTGTCCGCCGAATCCGGGATTAACAGTCATTATAAGCACCATATCTATATATGGCAGCACATTCTTAATTAATGAGACAGGAGTATGCGGGTTAAGTCATATTGAACTGTAAGAATATTTGCCCCTGCTTCACAAAAACGGCTGAGAAAACGATCGGGATCCATTATCATAAGGTGCACATCCAGCGGTTTCGAAGAAATCTTTTTCACAGCTTCAATTACAGGGAATCCGAAGGAGATGTTGGGAACAAATACTCCGTCCATAATATCAAGGTGGATCCAGTCGGCCTGGCTTCGGTTAACCAATAAAACTTCCTTTTCCAGATTACCGAAATCGGCAGCCAGAAGCGATGGAGAAACAAGATGTTCCATTTATGATTATTTTGGGTAAAGATAGAAACAAATAGTTAACCGAGATACGATTTAAGTATGCGGCAGCGGGTAGTAAACTGAATTCTTTTTATGGCTTTTTCTTTTATTTGTCTGACACGTTCCCTTGTGAGACTAAGCTCCTCTCCGATTTCTTCCAGTGTAAATGGATGTTTCATTCCCAGTCCGAAATAAAGTTTCAGAACCTTCGACTCCCTGTTTGATAGAGTACTAAGGGCTCTTTCAATCTCATATGCAAGAGATTCTTTAATAAGATTTTTGTCGGGGCTTGGAGTATCTGTACTTTGAAGCAAATCGTACATATTATTATCTTCCTCAGCACTTATAGGCGCATCCATACTAACGGTCCTGCCATTGGTTTTAAGTGCTTCTTTTACATCCTCAGGGATCATCTCAAGGTTATCAGCAATCTCGAGTGAGGTTGGTTCACGTTCAAATTCCTGTTCAAGTCGTGCAAAAGCTCTGTTAATTCTGTTTATCGATCCGATTTTATTTACAGGAAGTCTTACAATTCGTGCCTGTTCAGCAAGTGCCTGAAGAATTGCCTGACGAATCCACCATACTGCATATGAGATAAATTTGAATCCTCGTGTTTCGTCGAAACGCTGTGCTGCCTTCATTAGTCCCAGATTACCTTCATTTATCAGATCAGGAAGACTTATGCCCTGATTCTGATATTGTTTGGCTACAGAAACAACAAATCGAAGGTTAGCATTTACAAGTTTTTTGAGAGCCTCTGTGTCGCCTGATTTAATCCTCCGGGCTAAAATAACTTCTTCTTCAGGTGAAATAAGTTCAACTCTGCCTATCTCCTGAAGGTATTTATCGAGCGATGGGGTATCGCGATTAGTAACCTGCTTTGTTATTTTTAACTGGCGCATTTACAGGCAAGAAGTTAATTTTTCAAAGAAATATTAGGTACTAATCACAATTTTAGTGAAAAAAATGCTATTAACCAAAGCATTAACTTAATTTTTTTTGATATGAAATAGTTTATTAGTAAATTGCACAACTATTTTATGTATTGAATATCAAATTATTAATTGATTTGATAAAATCCCGTTGCATTTTAACAACATTTTACAGGAAATATATTAGCAATTTTATTTAATATTGCATCGGCTTTTCGGATATTATAAATAGTGTGGCATAATCTAACGGACTAATCTTCAATTCTTGGTCCGTGTTTCCAAAAGAAAATCAAAAAGATCTCTTATATTCCAATTATCATTACAGTATGTACGACATTCTTGAATTAAGTAAGAAGCTCCTTCCGGAACTAAAGGATATAGCTAAAGAGCTGGATATCAAAAAAACAGAAGGTTTGAAAAAACAGGATCTCATATATAAGATCCTCGATCAGCAGGCTATTGAAGCCACAGAGGTCAAACCTGTTGTTAATACAAAACCTGAGGAGGTTCTGTCATCAGCAGATATTGCAAAAGAGGAGGCTGAGGCCGCATTAAGGAGAGGGAAACGCCCAAGAACGTTAAAGCCTGTCATTAAAAGGACAGTTGAATCAGTAATGTCTGTATCTCCTGATGATCTTAAAAGACCTGAAACCAGACCTGCTGACTGGCAGGATCAGGCAAAAAAAACTGAACAGCCTGTTAAGCCTGACCTTTTCAAAAAACAGGAACCTGTTAAGGATGAGAAAAATGTACCTCATTGGAAGAATGAGCCGCGGGAAGATAAGAGATTTGAAAGGAAAGACCGCTTTGTTAAAAAAACTGATGAGAACTCTGAAAGGAGACAACCCGAAAGAACCAGCGAACCTGTACCGGAAAATTCAAATCCTTTTGTCAGCAACGACATTCCTTCTGAAGATGGAAAACTGACTGCAGAGCCGTATTTCGGAGAAATTATTGTACAGCCACCAGTTAAAGACAATGTTCCCGATGTTTTTCCCGTGAAGGAGGAGCGTAAAGAAAAACCATACGATTTTGAGGGTATAATATATAATACAGGAGTACTTGAGATAATGCCGGATGGTTACGGTTTTCTAAGGTCACCTGATTATAACTATCTTAACTCACCTGACGATATTTACGTATCGCAGTCACAGATCAAGCTTTTTGGTCTGAAAACCGGCGATACGATAAAAGGATCGATCCGTCCGCCCAAAGAGGGTGAAAAATATTTTCCACTTATCAAAGTGGATGAGATAAATGGAAGAAGTCCTGATTTTATTCGCGACAGAGTTCCGTTTGATTTTCTTACCCCTCTGTTCCCTGATGAGAAATTCACCCTTTGTCAGCCAGGAGAAGGTACATTATCTGTAAGGGTAATAGACATGTTTACACCACTGGGAAAAGGGCAGCGCGGACTTATTGTAGCTCAGCCAAAAACAGGTAAAACAATTTTGCTTCAGGAGATTGCAAATGCAATCGCAAAATATCACCCTGAAGTTTACCTTATGATTTTGCTTATCGATGAAAGACCCGAAGAGGTTACTGATATGGCAAGAAACGTAAAAGCTGAGGTAATTGCCTCTACTTTTGACGAACCTGCAGAAAGACATTGCCGTGTGGCGAATATAGTTCTTGAAAAAGCCAAGAGGCTTGTTGAGTGCGGACATGATGTAGTAATACTGCTTGACTCAATAACAAGACTTGCACGTGCTTTCAATACAACAGCACCTGCCTCAGGAAAAGTATTATCCGGCGGTGTTGATTCAAATGCCCTTCATAAGCCCAAGAGGTTCTTTGGTGCTGCTAGAAACATAGAGAATGGCGGTTCTCTTACAATTCTTGCTACTGCACTCACAGAAACCGGCTCCAAAATGGATGATGTAATTTTTGAAGAATTTAAAGGAACCGGTAATATGGAACTTCAGCTCGACAGGAAACTTTCAAACCGCAGAATTTTCCCTTCAATTGATATTCCTGCTTCAAGTACACGAAGAGAAGATCTGCTGCTTAACAAAAATATTCTTCAGAAGATCTGGGTTCTAAGGAATTTTCTTACAGATATGAACTCAGTTGAAGCCATGGAATTCCTGAGAGACAGACTCTTACAAGCCAAGTCGAATGAGGAATTTCTTATTTCAATGAATGGAGGATAACGAAGCAATTTTTTTTATACTTTTGCGCTAGAATTTTCGGAAACTTACTTTTTAATCAAATATATAATCACAATGGCAACAAAAAAATTTATAACATGTGACGGCAACCAGGCCGCTGCACATGTTGCATATATGTTCAGCGAAGTAGCTTGCATATATCCTATTACACCTTCTTCCACAATGGCAGAATACGTTGATGAATGGTCTGCCACAGGCTTAAAAAACATTTTCGGAGAACAGGTAAAGGTTGTTGAAATGCAATCTGAAGCCGGAGCTGCAGGTGCATTGCACGGTGCTCTCCAGACAGGTGCACTCTGCTCCACTTTTACTGCTTCACAGGGACTGCTTCTGATGATTCCGAATATGTATAAGATTGCAGGAGAACTCCTTCCGGGTGTTTTCCATGTTAGTGCGCGAACAGTTGCTGCACATGCATTATCAATCTTCGGTGACCATAGCGACATCTACGCAACGCGTCAGACAGGGTTTGCTATGCTGGCAACAGGAAGCGTTCAGGAAATTATGGACCTTGCCGGAATAGCTCACCTTACATCAATAAAATCAAGAATTCCTTTCCTTCATTTCTTTGATGGTTTCAGATCATCTCACGAAGTTCAGAAAGTAGAACTTATGGAAATGGACGACCTCAAAAAACTCATCGATTTCGAGGCCCTAACAAAATTCCGTACAAATGCTCTCAATCCTGAACACCCTGTAACAAGAGGTACTGCTCAAAACCCCGATATTTTCTTCCAGGCCAAGGAGGCTATTAACAAATTCTATGAGCCAATTCCTGATATGGTAAACTCTTACATGAAGGAAATTAACAAACTCACAGGAAGAGAGTACAAACCATTTACATATTATGGCGCACCTGATGCTGAAAACATCATAATTGCAATGGGTTCAATAACTGAAACAACAAAAGAAACAATTGATTACCTGGCAGAAAAAGGTGAAAAAGTAGGTCTGATAAGTGTGCATCTTTACCGTCCTTTCTCAGCTAAATATTTCTTCGATATATTCCCGAAATCTGTTAAAAAAATAACAGTTCTCGACAGAACCAAAGAACCGGGAGCAAACGGAGAACCTCTTTACCTTGACGTTGTTGAGATGTTCTATGAAAAACAGGTTCGTCCGCTCATCGTTGGCGGCCGTTACGGACTCAGCTCAAAAGACACCACACCAAGCATGATTCTTTCTGTTTACGAGAACATGAAACTGAAAGAACCTAAGAACCAGTTTACTGTTGGTATCGTTGATGATGTTACTTTCCATTCACTCCCGATACTTCCTGATATTAACGTAGCTCTCCCCGGAACATATTCGGCTAAATTTTACGGACTTGGTTCTGACGGGACTGTTGGCGCTAACAAAAACTCAATCAAGATTATTGGTGATACCACAGATAAATACTGTCAGGCATATTTTGCATACGATTCAAAAAAATCGGGCGGTATAACTACTTCACACCTTCGCTTCGGTGACAAACCGATTCGTTCACCATATCTGGTTAACACCCCCGACTTTGTTGCCTGCCACGTTCCATCATATCTCGATAAGTACGATATGCTTAAAGGGCTTAAGAAAAACGGCACATTCCTTCTGAACTCAATTTGGGATGCTGAAACAACAAAAAAACACCTTCCTGATCATATGAAGAAATATATGGCTGAAAACCATATTAATTTCTACACAATTAATGCTACTCTTATTGCAGAAGAACTTGGTCTTGGTACCCGTACCAACACCATTATGCAGGCTGCATTCTTTAAGGTTGCAAATGTAATTCCTTATGAGAAAGCGGAAAAGGAAATGAAGCATGCCATCTATAAAAGCTATGGCAAAAAAGGTGAAGATGTAGTTAACATGAATTATGCTGCCATAGATAAGGGAAGCTCAGTTGAGAAAATCGAGATCCCGGCAGAATGGGCTACAATGAAGGTTGTAAAACCTGTTGACTCCCGCGAGATACCAGAATTTATCCGCGAAGTCATGGAGCCTATCAATGCAATGAAAGGCGATGATCTTCCTGTAAGCGCTTTTGCAGGCCGCGAAGACGGAACTTTCCCATCAGGTACTTCACAGTATGAAAAACGCGGTATTGCAGTCAATGTTCCTGAATGGCAACCCGACGAGTGTATTCAGTGTAACCAGTGCTCATATGTATGTCCTCATGCAGCTATCCGTCCGTTCCTTATGACAGAGGAAGAACTTGCAAATGCTCCTGAAGGAACAAAGAGTATACAGGGTATACCGGGTGCTCTTAAAGCATTCAAATTCAAGATTCAGGTAAGTGTACTCGACTGTACAGGCTGCAGCAACTGTGCTGATGTTTGTCCTGCCAAGAAGAAGGCATTAATAATGAAACCTCTTGAGACACAGTCGGCAGAGATTGAAAGATGGACTTACATGCATGAGAAAGTTGGCTATAAAGATACAGTTGTTGATAAATTTGTAAACGTAAAGAACAGCCAGTTTGCTCAGCCACTGTTTGAATTCTCTGGTGCTTGTGCCGGATGCGGTGAAACACCTTATATAAAGTCAATTACACAGCTATTTGGCGACAGAATGATAGTGGCAAATGCCACAGGTTGTTCTTCAATATATGGAGGTTCTGCTCCTTCAACCCCTTATACCAGCAATAAGATTGGTCAGGGTCCTGCATGGGCAAACTCACTGTTTGAAGACAATGCTGAATATGGTTATGGTTTATCACTTGGTGCCAATGCTCTTAGAGATCGTATTGCTCTCAGAATGACAAATGCACTGGCCGAAGGCAAATTAAGTGCTGGTACTAAAGCTGCATTTGAAGAGTGGCTTAAGGAAAAAGATAACGCTGAACCTTCAAGAGTGGCATCTGCCAAAGTAATCGAAGTCCTGACAAATGATAAATCAGAGCTTGCAAAAGAGATTTTAAGTCTTAAGCAATATCTTATCAAGAAATCACATTGGATTTTTGGTGGAGACGGCTGGGCTTATGATATTGGTTATGGCGGACTTGATCATGTACTCGCTTCTGGCGATGACATTAATGTCCTTGTCATGGATACTGAAGTTTATTCAAATACAGGAGGCCAGTCATCCAAATCCACTCCGGCAGGTGCTGTGGCAAAATTCGCTGCATCGGGCAAGAAAATCCGTAAGAAAGATCTTGGAATGATGGCAATGAGTTACGGTTACGTTTATGTTGCCCAGGTTGCTATGGGATCAAATAATGCACAATACTTCAAAGCAATCAAGGAGGCAGAAGCTTATCCCGGACCATCACTCATAATAGCATACTCTCCTTGTATCAATCATGGTCTGAGAGACGGTATGGGTAAGACACAGGCTCAGACAAAGGATGCAGTTGCAGCCGGTTACTGGCACACCTACAGATATAATCCTCTGTTGGAAAACGAAGGAAAGAATCCATTCACTCTCGATTCAAAAGAGCCTGACTGGAGCAAATTCCAGGATTTCCTGATGACAGAAGTACGCTATACCTCACTTGTAAAAGCGTTCCCGGGAGAAGCAGAGAGACTTTTCAAAGCTGCCCAGGAGAATGCAAAATGGAGATATAATTCATATAAGCGCCTTGCTGCAATGGATTTCACACCTGCTGCTGCTGCTGCACCAGCACCTGAAAAAGCTGAATAATTATTCTGTTAAAATAGAAAAGCCATCCGAAGGGGTGGCTTTTTTTATGACACACGACTCACGACTCATTGCTCAGGGAAGAAAAATAATTCTTTCAGTTCCTTGTACCGTGTGTTTTTTGTCGTGTGTCGTGTGTCGTGTTTCTTGCGTCGTGCGTCATGTGTTGTGTGTCGTGCGTCATTTTTAAATATTATTCTTACTTTTGTGCCTGTAAATTATGGGACGCATACTAGCAATAGACTATGGGACAAAAAGGATCGGACTGGCAGTTACTGATCCACTGCAAATTTTTGCCTCACCCCTCACAACTGTAAGTCCGAAGGAATTTGATAGTTTTCTTGAGACCTACCTTAAAACAGAAGTAGTGGATGAATTTGTTATTGGATACCCGGTGCAAATGAACAACCAGGCCAGTGAAGCTGTTAGATACATAAACCCATTTATTAAAAAACTTAAGAAAACTTATCCCGAAAAGGAGATTCATCTTGCAGATGAGAGATTTACATCACAAATGGCTTTCCAGACAATGATTGACGGAGGAGTAAAAAAAAAAGACAGGCAGGACAAATCAATTGTAGACAAAATAAGTGCTTCTATAATACTCCAGTCTTTTCTTGATAATAAAATAAAACGAAAAAGAAAATAAATATTTGTAATGATTTATCCTATTGTTGTTTACGGGCATCCTGTTTTAAGGAAGGTAGCCGAGGAAATTGATAAAGATTATCCGGGTCTGAATCAGCTTGTATCTGATCTGTTTGAAACAATGTATTATTCCGAAGGACTTGGTCTCGCTGCACCTCAAATAGGTAAATCGATAAGGGTTTTTGTTATTGACGGAGAGCCTGCAGCTGAGGATGAACCATCCCTGGCTGAATTCAAAAAAGTATTTATAAATGCACAAATTATTGAAAAGAGCGGCGATCTGATGCCAATGACTGAAGGATGTTTGAGTATCCCTAACTTAAGGGAAGAAGTTTTAAGGGAGGCCCGGATAAGACTTACATATTATGATGAGAACTGGGAATTCCACGATGAAATCCATGAAGGATACAAAGCCCGTATCATCCAGCATGAATATGATCACCTCGATGGAATTATGTTTACGGATAAAGTTAGTCTTCTCAAAAGAAGACTGCTTAAGGGAAAGTTAACTGCAATAAGCAAGGGTAAATTTGAAGCTGAATACAGGACTATACTAGCGGGGCAGAAAATCAAGTAAGGAGTGCCTTGAGTACTTAGAGTACTTGGAGTACTTGGAGTTAAGTCTGGTAAAACTTTAAGTACTTTAAATACTTTAGGCACTTTAAGTACTTTTTCTTAACTTTATACAGTCTCATTAGCTGCGGACTGTGCTTCATAAAGAAATTCCATTTCTTCGTATAGGCCTGCCGTTATGCGCCGGAATTATTTCAGGCTTATATTTAAGACAGGGTAATTTTATCCTGCTCAGCCTTGCATTTATATCAATCACAGGTCTGCTTGTCAGTTTAAAATTCAACAGATATCCATCTAACCATTTATTCGGAATATCTGTAACAGTTGCTCTTTTTCTGGCTGGCTTAATCCTGTATCAGAATGAGAAGAACACTCTTTCGAACCTTAATCCAGTCCCTTCAATCCTAAACGGAACTTTATCAGACTTTCCGGAAGAAAAAACGAATAGTATTCTTTTAACAATTAAATTAAATACAATAAGTTACAATGGTATAACTCAACAGGTAAATGGGTCAATAATAATTTACAACACAAAAGATTCATCTGTGCTTTCAATGCTTCCCGGCGATGAATTAACAATTAAGTGTACGCCAATTGAGATAACCAACCGGGGTAATCCGTATGAATTTGATTACCGCTTCTTTATGGAGAATAAAGGGATTAAATATTATGCTTTCACAACCAGCCGGAATATCCTGAGTCGCAAATCGCCTGAACATAGAAAACTAATCCATAGAGCTCTTTTGATTAGGGAAAAAATAATAGAAATGTATAAGCTCCGCGGGATCAGCGGAGAAAGACTTGCACTTGTTTCAGCTATTACCCTGGGACAAAAAAGCATGCTGGCTCCGGAACAAAAGCAAATTTTCATACAGGCAGGAGTAATGCATATTATGGCAGTTTCGGGTCTTCATGTGGTAATCCTGAGTTTGTTTATCTTCAAACTTCTATTTTTCATGAAAGGTAAGTTCAACATCTTCAGGATTTTAATCACAATCCTGTTTTTGTGGTCCTTTGCTTTCGTTACCGGGCTTACTCCGTCAGTATTGCGGGCTACACTGATGTTTACATTTCTTCAGGCAGGAAATTTGCTGAACAGAAAAGTCAACCCGATTAACTCTGTGCTGGCTTCAGCCTTTGTACTAATAATTATAAGACCATCTGTGATCTTCGATGCCGGATTCCTGCTATCATATTCTGCTGTATTATTTATAATCTGCTTTTATCAGGAATTATATCTGAAAACAGATTTTAAAAACTGGCTTTCAGACAAAATATGGCAATCAGCTGCAGTCACAATTATAGCACAGGCCGGCACACTTCCTTTAACGATAATGTTGTTTAACCGGTTTCCTACCTATTTCATCCTGACAAATATCATCATAGTACCGCTATCCTCTCTTCTAGTAATAATCGGTTCACTAATTCCGATGTTGTTCCCCCTTAGAATTGTATCTGGGCTGCTTGGGGCTACACTTAACTATCTCACCGGCCTAACGGAGTTCCTTACTGCAAAAGCCTCTTCACTCCCATTATCAAATATCGGGAATATAGGAATGATAACTTCTGAATGCTTACTTATGGCAGTTGCAATATTTCTGCTAATCCAATATCTGCTCAACAGAAAATCCGTAAAACCTTTATACCCTCTTTCAGTTCTATTAATACTTGCCGCAGTTAGCAGTGCAAAAGACATTTATGTTCGAAGAAGCAATGAAATAATAGTATATAATACGCCAGGGGCTGCTACAATCGGGATCAGAACTGGCAAAATCCTGAATATTTACTCGGATACCTCACTTATTCTGCCTGAGGTTCAAAGGCATGTGGCCACCCTTGGACTAAAAATACAGCATAACCTGATGAAAGATGAGGCCTTTATACTCAGGGTTAGAAATGAAAAAATTCTGATTTGCAGTTCATCGGTTATGAATGAACAGATAAATTCCATTGCAGAAATCTTAATTGTAAGTAGCATAAGCGCTGAAAAAATTAAAAAATTAAAAATTAAGTATCCTCCATCTAAACTTATTTTCTCTGCAGATGTTCCTTCAGGATATAAAATTCCATACAACCTTAAAAACGAAATCAGGGATACTATACATTTTGTAAAAAAGTCAGGTGCATATATTAAAAAGATATAATCGGTTAATAAATAAATGTCACAAAAAACTTGAGTATTAGGCGATTTATGTCTTATTTTGTCATGTTTTTTTAATTAATTTTTTAATGAGAATAGTTATTGCGGGAGCCGGGGAAGTTGGGACACATCTGGCAAAGATGTTATCGAATGAGAATCATGAAATTATTCTGATCGATCCTGAAGAAACAAGGCTTAAACCGATTGACAGTTCGCTCGACGTCCTAACCTACGAAGGATCGGCCACATCAGTAAAACTACTGCAGGATTCTCTCAAGAAAAAAACTGATCTTTTTATCGCAGTCACACATTCTGAAGACACCAACATTACCTCATCCATCCTCGCAAAAAGATTTGGTGCAATAAAAACAATTGCCCGAATTGATAATATCGATTTTCTTGAGCAGGACACGCTGGAATTCTTCAAGACACTAGGAATTGATTCCCTGATTTATCCAGAATTGATTGCAGCAAGGGAAGTTCTGGGACTTCTCCATGAGACAGGGACTTCCGAGTTTATGGAGTTTTCAGGAGGAAAGCTTTCCATGTACGTCCAAAAACTTGGCGAAAATGCCCCGATTCTGAATAAAAGTCTTCAGGAGATTTCATTACTGAACAAAACGGATAAATACCGGGCTGTTGCTATTAAGAGAAATGATAAGACTATTATTCCGAGAGGCAATGAAGAGTTTCAGCTTGGAGATATGGTTTTTGTTATTTCAACCCGTGAAGGTATAGATGAGATGATGAAATCAGCAGGAAAGGAAAATTTTGAAGCAAGAAGGTTAATGATACTCGGAGGAAGCAGGATAGGTAAACATATTGCTTTATATATGCAGAAAACCTGCGAAGTTAAGCTTATTGATTCCGATATTAAGAAATGTGAAGACCTGGCTGATATTCTTGATAACACTCTCATTATTAACGGAGACGGACGAAATGTAGACCTCCTCGAGCAGGAAGGGATAACCCAGATTGATGCTTTTGTTGCGGTAACCGGGAATTCAGAAACCAATATTCTTTCCTGCCTTCTGGCAAAAAAGATGGGAGTAAGAAAGACTATAGCTGAGGTTGAGAATATGGAATACATAAACCTTGCTGAAAACACAGGTATCGATACAATTATAAATAAAAAAATCTCAGCTGCCAGCAGAATTTTCAGGCATACAACCAATCCCAATGTAACCCAGGTAAAATATATGACAGGTACTGAGGCTGAAGTTCTAGAGTTCAATGTACCTGCAAATGCTAAAATTACCAAGGGTACATTAAGAAGCATAGATTTTCCCAAAGATGCAATTGTAGGAGGCGGAACAAGAAATGGGGAACCATTTATTGCAACAGGAGACACAATTATCAATGCAAACGATAAAGTAGTTGTCTTTACACTGCCATCTGCTTACGAAAAGCTCTCAAAATACTTTACCTGATTCTCTATGTTCAACTTCAGGATAATAGCCAGGGTTTTCAGCCTGATGCTCATTGTTGAAGGAATATTTATGCTGCTTTCCGCAGGGGTAGCATTTCTTTATCATGAACATACATCACCTCTTCTCTACTCAGCCCTGATAACAGTTTTAACCGGAATAATTGTTTTTACCCCCCTTAGAAATGAGGAGCGCGTATTCGGGAACAAAGAAGGCTACCTTATAGTATCAGGTATATGGATCTTATTAAGCCTGTTTGGAACATTACCCTATATATTTAGCGGCTCAATAACCAGTTTTGGTGATGCTGTTTTTGAATCAATGTCAGGTTTTACAACTACCGGAGCAACTATCCTGAATAGTGTGGAACAACTTCCTCACGGAATTCTTTTCTGGAGAAGCCTTACTCAATGGATTGGCGGAATAGGAATAATATTTATTTCACTCTCTATTATTCCTGTATTCAAAGCCGTTAATATACAGCTGGCAGCATCAGAATTTTCGGGGCAACCTACCGACAAAATTCATCCACGAATTTTTGATGCTGCGAAAAGGCTCATTCTTATATACCTGATTCTAACATTAACTGAAGTTGTTCTTCTTGCCATCGGAGGAATGCCATTGTTCGATTCGGTTTGCCATTCTCTTTCAACCTTATCAACAGGTGGATTTTCAACAAAAAATAATGGCATGGCCGCTTTCAGCACCCCTTACATGATGGTGATCGTAACAATATTTATGTTTCTTGCTGGGACGAATATGACCTTTGTTTACTTTGGGATTAAAGGGAACTTCAGAAAGATTTTCGGGCATAATGAATTCTTTTTTTACTCATTGCTTTGTTTGGGATTCGCCATTATAATCTCAGCGATACTTTACTATCAGGTTGATTTTACTGCGGGTAAGGCAATACTGAATGGTACATTCCACGTAATTTCTATTGTAACAACAACTGGCTTTTATACCCAAAACTATAATCTCTGGGGTAGCTTTATAATAATGCTGTTTTTTGTCCTGATGTTTACCGGGGGAACATCCGGATCCACAAGCGGAGGTGTAAAAATCATACGTCTGCTGCTAATTACCAAGAATACAAAAAAAGAATTAAACCGTTTAATCCATCCATACGGTTTCATTCCTGTACGTGTTGACAAACGTATTATTCAACAATCCACTATCTATAATATCCTGGTTTTTATTACGATTTACTTTCTGCTGGTATGCTCTTCCTCATTCATTTTATCTTTCATGGGATTTGATTTTATAACATCTTTCAGCACTTCAGCTGCAATGATAGCAAATATCGGACCCGGCCTTGGAGCATTTGGTCCGTTTACTAACTTTTCAGAAGTGCCAATGGCAGGCAAAATGTTTCTTTCAGGATTAATGCTACTGGGAAGACTTGAAATTCTTACGGTAATGATTCTCTTTACCAGAAATTTTTACAGGCACTAGGGTTTATAACTCAAGAATTCCAAGACCCTGTCGTACAATTTCAATCGCCTCTCCTGTGCAATCAACAATAGTTGATGCTTCATTGTTTCCGAAACCGCCATCTATAACAGCATCGGCAAAGTCGCGATACTTCTCATTGATTAATTCAGGGTCAGTAGTATATTCTATAACCTCATCGGGGTCGTGAATAGAGGTTGTAATCACCGGCCTTCCCAATTCCTTTACAATCTCAAGAATAATGTTATTATCAGGGATCCTGATACCAACTGTTTTCTTCTTATTCTTAAATAGCTTAGGGATCTGATTATTAGCCTGTACAATGAAAGTGAACGGCCCCGGAAGGTTCCTTTTGAGAAGCTTGAAAATATTATTATCGTGAATGATTGTATATTCTGAAAGCTGGCTCATATCATGGAAGATCAGTGAAAGATCCGGATTTTTGGGATTCAGCCCTTTAAACCTGGCAATCTTTTCAATTGATCTGTTAGCCAAAATATCACAACCCATTGCATATACAGTATCGGTTGGATAAATAATAATTCCGCCACTTTCTAGCAGGCTGACGATTTGCCTGATATGCTTCTGATTAGGATTTTCGTTATAAATACGTAATAACATTCCGGAAAATAATTCGGACAAATATAGAGAAAAGTGCCTAGAGTGCCTAGAGTGCCTAAAGTACTTAGAGTTAAGTACAAAAAAAAAGGGTAAGCCCCTTATATCGCACCGCTACGACTGCCTACCCTTGCTATCTTCCGATCCTGGGGGAGTTCAGCAGGAGCTGGTCGTATAAGACTTACCCCGCGACAAAAATACAATAATTAAGGTAGGTACCAAAATAATTATTCCTTTTTACGAAAATCAGATAGTCATTAACAGACATTTGATAACATATACAAATCGCTTGAAAATCAATTTATTTACCCCGGCCCCATGGGGAGTAAATTGATTTTCTTCGGTCCCCCTGGGGTTGGGGTAAACAAATAAAATCACAAAACTACCTTTTAATATCTCTGATAGTCAGATATTTTTGCATTATATTTGTTCTTATTCAAGTAACCTAACTAAAGAACAAAAAACTCAAATCATGGAATCAAAAATTAATCCCTGGAAAGCCAACCTTACCAATGGCACAATTTTAGCACTTGTTGGCATCACCTATTCACTACTTTTATACTTTATGGACAAGTCCGCAGACAAGAACCTGGGGTACTTACTGGTTGTAATTCAGATTGGAGTACTTTTCTTTCTGCTGAAGTCATATCGCGATAATATTATGCATGGACAGATTACATACGGACAATCAGTCGGAGCAGGTGTGATTATTTCTCTCTATTCAGCAATAGCCACATCGATTTTCACATATATTCTTTATACAGTAATCGATCCCGGACTGGTTACAAAACAGCTTGCAGTAGCTGAAGAAGCAATGAGGGCAAGGGGCGGCATGACCGAGGAACAAATTGAGGCCGGCATGCAATTTACAGCCAAAATTATGAAGCCTGCTATTTTAGCAATTTCAGGTGTTTTCGGTGGCATCCTCTGGGGCACTATAATCTCTCTTCTAGTCAGTATATTTATCAAGAAAGAGGGAAACCCTCTAATTGATTTACCCGAGAATCAGGCATAAGACTTTGTTGATGGATCTATCAGTTGTAATCCCGGTTTATAATGAGGAAGAATCTGTTCAGGAATTAACTGAATGGATTGCAAAAGTATGCTTGTCAAATAAAATCTCATTTGAAATCATTTATGTGGATGACGGAAGTTCAGATTCATCATGGGAAAAAATTACGGCGATTGCCGCAAGAAATTTGTATGTAAAAGGCTTCAGGTTCCGAAGAAATTATGGAAAAGCTGCAGCCCTGCATACAGGTTTTATTGCATCATCCGGTGAAGTTGTAATTACGATGGATTCTGATTTACAGGATAGTCCTGATGAGATCCCGGAACTTGTACGGATGATCAGAGAGGAAGGATATGATCTTGTTTCCGGATGGAAAAAGAAGAGATACGATCCATTCATAAAGCGCATTACGAGCAAGTTCTATAATGGAACTGCGAGATGGTCTTCGGGGATAAAGCTTCATGATTTCAACTGCGGATTAAAAGCATATACTAATGAAGTAGTGAAAAGCATTGAAGTTTATGGTGAAATGCACCGCTATATCCCTATGCTTGCGAAAGAGGCCGGATTCAGAAAAATCGGGGAAAAGGTAGTTGAACACCAGGCAAGAAAATACGGAGTAACAAAATATGGTCTCGACAGATTTGTAAAAGGCTATCTCGATCTTCTCACAATCGGTTTTATTACCCGATTCGGTAAAAGTCCGATGCACCTTTTCGGCTCCCTTGGTACAATAATGTTTTTCATTGGATTCGTAATGGCCGGTTACCTTGGCATCAGAAAACTGATTTTTGTAAACCAGCACCTGAGGGCTCCGCTTATTACCGACAGTCCGTTTTTCTTCATTGCACTTACTGTAATGATTATCGGATCGTTTCTGTTTCTGACCGGTTTCCTTGGTGAACTTGTTAACCGGAATTCTCCGGAGCGAAATAATTATCTTATTAAGGATAAGGTGAATAGCTAGCTTCTTGCCTCATCCCCCTGCCCCCTTCTCCCAGGGGAGAAGGGGAAGTCTTTTATGTATGACACTAGCCCCTCCCTCCCGGGGGAGGGGTTGGGGAGAGGCATAAATTATAAACCTCAATTATCGCCTTTGTCATCTTATCCCATGAGAACTTATCTTTTTCCTTTTTTACACCTTCGGTAAACACCGTTTTTCTGTCATTATCGTAAAAATCCAGAATAGCTTCAGCTATTGACGGTGAATCAGGATTAACAACATATCCGCACTTCCCGTGAGGAACAATTTCCCGCAATCCTCCCACATCTGTAACAAGCATTGGCTTATTATAATGGAAGGCAATCTGTGTTACTCCGCTCTGTGTAGCTGATTTATATGGCTGAACGACAAGATCGGCTACACTGAAAAACAAGGAAACTTCTTCATCCTTAATGAATCGGTCGAATAATAGTATTTCATTTTCAAGATTATTCTGCTTAATCATATTCCTGTAAGGAGTATCGTCTTCATAAAATTCTCCTGCAATAATAAGTTTGAGATTCCTGTTTCTCAGCCTGCTGTCAGAAAAAGCTTCTATAAGCAGATCCAGCCCCTTGTATGCCCTTATGAATCCGAAAAACAGTATGTATTTACTATCATACTCAAGATCAAGTGCTTTTATGGCTTTGGCACGATCCGTAAGTGCTCCGTAATTATCGAATAAAGGATGAGGAGAAAGCTTTACAGGAATATCTGAACGAAACAGCTTCAGATCATCAGATACCGACTGAGACATCACAATTGCTCCATCGATACTTCGGGTTAAATACCTTGTTAGTGCCTTATCACCGATTCTCTTTTCATGAGGAACAACATTATCAAAAATGCAAATCACCTTTGTACGCCTGTTCATTCTTACAATCCGTGCAACTGTTCCGACCGATGGCCCGAGGAAAGGAAGCCAGAATCTCAGAAGCAGAAAATCGGGCTTCATTTTTTTAATTTTAAGTCCGGTTAAAATCCAGTTAAGCGGATTTACAGAATTAAGCAAGCGTGTAATTCTGACCCCTTTTGGTGCAGGGGTGTTGGTGTACTGAGTTTTTCCGGGAAACAGCAACCGGGGATACTGAAGCCTGAAGGTGATAATTTCAATAGTATGCCCTTCAGCTATAAACTGTTGTGCGAGGCGATCGTTAAATGTTGCCGGACCGCCCCGGTATGGATGTGCCGGGCCAAGTGAAATTATCTTCATTATTTCTGAAATATTTTCCCGCTGATCTCGCTGATCTGCGCAGATTTAATCAGCGTAAATCTGCGGAATCTGCGGGAGAATAAAATATAATACTATTTCATATTGTCATATTTTGTCTGGAAACGCCTTGAAAGCTGTTTGTGTTTATTATCAAGACTTATATTCCTTCCGGTAATAAACGCAAGTTCAACATTGTTTGTTGCCATATCAAGTATATCGCCTGTTGAGACAATAATATTTGCATCTTTTCCAACCTCAAGCGAACCTGCTTTATCATCAATACCGAGAATTTTTGCAGTATTAAGAGTCACCGACTGGAGAGCCTCCTCTTTTGTCAGTCCGTAAGCTACTGTTTGTCCTGCCGCAAAAGGAAGATTGCCATAGGCCTGTGCAGAATAAGTCAAACCAACAAGTATTCCCTCCTTCTTAAACATAGCAGCCAGTTTGTACGGCAGACGTGTGTCGCTGTAGTCATATTTTGGAAGGCTAAGCGGATTTGCAAGAAGGACGGGGATATTGTTCTCCTTCAAAAAGTCCTTTACAGCCCATGCTGATTCATCTGCTCCTGCGAGTACCATCTTTTTGACACCATATCTTTTACCAAATGAGATTGCAGCAATTATGCCTTTTGGCTCTGACGAGTTGATAAACAGTGTTTTTGTACCATCAAAAAGTCCCTTCATGGCTTCAAGTCTCAGATTCTGGTCTTTTGGCTTTTCAACTTCAGCGTATGCAATTGCGTCAGTAAATATTTTTTCAAGTGCCTCAACATTCTTATCATAAGTGCTTGCACCTGTTGCTGCCGGGGCAGCAAAACCTGCACCGCCTCTGCCTCCCATTGATTTTCGTGGCCAGCCAAGCTGAATGCCATTATCAATTTTATATGCTGCATCTTCCCAGTTCCATGCATCAAACTGTACAACACTTGATGTTCCTGGAAGAAGTGATCCGACTGGAACTATCTGTGCCAGAAGAATCCCGTTCGATCTGAGTACCGGAATAACATGTGAGTCTGTATTGTATGCAACAATCGATCTCACATTCGGATTGAGATCGCCAATCTCCCTGTTGTCGGTTGCCACTTCAACTCCGCTTCCGATCTCTACAAGACCAACACTTGTGTTTGGAAAGATCAATCCCGGATATATTTGCTTTCCGGATACATCAATTACTTCATAACCCGATTTATCCATCTTATTTTCAGATGATTTACCAACCGATGTTATTTTACCTGCAGTAAAAGTTAGTGTTCCGTTTTCAATAATGTCACCGGTACCGGTATGAATGGTCCCACCAACGAGCATAACCGGCTTTTTTTGAACAGGTGCTACTGCCGGGACCTGCGCTGTTACCTGAATAATTGAGGTAAAGATCAGCAATACTGAAATATATATTTTATTCTTCATCGTCTTGATGTATTTGGGAAGTTAGAAGCAGAAGGCGTTTGGGTTTCCTTTAAAATATTGGCAACAATTCTGTTTCGCTCTGTATCAATCTGCTCTTTCATTTTTGCATCCTGCTCTTCGTCGAAATAGATTGTTCCGTCAACCATTGTTTTAGATGCTCTGGCATATACCGACAGAGGATAATCTGTCCAGAGTACAAGGTCTGCATCTTTTCCAACTTTTATACTTCCGGTCCTGTCGCCAAGATGAAGGATTTTTGCCGGATTAATAGTTATCAATTTGAGCGCGTCGGTCTCACTTATACCTCCGTACTTCATTACTTTAGCAGCTTCCTGGTTAAGTCTTCTTCCCATTTCAGCATCATCTGAATGAATACATGTCAGAACACCCTGTTTAAATAGCATTGATGCGTTATAAGCTGATCCCTCATATACTTCATATTTATAATCCCACCAGTCGGAAAAAACAGAGGCAGCTGCTCCGTGTGCAACAATCTGATCAGCAATTTTGTATCCTTCGTTAAAGTGAATCAGTGAGTTGACCTTTACACCAAAATCATCAGCAAGGTTCAGTATCATTGTACCCTCCGATTGTACATAAGTATGACATTCTATAAAGCTCCGCTTTTCAAGAACATCTACTATTGCATCAAGTTCCAGATCGCGTCTTGGAGAAGCCTTACCTGCTTTCTCGGCAGGCTTAAGTGCATTCCACTTTTTCCATTCATTATTATAGTCAATTGCTCTCTGATAAGCATCTCTGATTATCTGCTCCGTTCCCATTCTTGTATTTGGATAACGGCTTGTAGACCTTTTAACATTCTCTCCAAGAGCATGTTTGAGAAAGCCAACCTGGTTTTCAACTATCAGCTCCCCGGCATTATGCCCCCAGCGCTGTTTGATAAGAATTGACTGCCCTCCGATAGGATTTGCCGAACCGTGTAGAATATGTGACAATGTAACACCTCCCGCCAACTGCCTGTAAATGCTCTGGTCCTCAGGATCAATTACATCACCTGTCCGAACTTCAGATGTTATTGCCTGTCCGCCTTCGTTTGTGCCGTCCATAGCAATGTGCGAATGTTCGTCGATAATGCCAGGGGTAAGATGTTTCCCTGTAGCATCTATTACTTTAACACCCTCAGGGGTAGTAAGGTTTTTGCCAATCCTGGCGATCTTCCCTTTCTGCACAAGTACATCTGTATTAGCCAGATTGCCCTCTTTTTCACTTGTCCATACAGTGGCGTTTTTAAATAATATATCTTCCTGTTTGGGGATTTCGGCAAAACCGTAAGCAGTAAACGGATATATAACTTTACCTAACTCTGGTACAGGTGTGGACCTTTTTGGTCTTGTGTCAGGCTCGGTTTTGCTGTCGGCAAAAGTGGCTTTCCATGCTATCCATTTGCCGTTGTCGAGCTGGCCTTTTCCTTCGAGGTCTTTGCCGATAACATATCCCGAAAGTCTGTACTTCTGTTTTGCCCTGTCGAAGGTTATATTAACCAGATCTTTATCAAGCGTAAATGTTGCTCCTCTCAGTTCAGTTGAATCGAGTTTTAGTTTTACAGTCGGCTTATCGAAGGTCCCGGAAAGTATAAGTTTATAATCAGAGGTATCTACTTTGAGAGTATAGGTTCCTCTCATGTCCTTTATCCTCAGATCGATGAATCTGTATGGAATTCCCTGCACCCAGTTCTCATAAACAACACAATCATCGCTGAATATATTGCCTGAGGTAATAAGTAGATTGGCTATCATATTCTTCTTAACGGATCCAACAAGGTCAGCGGCCCCAACAAGATTTGCAGGTGTAAATGTGAGTGCTTTCAGTGCTTCAGCCTCCGGAAGTCCGTATTTTACTGCCTTTCTGAGGCTAGTCAGAAATGAGGATCTTTGTTTTAGATCGGAAGATGTAATTGCAAAAGTTAATCCTGCTCCGGAAAGTTTTGAAAGATTCGATGGTGCAAGTTCGTAGTGCTTAAGAGTTGTATAGCTAACAGATGCTGCATCATACGGATCCTTTACGTCAGGGGCTTCGGGAAAGTTAAGGGGAATTATTAGCTTATTTCCAGCCTTTTTTATGTCAGTAACGGATTGATATTCATCGCCGCTGCCTTTAATAATATAACTGATGCCGAACTCCCTTCCGATTTTATCAGCTCTCAAAACTTCAAGTTTGTTCGTAACCTCAAAAATCTGGGGAAGGGCAAGATTTTCTGTATATGCCTCAAGACCATCATCATGGAGATATCCGGCAGGAAGCTGCTTATACCATTGTGCATCATAGTTTACCTGCCTCAGGAGTGCAATTATTCCAAATTGGGAGGAGGGATAAGGATCTGAGGAACGACCTCTTGACATTGAGTAGTTAGCAGAGGCTTTGTTTTTTAGAAGCACATAATTTGCCTTTCCGTCGCCCGTGCTTACCAAAGCTGAAGTTCCTCTTGCTATGCCTTCTGCTTTGAATGCCACAACTGCTCCAAAACCTGCCTGACGATATTCCCCTGCAGTTTTGGTATCTGGGATGAACTCATTTGAAATATCGTATGACGCATTTATCCCATCGTTCCAGTAATCTGCAATTCTTGAATCAGAGCCGGACTGAGAAGTCCTTCCGGTCTGTGCAGGATTCATGAATGCAGCATAAGGATTTGAATCGGTAGCCGGTGCTGTTGTTTTGATGCCGTAATTTGCTGCATATGCATCTACAAATGAGGGATAGACTGTCTTGCCGGTAAGGTCGATAATGATTGCCCCTTTTGGAAATGCAAGGTTCGTACCTATGGCTTCTATCCTGCCATTTGAAATAAGAATATCAGTTTTCTCAATAGTTGTCTGATAATCCACAACTACACGGGCATTTTTGAGTCCGTATACATCTACCCTCTTATCGCTGACCCCGACAACAGGAGCATTGTCCTGCTTCTGGGCAACAAGACTCAGCGGAAAGATAAATAGTAACAGGTAAAGAAGTTTTCGCATAAGGTTTTAAATTAGATTAGTAGGTTATTAGCTTAATGGGTTGTTTGATTATTGGGTTAGTATTTCTTTTGTTTCTCCAGCTGCAAGAGTTAGATCCTGAACGGTTTCACCGTAAATCAATTTGGCACGTCCGCCTTTATTGGAATGAATCTCAGCAGTCTTAAGTTTTCCACCGCTCCATTCAAGATCGATTACAAAGCCTCCGCGGGCGCATAATCCTTTTACCTTGCCATCGGGCCATGCTGAAGGCAATGCAGGTAACAGTCTTATTACCCTGTTATGAGACTGAAGTAGCATCTCAGCTATTCCGGCAGTGCCTCCGAAGTTGCCATCAATCTGAAAAGGAGGATGAGTGTCAAAAAGGTTGCTTAGTGTGGATTTGCTTAGTAAAGCAAGAATGTGTTCATATGCTTTGTCACCCTTCTGAAGTCTTGCAAAGAAATTCACCATCCATGCCCTGCTCCAACCGGTATGTCCTCCGCCAAACGATAACCGTCTTTCGAGTGTTGCCTCAGCAGCTTTATACAGTTCAGGTGTTTCCGGAGTAAATTGGGCCAGAGGATATAGTGCAAGAAGATGCGACATATGTCTGTGTCCGGGTTCTGGTTCATCATAATCTTTAATCCATTCCTGTATTACCCCTTTTGAATTTATTTTCACAGGAGGAAGACGCTTTTTGGCAGCTTCCAGTTTTGAGATAAATTCCATATCTGTTTTCAGAATAGTTGCGGC
>JFJP01027570.1_pt1 | contig 25398 bp, 34 predicted proteins | sample 431651 | NCBI WGS metagenome assembly JFJP01 (sample SAMN02602958, study PRJNA72255) | Microbial mat metagenome, whole genome shotgun sequencing project. | biome: fresh water; feature: sink hole; material: water; isolation source: purple microbial (photo- and chemosynthetic) mats found in...
TCAAAGGAAATTAACTTAAAAAACGGAGAAATTCGTAAAGAAAAAGAAGAAAACTGTTTTTTGCAAGAGAAAAACCAGGAATTTCTCAATAAACTCTCATTTCTTCAAAAAGAACTATCTTCAAAAGACTTAATCCTTCAGGAATTTCAAGAAAAACTGGAAAAAGAGCATATTCTTTCAAATAAATCCGAGATTCTTTCCAGAGAAATCAAAGAGAAAAATATCGAAATTTCAACAGAAACGATAAAATCTTATCAATTAAACTCCAATATTAATTCATTAAAAGAGGCTTTTGAACAACAAAAACTCGAAAAAATTACTTTAGAAAAAAAAATAAAAAGCCTTGAAATGGAGATTTCTTCAATAAAAGACGATAATCAACGAGAAAAACAAGATTTTATCAATAAAAACGAGTTTTTTATAAGAGAATATAAAGAAGAAAAAGAGGGGTTTATCAGAAAAATCAAAGATTTTGAAACAAATGAGGAGAAAATCGTGAAGGAATACTATATCAAATATCAGGAATTTCAAAAGAAAGAGGAGAAATTATTGAACGAATTACAGGATAAAAACCTCATAATAGAGAAAAATCACATTGAATTCTCTGAATTACAAAGCAATTTTAACCGATTTCAACTCAATTTCGAAGAAAAAAGCCAAGAATTTCATACAAAAACACAAGAATTTATAAGAAAAAATCAGGAATTTACTGATAAAAAAGAAGAATTCATAAAGGAAATCCTGAATTCAAAAGAAGAAAATATTGTGAAAACACATGAAAATATAAGAAAAACTGAGGAAATTAATGGAAAAAATGCTGAAATTTTGTGTTTAAACATGAAAATTGATGAAAATCTGAAGAAAATCGACGAAATACAACAAGAATTCAAGAAATTTATCGTCGAATCCGACGATAAATTCATGCGATTTTCTCATGAAAACGAAAAATCTAAAGGTAATACCCTTGAAGAATTTGAGAAATTACAGTTAAAAACCCTTGAATTATCTCAAAATATCACAGTTATTGAAAAAATGCATAAAAATGAAATGAATTTACGTCAACAATTAGAGCTAGAAAACGATACTTTATCAGAAAATTACCAGAAATTATATCAAGAAAAACTTGATGAAATCGAAAAAACGAAGAAATTCGAAGAAGAATTAGGCTTAAAAGAGAATTTATTGATAGAAAATCAGAAAATTCATCAAAAAGAATTAATAGAAATAAAGGAAAAATTGATACAAAAAATTCATTTGATCATAAAAGACGAATTTACTGAAGAAATCAATAAAGATATGGATTTGGCAGAGTTTATTGATAAAATTGGAGAAATTTTCAAAGAAATAGGGACTCCGGCACTCATTTCGGGACAGAAGCGAATCGAGAACGAAGAAGAGAAAGCAGCACCGGTTTTATTCAAGAAAAACTCACAAATTTGGCTTTATAATGAAATTGAGAAAATTTTTAAAGTAAATGACTCTGTTTCCGATGAGGTTATCACAAAAACTTGCAAGGTAAATTTTTCTTTATTGAATTATTTTTATTGGTTTTTCGCTCATTTTTCTCTTTTTTTAAGTCATTTTTCTTATTTTTCAAGTCATTTTTCTCATTTTTCAAGTCATTTTTCTAATAAAATAGATCGAGAAAATAACGAAAGTTGATAATATTGTATGGATTCTTCTTTGCTATTCTCCCGAGGGCACTGATCAGAAGAAATACCTATGGAGAAAAGAATCCCCTTTCAAAGAGATCCTCGGCTACAAGAAAATGCTTCAGTATTTCTTTTCCCCCCCATAAAATCCTTTAAATAAGCAATAAATAGACAATACATAGAAAATAAAAAAGAGAAGGAAAAAACGATGCCAAATCCTAAAAAAGAGTAAATTTCCTTCAAAAAACATAAAAAATATAGTAAAAATTATCACAAAGAAGCATTAAAAACCTCGAGATCATCAATCAGCATTTACGAGAAAATATCTCGCATATTGAGAAATTACGAAAGGAAATCTCAACGAAAAACAACGAAAACGAGAATTTGCAATTACAATTGAAATTAACCACACAGGAAATCGATTATTTGAAGAAATTAAAGGATATAAATTCATCTATATTTAAAAAACCCGAAGAAGAAGAGGAAAAAAATACTCAGAAATGTAATGAACAAAAAGAAAACAACGAGTCTTTGTTCGGGAAATCTATGTTAGAAGTCAGTTCTATTCACGAATTACAATCGTTTTTAGAGGTAGTTTATTAATAATAATTTATTTTTTCGAAAATTGGGTTTATATTCAATTTGAAATTTTTATTGAGTTTTTAATGAATTTTTAAGCTTTTTTAATGGATTTTTAAACTTTTCAGCTTTTCATAATGATTTTTATTCTTTTTTATTACTAAAAAAATGAAAATACTGATAAATTTACGAAATAAAGGATGGTTCTGGCAAAGGTCGAAATGAACATGGAAATAATTCCAATTTGCAGAAAACTGTGAGAAAATTGCTTGACGAGAACGAGAATTTGAAGAAAAACATGGAGTCTGTGAACTACACCAATTTAACTTTCCAAGAGAATAAGGAGTTAAAGGGGGTGAATGACCTTTTAAAGATGAATATGGATCAATTAAACAAACAAATGGTTGAATTATGTGAAGATCAAGAGAAAAATGAACAAATGTTCATTCAAAAAGTACTAAAAAAACAAAAGAAAAAATCAAATAAATTAATTGAAATTTCATTTGAAAAAGATACAAAAACTGAATAAAATGAATGCTGAATTGCAGGAAGAGAACGAGAAACTTTTGAAAAAAATCGAAGACATTGAAAATGATTACAAAACCACACAGTCTTATTCATATCATGAGCATTTCAAGAAGATGTTTGTGAGGTTTATCGAACAAATGGGCCACAAGTACTTCTTTTACAAATGATTTTTTTTCTAATTTACAAATGAAATTTCATTAATTTACCAATAAAAATATCTTAAAATCACTTTCCTTTACAAATAAATGATTTTTTTTTCTAATTTACAAATGAATGTAAATATTATCAGTAAAATTTATCATGATTTTATTGATTAGAAATTCAAAGGAGACTGAGGATATATTGAAGATCTTATGTTCAATTATGAAATGTGATGAAACTGAGAAGACGGTTATTCTGCAGGCTTATCGCAATAACGACGTAAAGGAGAAAAAAGGGATGATGATGAGCATTTTCGGTGGTAAGAAGTAAATTTACTTATAAAATTTGCCTGTTATGAATTATAATTTAAAAAAACATTTATTTTTCAAAAAACACTCATTTTATTGAAAATTCATTTAAAAAATTTATCAAAAAAAACTCTCATGTTTTCAATTTTCTTAATAAAAACAGTTTTTTTATAGAAAAAACCCTCTTTAATTTAATTGAAATTTTTATTATTATCGATTAAAATCGCGTTTTTCTCAAAATACTCAATGAGCAACAAAGGACAATAAAGCTTTAAATCCTCAATCGAATGATATGAGCTTTTGGGCTTTTTCTCATTAGAATCGCTTTCCCAGTCAACCTTATAGAAAACCTTTGAAAGATTCCCCATATGTTCTTCATGAATGAATTTCCCGACTTTATGTTTGAGTATTTTCTTCGGAACATGTTTACGAAAATCTCCAATAATTTTTTGATTTTTCTTCAATTCTTCTTTCCCTTTCAAGAAATTTTTCTCAATAATTCCTTCTTTTTTCCCAAAAAACTCATTATTTTCTTTCTCTTCTTTGTAAATATTCAATAAATTGTCTTCTTTATCGTCTAAATTGATAAAAATTTCTTGATTTATCGGTTTATTGAGTAATTTGGAATTAAATAGCATTCGGCTTTGCTTCATTTCATATTGTTTCACTGTGGCTTGAACTGCGATCAAATGGTCTAAAGGCTCCCATGTTGATTCGGCTTTACTAAAGCCCATCCATTTGACAAGATATTTGACTTCTTGATCTTTAGAATCAAGCTTTTTACCATAGACATATTCGACATCGAAGATCTCATTACCTAAATTAAAGAAAATATTCCAAAAAAATACAGGTTTATAGGTTGAAACGGGGGTTTAAAGAACCTTCCTCATCAAGCATGGCATAGTGCTTCAGTTTCGTGGATTTGCTTTTGGATTTTCGACGGTTTTTGTTCGTTGTGTCTTTGATTTTGGGCATTGAATCAAGAGATTTAAAAAGGAATCTGAATGGCTTTAAATTTTGCGGCTGATTTAGAAGGAAATTTAGGACAAAAGTTCAAGACTTATGTATGCTTTGCAAAAAATTGGGGGCATATAATTTTTTATTTTTAAATTTCGGGTTTTTTTTAAAAAAAAATTTCTCTCAAATATTTTCTAATTTTTTCAAAATTTTTTATTAATTCATTTTTTTTTATTTTAGAAAAAAAAAACATTTAAAATCACGATTATCAATTAGGTCTCTCTCGGTCAAAATTAAAACTTTCAAATAGATATATCTCTTCTTTTCTGCTTCATCCTTTAAAAAACCCTGTTTTCTCCTCTTATAATTAAAAACCCCATTTTCTTCCACTCATATATTAAATCAGCTTTCAAGATAAAAATTTAATGAGTTTTTATTTTAAAAAAACTGCAAATTTCAAATGGGAAGCCAACTTTCTTGTAATTGTTTCAGTTCTGAACCCTTATTATCGCACAAAGATATATCCAAATCAAAATTTAACTTTAATCAAATCCCTCAGAAAACCCCAACCAAACCAGCCATTTTTTCATCAACCCCTGTTCCTCTTAACAATAAACCTCCAATTAATCCAAATGTCCATATAAAGCAAACTAATAGACCTTCACATGAGACTAAAAAAGTGATGGAGTCTGCTACGATACTCGTTGCCCCTCCCAATAAGAAAAAGCTTTCAATACAGGACTTTCTGATCGTGAGATGTATAGGAAAAGGAGCATTTGGCAAGGTTTTATTGGTGAAAAAGAACACCAATCCCGCAAAGACTTATGCGATGAAGATTATGAAGAAAATGGATATTTATCAGAATAAATTAGTGGATAATATTGTGTTAGAAAAGACAATACTCCAGAAAAATAAAAATCCTTTTGTGGTGAATCTTAAATACGCTTTCCAGACTTCTTCGAAAGTATATTTAGTGATGGAATATTTAGTGGGAGGCGAACTGTTCAATCTTCTTCGAAAACACAATAGATTCCCTGAAGAAGCAGCTCGTTTCTATTTCGCGGAAGTTCTTCTGGCAATTGGCTATCTCCACAAAGAAATGAATATAATTTATCGCGATTTAAAGCCAGAAAACATACTTTTAACAGAAAAAGGCCATTTAAAAATCACAGATTTTGGACTTTCGAAACAAACTGAAGGAAAAGCCTATACTTTTGCAGGGACTCCTGAGTATTTAGCCCCTGAAATACTGATAAATAAAGGTCATACAAAAGCAGTCGATTTCTGGAGTTTAGGCATATTATTGTTCGAAATGTTAGCCGGAGTGCCGCCTTTTACTACAAAAGACCGTGCTTTTGCGAAGATTGAAAAGCTTATATTAGAGAATAAACCACAATTTCCTGATTTTTTTTCTTCAGAAGCTATTAGTTTATTAAAAGGATTATTAGAGCCTGTGCCTGAGAAAAGATTGGGAACGAAATCGATCAATGACGTGAAGAATCATTCATTCTTTAAAACGGTTAATTGGGAAATGATGGAAAAAATGCAAGTTCCTCCACCTTTTACTATACATGTTGCGGGGACTGCACATGGCGATAGGCCTGGGTTCGAGATTAGAGAATCTTTAGATAATCAGGCGATGCCGAATTTGCCGGGAATCACGTATAATCCCGATCAAAATCTCATGAACTCACAAAAGGAATCCATGGTTGTGATGAGAAACTTCGAGAAAAATAAAATCAATGAACTTTTAAAAAAAAAATGATTAGTTTTTTTAAAGTAAAACAAAGGTTTTTTTTCATTTAATTTTTTTTGTTTTGTTGATTTTTTTTTGCATAAAAAAATAGTTAAAAAAAATGAGTTTTTTAATTTGTTTTTCAAATTTAAATCATTTGTTTAAGTGTTCAAAATATCCAACACCCTTCTCATTATTTAAAAAAAATGGTCAAAGCTTTAGGAACAGGATATAGTGATGGTTCACTAAGAATGAATGTCTCCTAAAATTTCCTTAACCCTTTGAATAATTCTTTTTCTTTTTTCCTTTAGATAAAACAATTTTTGATTTTCGGAAGAAGATTACCAACTGAAAAAGAGCCCGAACCCAAAGTCTTTTCAATGAGAATTTTCGCGAAAAATGAGGTTCTTGCTAAATCCAGATTTTGGTTCAATAATTTTCTTTTTTCCATAAAAATATCAATCAATTCATAGGTTTCAAATGAGAAAATTGAACAAATTAAAAAGAACCACTGGTGAGATTCTCGCAATTCATAGCGTAAAAATCTAAAAATCATTATTTTCCCTTCCTAAAACTTGAATTTCCCGTTTGAAAAAACGTAAAGATCAATGAAAAAACCAACAGATATGTCAAAACTTATGGTATTGTCATCAGAATGCAATCCAGAACCATGTTCCATAATATGTACAAAGAATTTAGAGATATTTCTCTCAATGGTGCAGTTTCCCAATTATGTAAAAAAAAAAAAATCAAATGAAATTTCTTTTATATTTAATGGGGAAAAAAAGACCAAGAAATGAGTGGAAGTCATAGAACTGATAAAGGAAGCATTCATATTATTAGAACTGCTGTTCTTAGCAAGGCTGCTGATATTAGAAGAACAAAATCTCTTCAATTTAGAGTTCGATCGATTTTTTATTCTAAAAAAAAAAAAATACAATGTTTTTTTCTTTTTTTCTTTAGAACGCCAAACTCAGATTCCCGGTTGTTAAGACTTTGCCAAGAGCAAGCTCAAAGAGCTTCAGATCTACTTTCAAGGCAACAAGACCCAACACTTATAGATCATAAGCGATTATATAATAAAATCTTCTAAAAAAATAGTTGAAAAATTTTAAAAAAAATATTTTTCCTTTTTTGCTATTTTTTTCGAGTTTCCCTCTTTTTATTAAATTTAACTTGCAAAAAATATAGAAAATGTGAGGAAAAAACTAAAAATTTCCCCATTTCAAACTTTTATTTTAATTTAAAATTTTTTTTCTTTTTAAAAAAAAAATTAAAAATTAATTCAACATTTTTTTGAATTTATATAATTTGATTAATTTTTAGGCTCTTCCTTTTTATCTTTGTTTTCTGTGGCTGTAGCAGCAGGTTTAGGTGTTCCCTTAACCACTCCGACTTTGGCCGCTCTTAACATCCTATCACCGATCTTATACCCATTTTGGGCAACATAGCCTATGGTGCCTGGTTCAAGATTCTCATCACTTATTTCAAACATAGCTTCATGAAAATTTGGATCGAATTTTTCTTTTAAAGGCTGGACTTTTTTCATGTTATTATTCTCCAATATTTTTGTGAATATTTGAAAAGTCATATTAACTCCTATTGAAATAATAAAGAATTTGGTTAATAATTAGTGGATTTATAGAAAATTAGAGAAGATTTTAATTTTAATTAGAGATTTTTTTTGGGTTTTAACCTTCAAAGAGATCGTTATTCTTTCCTTCATAGTCTTTTGCAGAGGATTGGATGGCTCGTTCTAGATTATCGATCACATCTAAAAGATCTTTTGCGAATTTTGAGATGGCGAAATCTTTTATATCTTTTTTTTCTCTTTTTGTTTTTTAAAAAAAATGTTAAAAGAAATTAGATTTTTTAATTTGTAAAAAGGAATTATTGTTTTTTACTTTTCCATGCGTTTGCGTGCAAGATTGACTTCTTCAACTTGGCTCATAAGATTGTTTCTGAGCTCAATGATTTTTTTTCTGTTTTCATCTATAGTATCATCGGCTCTTTTCAACTAGATTTTGAAAAGAAAAATTATAAGAGAAGTTTAGAAATCGATTTCTAATGATAAAATGCTCACTTTTTTCTCTAAATCAGAGATTTTCGCCTCTTTTTCTTTAATTTCATTTTCTTTTTGTTGAAATAATGTTTTTATCTTCACTTCTGTTTCTTTTGACTTTTCTTGGTCTTTTTTTTAAATAAAAGCAATATATTAATGATGAAAAAACGCTATATAAAACCTAATAATTTGTCTAATAGATTTTTCTGTGTTTCTTTATTTTCTGATCCATTCTTTTCATTTTTTTTTGGCTCATTGGCTTTTTCTTGTGATTTTTCTGTAGGTTTCTCTTGTGTTTTCTGCTCAGCTTTTTGACCTTCAGCTTTTGGTTCTTCTTTCGGTTTTTCAGTTTCTTTTGTTTTGGAATTTGAAAAAGAAAAAAAACTATTGGAACAAAGAGGTTTTTTATTGAAAATGCTTTAAACATTTGCTTTTACTTCTCATTGGTCATAAAAACCAAAGAATTATTGGAGGATTTTGTTGATGAATTGGCAAGAGTCTTGCATAAATGAGAATGGAAAGCTCTCGTTGAAGTTTTTGTCAAAGATTTGAGAATGTGTTTGCAGAGATGAGACATTTTGGGTCTTTTTGTTTTTGGAAGGATACTTTTGGAAATAAAGATTTTATTAAAAATTTAATTAGGGTCTTAAAATACTTCTATGTTTTTTTTGTTTTTTTTTATAAAAAAAATTTGGCGATTTAATGTTTTTAGCATTTATTAGATTTTTAAAAAATAAAAGATTAATAGTGTTGTTATTTTTTCAGTTATTTTGAAGGGTTTTTTATATTTCTAATCTTCGTCTTTTATCTTCATCATTTTTTTCAAATTTATTAAGGTTTTTACAAGACTTTCCTTCTCAATTTTCATTTGTTTTATTTGATAATTTTCTTGCAAATCTTGTTTTTCTTTGTTAGTTTCGATCTTTTTTATGAGAATATTCAGAAAATAAGTGAATTTTTTGAAATAGAACAATACTTCTTTAGCTTTTTCATTGATTTCTTTTTCGCATTTTAGGATTTTAAGCTCATTCTCTTTGTTTTTATAATGAGTATTTTCTTTTTTAGTAGTTTTCTTTTCTAAAATAACAGGAATTTCTTTCTTCAAAATTTTTATACAATTTTTTTTTTTTTTTATAAATAAAAAACATTTTGAGATTTTTTGTTTAACAAAGCTTTTTTTTCTTTTTGTTCTGATTCATTTGTTTTTTTGATTTCAGCCACTTTTGCGTTTTTGTGATCTGATTCATTTATTTTTTTTGTTTCAGAGGTTTTTGCGATTTTTTGCTCTGATTCATTTGTTTTTTTCGTTTCAGCCACTTTCGCAGCTTTTTTCTCTGTTTCTTTTTTTAATTTTTTTTCCTTTTGTATTAATTTGAAATCTTCTTCCTTCAGAAAAGAAAGTATGTTAGATTGCTAGATTCATTTAAAATAAACCAATTTGTGTTGGGTTTCGATCTCTTTTAAGCAATTTATTCTTTCAATTTTTTCCTTTTCATTTTTAACCTATTTTTTTTATTAATCACAAAAAATTAATGAAAAAAAAGAAAATAAAGAAAAATTTATTAAATTAAAAATTACTCTTCGCTCTTCCTCCCAAATCAATTTCGAAATTTCTGACTTCAACCCCTTTATATTCTTTTGTAAAGACCCCTTCGAGTTCTCCTCAATCTTTTCATCTTTCCTCTCTTTATTATTGAGATTCTTCTTCAAATCTTCGTTGTTCACAACTGGACTAAAAAATCTTCTATGATTATCAAATTCTTTTGGAGAAAGGTTTCTTTCACTGATAATATGAATAGAAGAATTTTTTCTTTTGTCTATAATTGAATTTTTTTTCATAGGCTTTTTTTCAGTTATTTTGGCATCAATTAATTTTTGATTTAGTTCATCGTTTTCATCAATGGGATTCACAAAAACATTCGAAGAAGTAACATACATAGAAGTTCTTTCATTATTTGCTTGTTCTTGGACTTGATATCGCCATTTTTTAAAAAGATCAAAGTATTCATAGAGTTTTTGAAGAAATTCGTGCACTATTTTAATGAAATCGCTATAGATTTTCGTATCTTTTATATCATTGATTAGATTTTCTAAGCCATTTAACAAACTTTTTGATTGGAAAACGCTTTCTATCATTATGAGAAAAATATTAGTTTTTAAGAGTAAATTATGATTTTTATAGAAAAAACCTTCATTGATTTGTGAAGATTTTATCGAGGATTCATAATTATTTATTTGAGTTATTAAGTTTGAAGGAGAAATAAAGAAACTTTGTATTTTTTTCCAGTTTTCCAGCTTTTTATTAAAAAATTATGTATAAATTAACAAAACAATAAATAAAACCTCAAATTTTATGTTGTATTGAAACAAAGATAAAAGCGCAACTGATATATTAAAGACTGCTTTATGAGGTTTTATAATAGTTTTTACCCACTAATTCAAAGGCAAAAACATTTAACAATATTAAAGAATAAAAGTTTTACCAAAAATGTTTTAATTGTGATTTTGGAAAGAATTAAAGATAAAACGTTTTTTTGTTGATTGATTTTCTTGAATAATTCTTCGAAATCAGGCTCAAAAATTTGATTTTCTTTGCTTTTGACACTGATTTCCCTTTTTTTAATTTTCATTTTTTCATATTTTTTGAGTTTATTCTTCTTCTCTTCGATTTCTTTTTTTTTAATTTCATTGATCTTTTCTTTTTCCTCATTTAAATCCTTCCAGAATTTCTCGATTTTTTTGTTCCTGTAATATTTCTTTTCTGGTGAACATTCAGTATCAAAAGATTTGATCTTTTTCTCGAAAAATTTCTTCTTTTCGAACAAACTATCAATCATTTGTTCTTTTTGCGATTTTTTTTTCCCTTTTTTTTGAAATTTTTCTATTTCTTTTGTTAATATTTTATTTTCCTTAATGAAATTTTCATTATTTAGTGTATTTTGGAATAAAGGAAGCTTGCAAGTTTCTAATAATTTCAAAGAAATACATCTTTTACAGATAATTATTTCTTTTTCTTTGTGTTTTATTGAAAATGATCTGGATTTTTTCTATAAAAAACATGATTTCTTTTAAAATAATTCAATTTTAAATACTTTTTCTTTGTTTTTCTTCTCTGGTTTTTTAAAATTTTCTCCAATATTATTATGAATCGATTTATTTTTCTGTGAGCTTACATCAGAATCAAGTTCATCTAAATATTCTTCTTTAATGTGCTTTTCATAGATCGGATCATTATCTTTCCCTTTGAAAGATGACAAGAAATCATTCAATTCAGGCATTTCTTTATCACTTTCAAAAGTATTCATTTGAAAATCATTTAAATTTCTGTCTTTTTCAACCATAATTGAAGAAATCACTTTGCTTGAATCATTCAAAAAGTCTTGAGAAATTAAATTTTGTTTTATAGCTAGAGAAGAGTTATATTTTAATAAATTTGAGAAAATTGAAGAAAAAACTTTCATTTTTATTGGGATAATTAGCCATTGGCCAACAAAAAAATCTGGCAAATAATAGGAATTAATTTTAATGAAATCGTTAAAATTATGCTTTTTTTAAAAAAAAAAAATTCTTGGATTTTTTGATTTTCAGAAAGAAAAAGAATTATTTATTTTTTTTAATAATATTAATAAAACATTGTTAATTTTAGTTTTTCCTTTAAGAAATTAAACAAAGAAAAATTTATTTTTTAATTTCACATCCACCTCCTTCCTTTTCATTAAAACATTAACATTAGCCATCTATGCTCGTAAGTAATGTTTAAGTTTTTCGAATTCGGAAAGTTTTTTTTCAAACAATCTAAAATTTAAAATTTCAATAAAGGATTTTTTTTAAATATTTTGCATTAAATTTTTTTTATTATTAATATTTTATTGAAAACAAAAATTTTTTTAAACAAAACAAAAAAATCTATTTCTTAATAAATGTGCGTCTCCTGCATAATATTATTGAATAAACTTGAAATTAGTTGTTTTTTAATAGAAATAAATGACGAATTAAAATCCCTAGACCCTTTAAAATATCACATTAATATTTATATCCTTAACTATGAAAATAGCCAACACTTTAAGTAGACCCAATAAATATACTAACCCTTTTCTAAAAACTCCAATTAAAATGGAAATAATTTTAGGAAAATTCATCAATTTTCACAAAGAAAAGAAAAATTCAAAATTCACGGCGCCTAAAGAGGAAAAAAAGATCATCAAAGATTCATCAATACCTAATAAAGAAAAAGAAAATCAACAAGAGCCTTGTAATAAAAACATTAATTTGCAGAATTGGATTGAAAATCGAAAAAAATGGTTGCAAGTAAAAAAGAAAAAAAAAAGAAAAAAAACGGAAAAAAAAATGCTTTTTTTTAAAAAAATAGAAAAATAATAGAACAAATGAATTTAAAATTGCAGGCTTTAATGAAATTGTCATTAATGATATAACTATTACAGATTATGCTGAAATAGAAAAAATAATTCGTTCTATTACTCCTCCATACGAACCTTTTAAAAAGCCTATAAGATTAGCAGATATGATCGAAATTTTAGATGACATTTGGGAAGATGATGAATGAAAAAGGAGGAGTTTATTTTTTATAAATATAAGAATTAATATCTATTTGTGTTTTTTTCTTCAAAATGTAAGCTAAAATCAAATAAACAATTTTTTTTATAAAAACAAAAAAACATTCAAAATTGATATTAAACTTTGTTTTTTTGACAAATTTTTAAGTTTTCTTTCAAAATTCATTTAGTACTCATAATCACATAATTTATAAAAATGTGCAAATTGCTTTTCTAAATTCTTCGATTTCACTTCCGCCTTTCTTTTTTTTTCTTCGTTTTCAAACAACTCACATTTCTCAATCCTCTCTCTAATTTCTTCCATAATCTTGGCGAGTTTTTCTTTTTTAACCAAAACAATGTTTTCATCAAACACTTTTTTCTTAATCTCTTTCCAAAAAACTTCCTCCTTTGTGATTTTCGCTTCATAAAATTCATAATTATCTCTAACATTCTTAAAATCAACATCTTTGAAAAATTGATGTTTCTTTATTTCTTCTAAACTCGGTCTTTTTTCAGGTTCTTTTGTCAGCATCAATAAGATTAATTCCTTCAAATCATCAACAATGACCTCTTCTGGAAAAATAGGCTCTTCATTTATCGACTTTTGAAAGATTAGATATTCGCTTCCTCCCATATAAGGTGTAAATCCATTCACTAATTGAAAAGCAATGCATCCTAAAGACCAAATATCGCTTTTATAATCCGAGTTCTTATTCCGAATACATTCAGGAGCCATGAAATTCGGGGTCCCGACGAAATTCTCATAAATTCTCTTGCCTTTAGCTGAATTCCCGCTGCCTTTTATTTCAGGATTAAACATATCTTTCGCAGTTCCGAAATCAACAAGTTTCACGTTTTTTTTCTCATCTAAAAGGATATTCTCTGGTTTGAGATCTCTATGAACAATGCCTAAAGAATGAATGGATTCGACTGCTAAGAGAATTTGAGCAAAAAAAAATTTCACTAAGGAAAGAGATTCTAAGCCAAAAACCTTAATTTTCTCCCATAATTCTCCTCCATTAACAAATTCAAACTGAAAGAATAAATTCAAATCATCTTGAAAAGTGCCATACATTTCAATTACATAGGGATTGCCCATAAGTTTCTTCAAACAATGCTTTTCCATGAGAATATCAGCTTCTTTTCGGATTCTTTTCAATTTGTCTTTATTTATTATCTTAATAGCATAAGTTTTCTTGTTAAAGATATTTATTGCTGAATAAATATCTGAAAAATTGCCTTCACCTACCTTTGTCATTTCTTTGAAATGATCAATTGAAAGTATGTCACGTTTGGGCTGTTTGGCGATAGGAATGCATAAGTTTTTATGGGTTTTCCAATCTTTTTTTTGGCATTCTTGTTCACAATAATAAACTAATTTGCAACGGGAACATAAAAACAAATCAAAAGTCTTTTTGCAAACAAAACATTTCGGCTCTATTGTATATTGGACTTTTTTAAGTTCTTTTTCAGAAGTTACATCTTGTTCTGAAGATAGCTTTGAAGGTTTTTTCTCAGCAATGAATTCTTCTTTTGAGATCTCAAATTTTTCCTCTTCATTTGTAGTTTGAAGTTCATGAGTTTCAGATTCTTTGTCCGGGCTAATCGTCTGATTCTCAGCCTCGGGCTTTTCATTTTTAATTTGGATTGGTTCCATCAATTTTAACGAAAAATTCAAATTTTATAGGAAATTTACAATTAAATTTTTTCTTCATAAAAACATTAAAAAAAATATCATTTTTTTTTTCTTTTCTTTTTTTCTTTTTTCATTGATCCTTTGAGTTTTTCCGTCAGATATTTACAAGCATAACTCAAATCACTTGTGTCAGTTTGGCAATCTTCATCTTTGATCTTTTTTTGTTTTTGAAAAAGTATTTTAATTAAGTTTTTCATTAGTTTGGCTCACTCTTTCTTTAATTTTTTTTTGGAAGATCTTTTTCACTCCTATTTCTGAATCCTTATAAACTTGAAATGCCATATAATTTTCTTTATTTTCTCCTGTAAGAAAAACAATTGATTTCTGATAAATTTGTTTTGGCTTTTTCTTTCTCCATTTTTCTGTTTGAAAAACCTCATCTTCAACGAATGTTATTTTCTTATGAAAAACGATCTCTTTTTATTAAATATAAAGAATTTTCTTTCTAAAAGATCAAAATAATTTACTTTTTACATTACTCTCTTTAGGAGAAAGAGAAGAGGGTTGAGGGAAAAACAGATATTTTTCGAATTTTATTGAGTCAATATTTGAGTCTAATGCATCTATTTTTATCAATGCATTTAATTTGTAGGGGCTTGATTTCTTTGAATTAAAATATTTTAGACACTCAGAAACTAAAGGAGATTTGGTTTTTTTCTGCGTTTTAAGAGTTGGTTTCAAAGGTTGTTTTAATTCTTTCTCTTTTTTGGTTTTATTTGGAGGATCAATGAATTTCTCTGAGTATTTTTTTAAAAATGTTGGCGTTAGAACAAGTTCTGGGACTGTTTCATTACAAATAATTATCTTTTCAGTCATTTGAACGAATTTTTTAAAACATTTGAAGAACCTTTGAAATTTAGAAAAATGTTAGGGGATTCAAAAGTTTCTATGAGCTTTAAATCAAGTGCTGAATTAAGCTTATTTTTTTTATTTTTTAAAAGCTTTGCTATAAAAGAAAAAGTTTTATTTTAAAAAATAAAATAAAAACAATGAAATTATTTTTTTTAAATAAAAAACCATAATTTTATTTTTTCTCATTAAAAAAAAATTGATTTAAAAAAAAATAAACCCATTTTTTCGAGTAAAATATTATTTTTCCAAAGAATTTCAATTATGGAAGATGAAGAGACTTATTATATGAAGCTAAAAGAGATAGGAAAATCAGACTCCAATGAAGTAGAAAATATTTCCAATATCCTGCCACTCTTAGAAAATCTTACCATTCTGTTGGCAAATGAAAATTTCAATAATCCCATTGATGAAAGCAAAAAAATTTTTTTTTTAATTATCAATAAAATTTTAGAAATCACTTTCATTGACAATATCCCCACCAAAGAAATGAAAAAAAAAATGAAAGATGGTTAAAAAATACATTAGACCTTTATTTTAAAGTTGAATTAAGAACTATTAAATGATATACCTTTTATGAATGCAAATTTTGCAGAAAAAGACTTGTTGATGTCCAACTTTGAAAAACAGTTTGACAAAGATTTGTTGAACCAAAACTCTCTAAAATCAAAGAGCTTTCTATCAAAATATTATGAAAAAGCTGACAAAAATGAAGAGAAAAAAGAGATTGAATCAAAGAATGTACAGGCTCAAATTACCATATTTAAACCTCTTTCTCACAAAGATGAGAAATATTTAATTGTTGAAACAAGTAAGAGCTTTTCTTTTGCTGAATTGCTGAAATTATTTTAAAAAAGATGAAACCTACGGAGGAGAAAATAATACAAAAATTTATAAAAAACTAAAGCTTTTGAATTCAAAAAAAAATACAAAGAGCAATGAAATAATTATTGGTAGAGATGAAAAAAAAGAAGTAAAATAAATAAGTAATTACCTAATGACTCTATTTATTTTTAAAACAAAAGATAAATCCCTTGGATATCTATTTAGCTAATGATAAAATAAGTCGAATTCATTGCAAAATTTGCAAAAGTAAAAGAATATTGATAAAAATTATAAAAAATAATTAGGGGATGAAAAATTTTATATCATTGATTTATCAAGCAGTTATGGGACATTTATGAAAAAGAATGAAATTATCATGCAAGTTGGTCATCGCTATTCAATGGGTTCACCAATATTTTTTGATGTTGAAGAAATTCTTCTACCAGTACCTTAAATAATTTTTTCTTCTTTTATATTATATTTAAGAATCCAAATATTAAAGAAGATGAAGATTTTCTGATAAATTTTTTGTCATTTAACCAAAAAGAGCACAATTATCACATAATTGGAGATGTAGATAATGAAAAACTTCAAAAAGAAATCTCTAAAAAGGAAGAGGAACATATGAGCTTTTTAAACAAAAAATATAGTGCTTCATTATTGAAAATGAAATTTTTCAACATAATTACTTGTGACAACACATCCAAATAGTTTTCTTTTCTTATTTTAAAATTTTGATTTATATAATAATAAAAACAAAAGCATCTTCGTTGCAACGAAAAATAAAAAAGAATTCATAATAGGAAGATCAAAAAACTGTGATTTAATGATAAGCAATAAGCTTATTTCTGGAAATCATTTAAGGTTTCTTTCTTTATTTTTTTATTATCTAATGTATTTTACTTTGAAAGAGTTCAATTTTTTCCTGAAAAGAATGAATGGATTGTTGAAGATTTGCAAAGTATGAATGGAATGTGGCTTTCTATTATGGATTCCCGATATACTTCAAAAGAAATTGAATCTGAAGAAAAAGAGCTCTTAAATGACTCAATAATCAAAATTTCTGATTATGAGCTAAAAGTACAAAATTTTTAAATTTTTTTAAGATGAAATTTTAAAATATTTAAATTTTTTTTTTTTTCATTAAAAACTTACAAAACTTTTTCTTAAAATGGATGATGAAAATGAATTATTCTATCACGTCAAGGAACTAGGCATAATTCAAGAACAAGTGCCAGAAAAAGAGGATTTGGGTAACACTTTTTCTGCCATTACACAAAAAAAAACTGTTTTTAGAAAAAGAAGTTTTGGAAGAAAATCCCATAATTTCTGATGTTTTTTGTAGAAAAATGGATGTTCAAAAAGAAGAAAACTTAGGGATAGTTCATGAGATTTTTAATGAAATTGCAATAGGACAACAGTTTAATCAGGAAAAATTTGTTTTTGCGGATGACGAAATCACCCCTGAAAAAAATGAAGTTGAGAATTTTGATAAAAAACTCAGCAACCAATTAAATGGAAATAAAATAAGCGAAGATCAAAATGAAGAGAAAAATAATGATGAATTGCAAGATAAAAAATCAGAGAAACAAAATGAAGAAATTAAAGAAGAAATTAAAGAAGAAATTCAGGAAGCTCGTATTCCGATGAATATTATTTATCAAAAAGAGGGTTAAAAAATAAAGTTTTTTGAAAAAAATAAAAATGATATTTTTTTTTGTGAAGAAGAAGAAGAAGAAAAAGTAAAAAATTTTCCTCATAGTTACATTGATGAAAACAATGAAATCTTCGGAAAGGTTGCAAACATGAATGTCTCTTATATAGAGGAGAATAACAAAAAACCTACGATAAATGCTGCTTCAGAAAATTATGAGCGTTATTACATTGTTGACACAAAAAAAAGTAAAAAAATAGAATGAATGTTTATTTTTTTAATATTTCATATATTTAGAGAAATTTATGAATCATCATGATATAGATATGCCTTGTGCAAAGATTAAAATAATAAAATCAAATATGGAAGGAGAAAGAGAGTTCATTATTACCCCTGAAGGTTTATTTTGATTATAAAAGTTTCTTATTAAATTTTTTTTAGGTGTTAATAAAAGTGAAAAAAATACAACAAATCGAGATATCATGATCGGGAGGCAGCATTCAACCGCTGAAGTATTAATTTATGATTAATTTTAGACTTTAATTTATTCAAATCAGCAAATCATACCTAATGACATTGTCCTTTCAACAAATGATCGAGCCATCAGTAGAATTCATTGTAAAATTACAGCAGAAAACTGTTATAATTATTTATAAAAAAATAATTTTAATTGATTATATATTCGATAGTTTATCCAACTCATTTAATATGTGCAAGGAATCTCACTTTTTTAATGATGACAGATAAAAGATTAGGAAGTAAATATAAAATTTATCTTAAAACTATTGAATTTCTTGATTTTATTCTTAAGAAAATAGCTTTGGAAAAGATTTGCCTATTCACATTTATAGAACAATTTTTAGTTTCTTAAAAGGTATAAGATAAAATTCTAAAAATTTCAAAATTTTAAAACTTTTAAAAAACTATTTTAAAATTTTTTATTTTTTGAAGCACCTCCAACCTTTTATATCGTTGATTTGGGGAGTGTTTATGGCACTTATCTAAAATTAAAGGCAAAACAATCTTTCAAAATAATAAAAGGACAAATTTTTTTGATTGGATCTGACACTATCTTCATAATTAAAGAAAAAATATGCATCGTATTTTTTCACTTTAATTTCAAGTGTTTTTTTAAAAAGAATTATTTTGTAGACAAATATTCAAGAAAGTAAAGAGAATCCAAATGAAAATGAAGAATTTTTCAGATATTTAGCTTCTGAGAGAAAAAACAACACTGTGATTCACGGCTTAAATGAATTAGAAGAAAATCTTTTGGAAAAATATGTAGCTGATTCATTCGAGAAAGGGATCAACGAAACACAAGATTTAAGCAAAATTCTAAACCGTCCTTTATTAAAGATCGAATTACCAACTCTTGGAAGATTGAACTCTAATAATCAGTTTTTTCTTTCTTTTAATAAAAATTAATTTTATTCTTTGAAGTCTATTTGTGGCAAAAGTTGGAGAAGATGCTGAATTTCTTTTGGGAAGATCAGCGGAAAGTACTATTAGTTTACATTTAAATACTATCTCTCGAAAACAATGCAAGTATTATAAGACCAAGAAATAAAAAATCTTAAATTTTTTGGATAGAATCTTTTATTTTGGAGGAGAATGGTTCATTATTGATGGTGATATGATTAGGAATGGATCAGCAAATGAAAGTGTTATTTACAGAGAAAGTGCGAATGGAACTTGGATTTCTTTAGTTGATTATCGAACGAAAAATGAGAGACAAGAATCAGAACCCAAACTTCTGGAAGATGAGTCAGAAATCAAAATTAGTGATACCATTTTAAAAGTATTTTTTATTTTAAATTTCTCAAACATTTTCGTTTATTTCAAGTTTGAGTACCCGAAAAAAAGTCACAAAATTTCTAAAAAGGAACTTCAGGAAAAGGAATGAATGATTAAAGAGATTTGTAATGTAAATAATATTTAAAATCGATTTTTTAATATTATAAGCTTTTTTTAAAGAATTTAATTTTAAAAATTAGTATTAAAAATTAAAAAATTTTTTTTTTTTTTTTCTTTGTTTATTTTTCAATTTCTTTCAAACAAACAAAAATAAGTTTTAAATTTTAGAAAAAATGATAAATAGTCAATCAATTCCGACAGCGATTATTTTCAATTTAATCTCAAAAAATTTTTATTTTTTATCTCAAAATAAACTTAAAAACTCAATATACAAATATTAAAGCTTAAATAGCAGGTTCATTGGAATTTATCAAACTAATGAGTAGAAAATTTTGGGAAAAGTACATGGAATCTGTTTATGAAAATAACATACAAAAACTCCATTTAAATTCTAAATTTTCATTTATTTATTTTCCTCAGTTAAAATATAAAATTTAATCTTCATATTTATAAATATAATTATAAAATAACAATGAAATCCACTATTGATATCACTACTTCGCCTTTATCTTTTCATCCATACAACAGAGTTCAAAGCATCAATAATCTTAAAAATGAGAATAAACTTATTATTGATTCTTTTAGCCAAAGTAATATAAAAAAAAGTTAACTGAACTAAATGTTTTCAAAGAAGCGAAAAATGTCAAATTAAATCAAAAATTAAATATTGAAGAGGTTTATCTTATTAAATTGTGTTCACAATAATAAAATGTTTTGATAGGCCTTATTATACAGAGACCGAATGAGTCTGAAAATGAAATTTGACTCATCAAATTCCAGCTTTTATTCTTTGAATATGAGCAATGAAGAATTCTCGAAATATGGAATAGGATTGTTTTTATATTTTGATTTTTTCAAAAAAATTTTGATAATTTTTTTTGTGATGTCCCTCATTTCTCTTATACCTCTCATTCGTAATAATCAGGGCAATGGCGTAAATAATCATATCTTTTACCAATTGTCTCAGTTTTTTTTTTAATAGTTGACACATGATAATAGTTTCCTTTATCTTCAAGGCTTTTCTTTAGCTAATTTAGTGAAATTCAACCTTAATAATCAAACTTTAATTAATTGGGCAAATTCTACTGATCCTGAACTTCAAGAAAAGTTTTTTAAGTCGAATGAATACATTGATTACATTGTATTTCAATATAGAAAAAAAAATGTTGATAACATTTTTTTCTTTAGATTTATTCAAAAGAGAGTTTTATTTATTTATTGATCCCCGATGTAGTTTATACCTTGATCTTTTTTGAATTCGTTAAATATTTGCAAAGCAATTCAAAGCGCATAATAAAAGTTTGAATTTTTTTGTAATAATGAAATCTCATTTACAAAATAAATTCAAAAATAATTTTGTTTAGAAACACAAATCAAAATATTTCTCTATTACATCTTACGCTTTGGAAGTAAGTGGATTTCCATCGTCAGTTTATTAATTATTTTAAATAATTCATACCTTTAAACTTTTTTCTTCCAAAATAAAAATTTAATAAAGAACTGTGAGAGAAGAAGAAAAATTAAAAATGCATTTCGAAAAATTTGGACCTGTTCTAGAGTGTAAATTAGCTCGAAACTACTTTGGAACATTAAAAATGATGATGGAAGGTGCTAAAAATGAGTTCAAATTTCGAATGGAGGAAAAACGTTGTGAAAGAAATTTAAATCGTTCACTTAAAAGAAAAAATACATATTTCAAGAGAATTCTCAAAGAAGATATCAAAATCACGAAAACTCTTGAGCAACAATCAAAACAGAATTTAACTAAAGTATAGTGAGTGAAATTTTTTTTGAATTTAAACATTTTTTTTGAAGATAGATGATTATCCATCAATTAAAGCTTTTATAATATTTCATGAAAAATCCACAGTTGATTATATTAAAAATGAATACAGTATTTTCTATATTTTCTTTTATTGGTTTAGAATAATTTCAATTGAATAGAAAAATATTCATATCTGAGAAGAGTGCTTTCATGCAAAGAAAAAAGCAATTTACCTTCATATTTTATCTATGAAAAAATTTACCCTTTAACGTAGTATTTATTAAAACCTATGGGAATTTATGTTAATAATTATTTAAATCTAGAATAAAGTTCCCTGAAAAACCCTCAAATATAAAATGGGAAAACATTGATTGTCCTCTTTTAGATAAAGTTAAAAGAAGAATTCTGATATTTCTATTGGTGATGACTTTGTTGATAATAACCTTCCTTGCTTTAACAATATTGATAGCGATTCAATCAGTAAATTTTTTTCATTGAATCAAAAACTTATGATAAATTACCTTTTTAAAATAAAGATCAAAACAAAACCATCATGTCTATCACAAGAAAGTGAAAGTTTTTTCGAACTAGTGAATTCTGATCTAAAAAATATTGATATTGCATGTATCTGCAATTCTTTATCTTTTTTTACAGTAAAAATTATTCAATTTTTAATTTTATCAAAAAGAATATTTAAAGATGCTAAGTGACTCTAATGTCAAAAGTCAATGTGCAGATGAATACAATGAAAGATCTTGGGAATACATGATTAGTTTAGTTTGCACAATTATCATTACATTTATTAATTTTGGCTTGAGAAAACTACTGCAAACAGTACAAGAATACTGTAGATATGATTCTATGACGAAACAATCCTTATCATTATTCAATAATTTGTTTATTTCGACCTTCATAAATAGTTCTTTCTTAATAACTATTGTTTCTGCTAATATTTTCGAGTTTATTCCCATGAAATTACTCAGTATTGTAATTCCCTCATTATTTAATGATTTCACAGAGTAAATTAAATTTTTGATTTGATTTTTAATTTCTCTTAATTTTTTTTTTTTAATTTCTTTTAATTTAATTAATTTAAAAAAAAATTTTATAGAAATCTTGCCAATTTTCCCAACGATTTCAATAGAATTTGGTATCAAAATGTTGGTTCTAAAATACAACTTTTCACATTGATTCAAGCTTTTATCCCTCATTTATTTTTTCTGATGTTTCTGCCAATTAAGCAATTTTTCACTCTGAAAAAAATGAAAAAAGTTTTGTTGCAGAGAGATCTGAATGAATTAATGGTTGGGGAGTCTTTCGATCTAACCTTGAAATACACCAGACTTTTAGGAGTGATTTTCATCTGCTTCATTTATTCTTCAGGCATGCCTTTTCTTCTAATCATTGCAACTTTTACATTAACGACTCAATATCTATCTGATAAATATCTTAGTTTTAATTATTTTTTTAAAATCTTAGATTATATTATTTATCTTATTTTTTTAAATAAAAATAATTAGTTTTAAGATATTGCAAAAAACCAATTGTTTATGATGAAACTCTACATAAAGATGTGCTTAATAAAGTTCCCTTGGCTATCATAATACATTTAATGTTCGGAATTTATTGTTATGGATGTCCATCAATTTTCCCTAATGAAGTGGGGATCTATGTCTTTGACTCATTTTCTGAAAAACCAAGTTTGAATTCGAATAATGATGTTTTTTTTTTCGAAATATTTAGAAGAGTTAAAAAAAAAACTTATTTTTCTTTCTTTTTATTTTTAATTTTAGCTGAAAAAGTCCCTTCCTTTAAGTTTGGTGTTGATATATGTGATTACTTATTACTTCATGCATCTGACGATTGTAAATATTGTCCGTAAAGCCAAAAAAGCTTTCAAATTTAATAAAATATTTGACACAACTTCAGTTTCAATCAAGAAAATTTCCGAAGGTTATTTATTTTATTTATAATTTTTTTTGGGGTTAGCCAAATTTATATATTTTTTTATTTTTTCTCTTTGATAATTAAATATTTTTTTAGTAAAAAAAAAAGTCCATGATCTTGATTCATATGACATCAAAAAAAATATGATATATTTTCCATTGATAGAAGAGTTAGAGAAATTTAAAATCATACAACCAGGTGAGTCTCCTCGTTCTACAGCAACGAGACGTTTAAACGAGAGAAAATCTATTTTAAAACCCCAAATCTCCATAGACAACTTAAGGCAATCTACTGAGTCCTTTTATGAAAATTATTGGGATTTTAATGCTTTCAAAGAAATCCAGAATGAAGAAAATCAAATATTAGAGAAAAAAAATGATGAAAATGAAAGAAATCAATATGAAGAAGTTCCCAAAACATCAAAAGAAACCAAAGAAACAACTTTGAATCATTCTAATCAGTTTTTAAAGATAAATCGTGATGAATATCCAACAAGAGAAAAATTGAATGCCATTGAAACACATCATAAAAATTTAGAAGATCCAAAAATCTTAGAATTCATCGGCGAAACAGAATCTAAACAACTGGATCCTGATTCAAGAAATAGCTTGAATTTAGCTTCTGATTTTTCTCCTTTGAGAAACTTCTCCTTATTAAAGCATAGTCTTATGAATAATTTATATAAAACCAAATCAATTCTTCATGTAAAACCGGTGCCATTGTTTAGAGAACCTGAAGAACCTTTAGAAGGAGAAGAGCCAATAGTGGAATCAATAAAATTTAACAAATTATTCGAAAGTCAAGAAAAAAAAAGAAATGAAATAATTAAAAAAAAAGAAAATATCAAAGAAGTCAATATATTAGAAGGTTCTTCCAGAATTTTGGTTTTCCCAAGCGATTCCCAATCAAATATTCAATCTCCTGACCGAAAGCTTTTAACAGAAGTTCGGAATGATAATGAAAATTTTATCAAGTCTCCTAATTCTAAAAGTTATTTCTTTACAAAAAATGGAACAGAAATTATCTCTCCAAAACCTTCATTGATTTATGCATCAGACTCTTTAAAAAATGTAAAAAATTATAATATTTTTAATTTTCTACAATTTTTTTATACTTTATATTTCATTGTTAAATTGAGAAGATCATAAGAAAATGTCATCATCTATTTTGATATAAAATTCCTATAGAGAAGTGTTTATATTTATTCTATAAGAATTTATTTATTTCAAATAATATTTTATAAAATTAAAAATTTACGATTTTGATCTTGTTTATGACTTAGTCTTATTACTTTAATAGGAAACGCAAAATGAAAGATTAAGTCTTTCTCCTTTGAAAAGTTCCAACAGTATCATGATTTCTAGCAATAATTTATGTCATCTTCAAAGTCCACTTCCAAATGAAAATAACAATCCCATGAAAATTTCAGATTTCAAAGATTATTTGAAAAAATACGATAAAAAAGAATTATTTCAAAATAATTCGAGCGCTGAAATAGAGATGTTTGGATCTGAAAAATTAATTCAAAGGAAAAGAGAAAATGAAATGAACCAAAAATCTAATATAAGCCTCAATATCAGTGTTGAATCCTATAGTGAAAGCCCTCTAAATCAAAGAAAAGTCTTTGATAATTTATTGAAAAAAAACTCGACAACTTTCAAAATTTTAACAAGAAATGCTAAAAATGTGATAATTCCAATTGAAGAAATAAAGAAATTAGAAGATGATCAAACTCAAACTCCTTTGCCTCATTTCATCCCGAGATCCACCAGAAATCAAGCTAATAAAACAATAAATGAACAAAATGATATTATGGAACAAGGAAGCAATTTGTTGAAAAGTTATTTGAATCAAGTAAAAAAAGAATACAAAAACAACTCTTTGATTGATAATTCAATGGAAAAAAAACAAAACAATCTTTCAAAGAGTAATATATCAGATTCATTTGAATTTGCTGTTGTTAAAAAAAACAGAAAATCGATTGAAGAGGAGGAAGGAGGGCTTTTCACGTTTATTCCAATTAAAAATAAGAAAACTAATCTCAAAATTGGTTCCAAAAAATAATGCATAGAATAAAATATTCTTTTTTGTTTTAATGTAGTTTAATAAAAAAAAAAAGTTTTATTTCTATTTAATATTTTTAACTTTTTTAATAAAATTTTTTCAATTTTTCTTTATTTTGCTTAAAATGAGACAAATCTTTTTCTTTTTAAAAAAAAAATTCTTC
>JFJP01037598.1_pt1 | contig 25395 bp, 22 predicted proteins | sample 431651 | NCBI WGS metagenome assembly JFJP01 (sample SAMN02602958, study PRJNA72255) | Microbial mat metagenome, whole genome shotgun sequencing project. | biome: fresh water; feature: sink hole; material: water; isolation source: purple microbial (photo- and chemosynthetic) mats found in...
ATTTTGGCCGAGGCATTCATATTGGCTTCTATTCTTCCAGAATTACTCATAAATACATTGGCAGCTACAATTTCTGATGTTTGAGGTTTTTTATATTCCACGTTAATTTGTCCTGTAATTGCCTCATAACCATTAATTACTGATGCAGTTCCCTTTGAAACCTGAATACTTTCCATCCAGGGTCCGGGTATATAACCCAAACCATACGCTGAAGAAATTCCTCTTAAATTTGGAATATTTTCGGTTAACATTTGCACATAAGTTCCCGACAATCCAAGCAATTTTATCTGCTTTGCACCTGTAGCTGCGTCGCTGTATGATACATCTACCGAAGGATTGGTTTCAAAACTTTCGGATAAATTACAACATGCAGCCTTACAAAGCTCAGTGGCTGTAATTTTTTCAGTTTGAAAAACAGATGTTCTTGATTTTAAAACTCCCGGAGTTTTTGAATATACGTATAATTCTGAAAGTTGGATATTTTCGTCCAAAACTACAAGAATATTTTCTTTGTAATTTGTAATATTAATAGTGTCAGATTTAAATGCCACGTTACTGATTATCAATTGATCAGTATTCGTGTTTGGCAAAAGCTTAAACTCACCCAACTTATCTGAGACTACTCCAATATTGGTGTTGTGCCAGTGTATATTTACACCTTCAACCGGTTCTCCTTTCTTATCTACAACTTTACCTTTCAAAACAGCAAACAGTTGGCTAGTAAGAAAAACAAAACCTAATAATATTATTGTTTGTTTCATACATATTTTTTTAATTATTTTGAAATATAAAAACTGACCACATACAAACGTATGAGTCAATTTATTTAAAATTTTTTATTTCAAAAAAATTAAATCAAATTAGCAGGACAGATTTATGGCATAGAATATCTCTACCTGATGAAGTTTCAGGGGGAGAATATTCAAGGAAAGTAAAGAATTTTGAGTTTAATCTTGCATCGAATAATTCAATTAAAGTGAATAATTGAATATTGATTAAAATAATCTCAATATTTTTTGAAACAGAATTAATTGTTGGAGTTTCAACTTTTAATCGAATCAGGTTACATTCTTTGTTGTGTTTTTCGAAATCAGAAATGGTATTATCATAATGATTTTCGCTGCAACAAGATACATCGTGCTTATGATTATGAACGTCAGAACATGAGTTTTCAGTAACATACTCAATTCCTTTGTTCTTGCAATTATCACAACAGTAATTAATTAAATTGAAACCTGTTCCGGCAATTAAAAAATAAATTGCCGAAATAATTGAAATAATATTTCTAAAAATCTGTTTCATAATAAATTCGATTCGCAAATATAAGAAGTTTTAGAATATTCAGAAAAGAAATGAAGCATTTTTCTGTTTTTTAAGAATTTATATGCTTTAAATTTGTAATTTTGCAAAGTAAAAACAAACACACACTTACAAATATGAAACGTAAAGCTATTCTGTTCATTTTCGGAGCATTGACAGTTGTTTTCTTTAATTCATGTAAACAAAAAACGATTAAAATAGTTCAGAACGACTGCGCTCAGAAGTATTTTTTAACGTCGGACACAACTAAGGGTTCAATTATTATAAATATCGAAACTGAAATTCCTGAAGAATTCATGAACGATAAAGTTCTGAAATCCATACGGAAAACAATAGTTTCAGGTCTTTATGGAACTGATTATGATACAATTCCAACTGATTCGCTTGCAAAACGTTATGTTGCCGAATTAATAAAGGAGTATAAACTAAATAATGAACCTTTATTAGAAAAAATGACTAAAGATGGTAGATACAGTTTTAATAATGAACACAATCTCGATGGATTTTCATTATTGAGTGATAAAGTTATATTTTCTTATGGTATCAGTCGATATGCATTTATGGGTGGTGCACACGGATTAAATACCCGAACATTTTATAATTTTGATTTAAAAACAGGAAATAAAATAACTGAAAATGACATTTTTATAACTGATTATGAAACACCACTTGCAGAGTTGATTAAAAAACGTATTATTGAACAGAGTAAAGAAGATCCTGAACTACAACCGATTATTAACTTAGAGAATACTGATTATTGGATTGAAGCAATTAAACCAAATGGCAATTTTTATATAACTGACGAAGGTATAAATTTCGTATTTAATCCTTATGAAATTGCTCCTTACTTTATTGGACAAACCGAGGTTGTACTTAGTTTCGAACGATTGAAAGATCTGCTCATAAAAGGTAATATAATTTCTTATTTATATGAGAAAGAAAATAAGAAATAAGAGCAAAAATTTAAAAGCAGGATATAATGTTTTGCAAAATTTAAAATACAACAATTAATGAAATTAGCTTATGCAATTTTACGATTTAATAAAGACAAGACGCAGCATAAGAAAGTATTTACCTCAAAAGGTTGAGCAGGAAATTGTAGATAAAATTCTAAGAGCTGCACTAATGTCGCCTGCATCAAAACGAAGTAACCCTTGGGAATTTATTGTTGTTAGTGACAAAGCCATGTTGAAGAAATTAGCAAATTCACGTCCAAATGGCTCACAATTTTTGGCTGATTGTCCGTTGGGCATAATTATTGTTGCCGATACCACTAAAAGCGATGTGTGGGTTGAAAATGCATCAATAGCTGCTACAATAATTCAGCTAGAGGCGCATGAATTAGGGTTGGGAAGTTGTTGGATACAAATTCGGGAACGATTTACATATGATCAGGAAAATGCTGAAAATTATGTTCGTGAAAAATTAAATATACCTGAAATATATGGCGTATTATGCATTATATCAATTGGTTACCCTAATGAAACTAAGAATCCTTTCGAAGAAGAAAAATTAGAAAAAACAAAAATACATTTTGAAAAATACCAGAAATTTTAAAATTTTATAATTATGGCAACTAAAAAAGATAACCGTTTGGCATGGGGATTGAGTCTTTTGTTTTTTGGAATTTTATTTTTAATAAAACAAATACAAATTGTTCCTCCTGAATTATCAACACTTGTTTTCGATTACAAAAATTTCCCATTCGTATTGGGTATAATATTTTTATTGACACATACAAATAAAAATATTGGATTAATCCTATTCTTAGTTGGTATTTTATTCCGCTTGTCCGACATTATTCATCTTACACGTAATATTTCGGATTACATCTGGCCGGTATTACTTATTATTGCCGGAGTTTTTGTGATTTTCAGCAAAAAAATCGGTAAATAAGTCTCAGTATTTGATAATTTTTTAGCTTCTTTTATTAAAAATCGCTTTATGAAAATTGTAATGTTAGGTGCCGGAAATGTTGCAACACATTTATGCTTTGCGTTACAAAAAGCGGATGTAAGAATAGTTCAGGTTTACAGCAGAACCATAGAAGCAGCTAAAAAACTGGCAAATCAATTAAATGCTTTATATACAAATGATATTTCGGACATTTATAATGACGCCGATATTTATATTTATTGTTTGAAGGACAGCATTTTAGAAAATATTATCCCTAAAATTAAAGCCCTGAAAGCAATCCATATTCACACTGCAGGTAGTGTGAATGCAGATATTTTTTCTCCTTATTTTAAACAATACGGAGTTCTGTATCCATTGCAAACTTTCTCGATAAACAAAGCGGTGAAGTTCAGTGAGATTCCTGTATTGATTGAGGCAAATGATGAAAAAGTTGAAAAAAAGATAAAAGCCTTAGCTGAATTACTCACCACAAAAGTTTTCTTAGCTACCTCTGAACAGCGCATAAAACTTCATTTAGCAGCTGTTTTTGCCTGTAATTTCACTAATTTTCTGTATACAATATCTTCCGAAATTCTAACTGATGCAAAATTGCCATTCGATATTTTAATTCCTCTGATTACAGAAACTGCTGAAAAAATTAAATATATGTCACCAATAGATGCTCAAACCGGTCCTGCTGTACGCATGGATCAGAATGTGATTTCGAAACATCTTTCTTTGCTTTCAGATAATCCGAATTTATTGCTGATTTACAATGAATTAACCGAACAGATTTACGAAAAATATCAGAAGAACTGATATCAAAAAATCTTTTGTGGGATGTCTTAGTTCAATTAAAATTTTTCAAGCCTTGCTAGTAAACTTTCAACTGATGTAAAAGTGGATTCATTTACCGACCAGGTATTTTCAGAAATCTCAATTTTAATTTCAGCATCATCTGTTACTTCGAATCCTGCTCGAGCTAATGCTCTCAGTGTCCAGTACATGCGCGTTTTATCGCCTGTGACCCACACTTTACGATCCATTGGATAATTCATCGAAAAATTGCCATTAGCCGAATTGAAAACAAAAGACTTGCTCTGAAAAGCCCGATTGAAACTGCCGTTAAAAACCAAATCCTCTGGAACGCCACATTCTACTCCATTCTTTTCGGTTATCAACCATATTCTATCAGCAGCCTGCAGGGCCATATCTAATTCGTGGGTCGAAAGAAGAATTGATTTGCGCGTTTTATGAGCCAGTTTGTGGAGTAACAGCATAATTTCAACCCGATTAGGTAAATCGAGATGCGCCGTAGGTTCGTCCAATAAAATAATCGGCGTATCCTGTGCAAGCGCTTTAGCAATCATTACACGCTGACGCTCACCATCGGAAAGTTCGTTTAGCAAACTATTAATTTTATGACCTAAATGAACTGCAATGATTGACTCCTGAATCAACGCGTTTTCTTCATCTGTAAAATTTCCCCACCAATCACTGTGCGGATGTCTTCCAAATGAAACAATATCACGTACTGTTGCATTTTCAATATCAACTCTATCTGTGAGAACAAGCGCAAATTGTAAGGCTCTTTCGTGATGGTTGAGTTTTGCCAAATCAGATTTATCAATCTTAATTCTTCCACCCAATGGTTTTTGCAAACCTGCCAAAGTACGTAATAAAGTTGACTTACCACTACCATTTGGACCAATCAAACACACCAACTCACCTGCGCGCAACTCTAGCTCAAGGGCTGATTGAACTACGGTGCTGGTTCCTTTTTTGGAATACCCTATGGCTAATTGTTGAGTAGATAAAACCGACATTTTATAATTTATATACTGTTAAAAAAATCACTCCTTATGCAGATATTTCATCAACTTCCTGATTTAATTTTGCACCACATTCACTGCAATATTTTGCATCAGCATTATTTTTGAACCCACAGTCGGCGCAATTTATTTTTTTGGTGTTCGATTTTGACATTTCAACAGTTACAATTCCCGTAGGTACAGCAATAATCGCATAACCAATCATCATTGAAAATGAAGCAATAAGTTTGCCTAAAACTGTATGTGGTACAATATCGCCATACCCAACTGTAGTAATAGTAATAATGGCCCAATAAATGCTTTGGGGAATACTTGTAAATCCATTTTGCTCACCTTCAACCACATACATTAATGTACCCATCAATACAACAATCGCAAAAACTGTGAGCATAAAAATACCGATTTTGTAAGAACTTGCTTTCAACGATCTTACCAATGCACGCGATTCGCGGTTGAACCGCACCAACTTTAAAACCCTGAAAACCCGAAGCAAACGGAGAATTCGCACAACAAATAAATAATGATACTTGTAAAAGAAAATACTCAGGAAAGTAGGTAAAATGGCTAATAAATCAATCAATCCCCAAAAACTGAATATATATTTCAAAGGTTTTTCGGAGCTATAAATCCTTAGAATGTATTCGATGGTAAAAAGGATGGTAAATATCCATTCTACAAAATAAAATTCGGATCTGAAATGAAGATTTAGATATGGAATACTATCTATTATAGTTAAAAACACACTAATTAAAATGCTCCACAACAAGGCAATATCAAAAGCCCTTCCGGCTTTTGTATCGTTTTCGAAAATTATATTATGGAGTTTTTGTTTAAGCGTCATTTTAATGTTTATACAATTTCAGCTAAATAATTAAATACAAATGTATAGAATTATATTTGAAAATTATCAAATCAATGTTTTATACTTTGATAAATCATCAAATTTAATCGGGATTTTTTTAAAGTAATTCAATAATTTATAAAAATGACATTAAATCTTTTCTAACTTTTTATAGTACTAATATTCAGTTCCTTTTATCATTTTAAACTTGAATCTAAACTTCCCAAGTTGACTGATAAATAATCCAAAAACAGCTATTAATATACCTTTCCATTGAATTAATTGAATGACACTATCCATAAACCACCATGAGATTAGTGCAGTAAATACAGGTATCAGATTTACAAATACATTGGTACGTGCAACCCCTACTCGACGAACTACCCATGCAAAAAACACAAATGCAATTACTGAACAAAAAACTGACAGCATCAAAAGAGCTATTACAGCATCTTTTGTTAATTTCAATGTGTTTATAGTGGAAAAATCTGTTATAAAAAAGGTGGGAATAAAAAACAATAATCCGATTACGCTCTGATAAAAAATTACATTAAGAATGGAATAATGAGTTGATATTTTACGCAGTGTGGCCGAATAACAAATGGCCGAAAAAACAGCTACAAATAATAACCCTACACCCAAAGGATTGGCATTGAATCCGGCTCCGGGTTTATAAACTACTAAAAAAACACCACAAAGAGAAATCAGAATACCCAATATATTGGTATAACTGATTCTCTCTTTCAATAGAAAAAAAGCCAGTACAGGTGCAAAAAGTGGTATGGTAGAAATAATAACTGAAGCTGGAGTTGATTCCACCATAGTAAGTCCATAAGTTTCACCCATGTAATAAATAAATGGTTCAAAAAAAGCCAACAAAACAAACCATTTAACATCAACCCGGCGTAAGCGCTGAAATTTTCCTGTCAATTTTGAAACAAGATACAAGAGCAATGACGCAATTACCAATCGTAATGTGATTAGTGTAACCGGATTAAACGAAATCATTGCCACTCTTGTCCAAATAAACGAGCCCGACCAAAATATCATGGCAAGTACAATGGCAGTATATATTTTGATATTTTGCATTTTTAAAGAAATACATTAAAACAAAGAACAAAGATTAAAGACAAAAATTCAAAATGTACTTGTTTCCTCGTTCTTATTTTCTTAATTACTTATTTTTTTATTTTTTTAATTACTCGTCTCCTTGTTTCCTCGTTCACTATCCGACCAACTCTTTAATTTCATGATGAATTGTTTCCCAAACTTCATCAGTCATTTTGGCACCAAGTACTTCAACCACTTTTCCCGAAACAAGAGAACCAATCATACCGCACATCTCTAACGAATAACCTTTGGCAAGTCCGAATAAAAATCCTGCAGCATATAAGTCACCGGCTCCCGTAGTATCAATACAAACTGATTGACGAGGTTTAATTTGAACAACCTCATCACCAGACTTAATGTATGAACCGTCTTTACCTATCTTTACAACAGCAATTTCGCATTGCTCAGCAATATAATTCAAAGCTTCGAGAGGCATTTTACCTGAATATGAACGTGCTTCTTCTTCGTTTGCGAAAACAATATCGACGTAATTTTTTATTATTTCGTGTAAGAAATCAAGATTGGATTCCACTACATTGAAACTGGCCAAATCAATCGAAACTTTTAACCCTGATTCTTTGGCCAGCATAATTGCTTTGCGAATTAATTCATGATTCTGAACCAAATAACCTTCGATGTGAAAAATATTATAACCTGAAAACATTTCAGCTTTTATATCCGAAGCATTAAGTTCGCATGCTGCACCCAGAAAAGTACATAAGGTTCTTTCACCATCGGGTGTTACAAGTACAGTACAGCAGCCTGAAGGTGTTTCACTGTAAGTAATGTGCGGTGTAACGCCATTCTTCAATGAATCGTTGTGAAAAAATTCACCAACTTCATCTTTCCCCAATTTTCCAACGAATCCGGCTGTTAAACCTAATTTTGTAATGCCGTTTATTGTGTTCGATGCAGAACCTCCGGTTGCCATTTTTCGAAACGAATTTTCGAAAAAGTCCAGGATTTCCTGCGATTTTTGAGAGTTTACCAATTGCATGCTTCCTTTTGGCAAAGTTAATTCATTTAAAATACTATCATTCTCAATTTGTAATAAAATATCTGTCAGGGCATTACCCATTCCTAAAACTTTTTTCATAAAATTATATCTTTTTTTTTTGCAAAGATATTGCATATTTCATTAAAACCTATTACTTTTGCAACGCATTTGACAAAAAAATGTACAACAAAATTCTTCCTTAGCTCAGTTGGTTAGAGCATCTGACTGTTAATCAGAGGGTCCTTGGTTCAAGTCCAAGAGGGAGAGCAAAAAGCTGAATTAACGTTCAGCTTTTTTTATTCTTTATCATCAGTAGTGCGCAAAAAAAACTGAATAAACGTTCAGCTTTTTTTAATTTTCATCAACAGTATAAAGTTTTTTTGGGGTTCAAGCTCAGGAGCGAGTCAACTTAAAAAGAACAAATATTTAAAAGACAACAATTTGATTTTTTTATTTCTACGAATCTTATTTTTTACCTCCAATATATTCAAACAGCGAAACAATAGTGTCAGTCAAAGAATATTGGGGTTCCCAGTTTGTTAATTTCCGAAATGCTGAAGCATCCATTCCCAATGAAAATAAAATTTCTTCTGACTTCAAATCAATTTCGATATTTTTATTATATTTTTCCTTCGCCACCTTTTTCACTTCTTGCGCCATTTCAAGTATAGAATAATCTTTTTCATTACCTAAATTATAAACTCTTTGCCAGACTCTATAATCTGTTTTTAACAATGAAATAATTGCTTCAGCTGCATCCCTCACATCTAATCGTTCCAGTCTTTGAGTTCCACCAATTATTTCGATATTTTCATTATTAATTGCCTTTTGAACAAACTTTGCTAAAATATCTACCATAACTAACCCGTTTTGACCTCCAGACAAACTCGATAATCGCAATGAAGTCCCAAAAACATGCTTATTTACACTACATACATTATTCAGCATTAACTCCGTTGAATATTTTGCTGTAGAATAAACAGTTTCAGGAATTATTAAATTATCTTCAGTCCATTTGGGTTTCTGTTTAGTTCCGTAAACACTTTGCGATGAAATATTCACTATGGCTGAAACCTGATTCATTAATGCAGAGGTGAAAAATTCTTCTGTAAACTTCAGACTTTGGGCTATTTGTTCATTCGTTTTATAGGGTCGCGCAAATCCACAATGTATAAGATAATCGGCATGTCCTAGTTGTATTCTTCCATTCGAAAAATCGAAGGAATCAACACATTTCACATTTTCGTAAGATTTATACATTTGAATTGTATTTTCCTTAGAAAGATCGAATGCAGTTATTTCGTAGTCTTCAGCTGAAAGCAAAGGAATCAAAGCTTGCCCCAAATAACCACCTGAACCGGTTACTAAAACTGATTTATGAGTTTTTATTGCTTTATTATTTAACTTATCCGAAAATTGTTTTATTCTTTCATTATTCGAAAGTGAAATTGCCTTGTCTGTTGTTTGTCTTATTCCAAATTTATCATAATTCAATTTTAATGAATTAATTGTCTTATCTATATCCAACCATTCCTTAATACAAGTTTCAACTTCATTGAAACCCAAAAGCGCGCGCCAAGCAGTTATTCCTGTAAATCTCGCATTCATTTCGTAAATTTTCAATCCATTATCTGTCCAGCGTCCCTGAATATTTAATGGGCCTCTAAGACTGAGCTTTTGTAAAGATGGAACAAGTTTCTCTATTTCAGACCAAAGATTTTCATCTTCGTAGGGTATCATTTCAATAGGAACTCCATTATTGAGTTTATTATATGAAGCCATTTTACCAATTATATTGCCACTCAGGTCAGCAACAAGTTGAACTGATATTTCAGCAATTTGAGGGTTTATTCTTTTATTAATCTGCTCAATATAAGTTTTATAAAATGGATCGTATTGGTTTGGTATTGCTAATTCTTGTATAATATGAGAGCTATTTATACGATTAAAATCTGATTTTTTCAATAAAATTTCAACGCCTCTTGAAGCACATCCTACTCTTGGTTTGGCAATAAGTGGAAAACTAATATTATCCGCATTTATCAAACTTTCAATTTCAGAATAGGAATAGGTTTTTACAAAAATATCTGCAACAGTTGACAATTCTTTATACATTAGTTCTTTATCTCTTACAATTTGAAGCAAATCAATACTGCAAACAAGAACTTTAAAACCCTGTTGCTCTATTTCAATTATATTTCTTGCTAAAATATACGCCTCGTCGTCCGATCCTGGAATGATTAAATCTACAGCATATATTTTACATTTATTGATTAATTCTTCTATATAATTATCGTCGTATATTGTTGGTAAATAATCTGTTTCATCACATTCATATGCTCCAAATGCGAAAGGATTATTACCAAAACCTATTGTATAAAGTGGTAGAAGTGATTGGTTACATGATGATATTACTGATTGTCCTACGCCACTTCCAACACTCATAATTCCTATACAGAATCTTTCGTTCCTCATGATTTATCTAATTTTTTAAATTATTGCAAATATAAAATTAAATTACATTTCTAACTAAGCATTTCAAGCAAATTTTAAAAATATCTAAATTTTGATTAAAAACAAAGATTTAAAAAGTAATTTTGCAACAAAAGAAAATCTGTGTTTGAAGAAGCATATTCGTCTTTTTCTATTGTTGAGTGTTTTGAAAGGCATGAAAAATACTTGTAAATATATTCCGAATAAATAAACCCAAAAATTTGCAGAAGCTTTAAAGCAGTTTTGAAATTAAATCAGTACTTTTATGTGAAACACTTGATTGTTTTTTCATATAACTGATTAATAATTAAAATCAATATAGGAAATTCATGGGTTTAACGAATGATAAGAAAATATTTTGCTGAATATCTAATCATTATATCGGATTATAATTTTTATTGTCATGAAATATAATTTATTGCTTAAATAAATATGTCATACATTTAAAATTATACATAATCAAGCAGTTGAGTTTTATTTTCAGTTCATTTTAATTATTTCTCTTGAATTTAATATTACATTTTTAATATTTTTAAACGCTTAAACAGTATCAATAGACTAAAATTGATGTACTTTTGTATGATTTTTCCCAAAAACTGCTCTTCTTCAAACATCTGCAAACAATGAATAAAAAAAATCTCTCAAAATTCATTCCGCACATAGCTGCACTTCTTTTGTTTACAATCATTTCCTTTCTATATTTTTCACCAGTCATCAAAGGTAAACAACTTATTGCGCACGATACCGAAAGTTGGATGTATATGGCTAAGGAAACCATTGATTATAATAAATCGCATGATGATGTAACCTTGTGGACAAATTCGATGTTTGGTGGAATGCCAACATATCAGATTTCAATGACTCAACCATACAACTTGATAAAATATGTTGAACAGTTAATTTATTTGTATCCGAATACAGTTTACAATTTGATGCTATATCTGATTGGATTCTACATTTTACTGCTGGCTTTTCGGGTAAATCCATGGTTAGCTATTGTTGGAGCCATTGTTTTTTCTTTTGCTTCGTATAATTTCATAATAATGGTTGCCGGACATAATTCAAAAGCCATAACAATAGCTTACATGGCTCCTTTGATAGGTGGTGTTTTCATGGCTTTCAGGCGAAACAAACTGATAGGAAGTATAATAACTGCCTTATTTCTAAGCTTAGCCGTTAGAGCAAATCACGTTCAAATACTTTATTATACATTTATTATTCTTCTCTTTTACGGAGTTGTAGAATTAATTTACAGCTTTAAAGAAAAACAAATTAAATCTTTTCTGCAGTCAACAGGCATGGTGCTAGCGGCTGCTGTGATAGGAATTGGTATGAACGCCACTTCACTAATAACAACATATGAGTATTCACAATATACCATGCGAGGAAAATCGAACGGTTTAACAGTTGATACTCAAAATTCACAACATGGTCTGAATAAGGATTATATTACCCAGTGGAGTTATGGTATTGATGAAACAATGACATTGCTGATACCTAATTTTAAAGGTGGAGCAAGTGGTGGAAAATTGGATGCAAATAGTAAGACCGGGCAAAAAATTAAAAGCCTCGGGGTTCCAAACGTTGATAAAGTAATGAGTGATATGCAATTGCCATTATATTGGGGAACACAACCGGGTACTTCCGGTCCTGTATATTTGGGAGCAATTGTAATTTTTCTTTTTGTATTAGGATTTTTCCTTGTCGAAAGAAGAATTTTATGGTGGTTGATACCCATGATTTTACTTACACTTATGTTATCTTGGGGAAGAAATTTTATGTGGCTCACCGATATTTTTATTGATTATGTGCCTATGTACAACAAATTCCGGACAGTATCGATGACTTTAGTGGCTACTGGATTTGGAATCACACTCATTGCAATTCTTGCACTTAAAGAACTCTTAAATCCGGCAAACGATAAACAAAAAATGATGAAGCCTGTTTTAATCAGTGCAGGCATAACTGGTGGAATCGCTTTAATTTTTGCTCTCATTCCTTCTCTTGCAGGGAGTTTCACGTCAATTAGTGATGCTCAGCAATTGCAGGGCGATTATGCATTCATGAATGAAACTTTACCACTCGATCGCAAGGCGATGTTAAGTAGCGATGCATGGCGTTCGTTGGCTTTTATTTTAATGGCTACTGTAGTTATCTGGCTATTTATAAAAGAAAAGTTGAAAACAAATGTTGTAATTGTTCTTTTTGGAATTTTATTTATTGCTGATTTGGTACCGGTTGACAGACGCTATCTGAATGATGATAATTTTGCCCGTAAACGTCGTTTCGAAAATCTTATTCAACCAACAGCAGCTGATAATTTTGTTTTACAGGATAAATCACAATACAGAGTTCTTGATGCTTCAGTAAATATTTTTAATGATGCTTCTCCATCTTATTTCCACAAGAATATCGGAGGTTATCATGCTGCAAAGCTTCGTAGATATCAGGAGCTTATCAATATGCAGATTGAAGGCGAAATAGGTCAACTGTTTGGAGCATTTGGTAAGGCAAAAACATTTGAAGACATTGCTCCCACCCTGGATTCGTTAGGAGTGCTAAATATGTTGAATATGAAATATGTAATTTACAACAAAGAAGCAGCTCCACTGGTTAATTCAAAGGCAAACGGAAATGCCTGGTTTGTAAAAAACATACGTATTGCGGCTAATGCCAATGAAGAAATGAAATTATTGGGAGAAATTGACACCAAATCAGAAATAGTTGTGGACAAAACTTATACTTCGCAATTACCGACTACAACAACTACAGACTCAACTTCGTCAATTATACTTAAATCATATAAACCCAATCATTTGATTTACGATTTCAAATCCAAAACTGATCAGTTGGCTGTATTTTCCGAAATATATTATGATAAAGGCTGGAATGCATACGTCAATGGACAAAAAGCACCCTATTTTCGAGCCAATTATTTATTGAGAGCCATGCCGCTTAAAAATGGGAATTATGAAGTAGAATTTAAGTTTGAGCCAACATCATATTCAACCGGAAATACTATTGCTTTAATATCATCGTTAATTTTTTTGATATCAATCATAGGATTTGTAGTTTGGCAATTCAGAAAATCAAAAAAGATAAACGCAATTTAAAAACAGAAATACAATAGACATGACAATAGAAAAAAAAGTAAAAAAATATAAACTCCGTCATATCCACTTTACATCAATAATAAGCATGGCACTTGTGTTATTCCTTGTTGGATTATTGAGTTTGATACTTTTTATGGCACGTGATATTAGCATTCATGTTAAAGAAAACATCAATTTATCTGTTATTCTCGATGACAAAATCAACGAACAGGATTTAACTCAAATTAAAACTTATCTTGAAAGTTCGGCATTTACCAAATCAATTGAATATATTTCGAAAGAAGATGCACTGAAAGATCATATTGCAACTTTGGGCGAAGATCCTGAAGCATTCTTAGGCTATAATCCACTGATGGCATCCTACGAAATAAAACTTAAAGCCGAATATGCCAATACAGATAGTGTGCAAAAAATTGAATCTAAACTGGGAAAATTTGAAAGTATCAGCCAGGTTGCATATCAAAAAGATATGATGAGTTTGATTAACGACAATATTAAGAAAATAAGTCTGGTATTGATTGGGCTGGCCATAGTTTTATTGTTGATTTCATTAGTACTGATTAATAATACTGTTCGGGTAGCAATATATTCGAACCGGTTTATAATTAACACGATGAAACTGGTAGGAGCTACAAACTGGTTTATCCGAAAACCATATATTTACGCGGGGATGTTACATGGTGTTTTTGCTGCCATCATTTCGCTCATTATGCTCTCAGGTATGTTATATTACATTCAATACGAATTTGGCATTAATAAGTTAATTATTTCACCTTTAACTGCTCTATTTGTTTGTCTGATTGTCATTTTTCTCGGTGTATTGCTAACAGCTATTTCATCTTATTTTGCCGTAGGGAGGTTTTTAAAAATGAAAACTGAACAGATTCATTCTATCTAAAAAATAATCAAAACGTAATAAATCATTTTTTTAAACAAGATATTTCACTTTTATGGAAAAAGATAAAAATTTTATTTTAGGAAAAGTAAATCTGATATTAATTATCGTTGGATTTATAATTATTATTTTAGGTTTTGTGTTGATGACAGGTTCAACAACCACAACAGAATTTAATCCGGATATTTTCAGTACACGCAGAATTACTGTAGGACCTATGATTTCTCTATTTGGTTTTTTGTTTATCATTTTTGCAATTCTGTATAAACCGAAAAAGAATCAGAAATGAATTTATTTCAAACCATTATTATTGCTATTGTAGAAGGTCTTACAGAGTTTTTACCGGTTTCTTCAACCGGACATATGATTATTGCACAAAAAATTTTAGGAGTTGAAAGCACTGAATTTGTTAAAGCTTTTACAGTAAATATTCAGTTTGGTGCAATCCTTTCAGTTATTGTTCTCTACTGGAAGCGATTTTTTCAGACAGTTGATTTTTATCTAAAACTTCTTATTGCTGTAATTCCGGCATTAGTTCTTGGCTTTTTATTGGGTGATTATATTGATTCAATGCTCGAGAGTGTATTTATTGTAGCATTGATGCTTGTTTTAGGTGGTGTTTTTATGCTATTTGTTGATAAATGGTTTAATAAACCGTCCGAAAATCAGGAAATGGACTGGAAACGTGCTTTGAAAATTGGTTTTTTTCAGTGTATTGCTATGATTCCCGGTGTATCGCGCTCTATGGCAACCATAGTAGGTGGTATGACAACTAAATTATCGCGCAAGAATGCCGCAGAATTTTCTTTTTTCCTGGCTGTACCAACTATGGCAGCGGCTTCGGGTTATAAATTATTAAAACTGATTACCGACCCTGCAGGAGCTAGCCTATTGAGCGAAAACTTAATGACACTAATCATAGGTAATGTGGTAGCATTTATTGTGGCGATGGCTGCAATAAAATTTTTTATTAATTTTCTTACAAAATACGGATTTAAAGCTTTCGGATATTATCGAATTGTGGTAGGAGTAGTTTTACTTGTTTTGTTGTATATGGGTGTAGACTTGAGTGTTATTTAAGCTTTAAAATAAATAAAACAGAATGAATTTTATCGAAGGAGAAATTCTTTATGTAAACAAACCTTTACATTGGACTTCGTTTAATTTGGTAAGCAAATTAAGGTGGAAAATTAGAAAAACGCTTCACGTAAAAAAATTAAAAGTTGGTCACGCAGGAACACTTGATCCACTAGCTACGGGAGTTATGATTATTTGTACAGGCAAAGCAACCAAGCTCATAGAAAAATTTCAGAATCAAACAAAAGAATATATTGCAACACTTGAACTTGGTGCAACAACAAGTTCGTTTGATCTTGAAAAACCGGTTGACGCAATATATCCTACTGATCATATAACAAGAGAGCTGCTTGATAAAATTATTCCGAACTTTAAAGGCGAGATTATGCAGGTTCCACCTGTTTATTCTGCTGTAAAAGTTGATGGTAAACGTGCTTATGATTATGCCCGTGATGGTCAGACTGTTGAACTTAAAGCCAGATTATTGGTTATAGATGAAATTGAAGTGTTAGATTTTTCGCTTCCTGTATTAAAAATCAGGATTGTTTGCAGTAAAGGAACATATATCAGGGCTTTAGCCCGCGATATAGGTGAAGCATTAAACAGTGGAGCACATCTTACAGCACTGGAACGCACCAGAATTGGAGATGTAAAACTAGAAAACTGTTGGGAAATTGAAGATTTAATTGCTCATACCGAAAAAGAAATTTTAAAAGATATATCTACCGGGTTATCGTAAATTTTGCTTTAAATAAATTGAATGCACAATGTGATTTCACTGTAGAAAAAATATAAATAATTAAACCTGATTCAAGTCATTAAAAAAGTGACCGGAATCCATTGAGATAAAAAAATGAAACTATCTAAATTTAAATTTAAATTACCGGACGAACTGATAGCACAATATCCGGCTAAAAATCGTGATGAATCGCGATTGATGGTGCTTAACAGAAAAACAGGTAGCATTGAACATAAGACTTTCAAAGATGTGCTTGATTATTACAACGAAAAAGATCTATTCATTTTCAACGATACTAAAGTTTTTCCTGCACGGTTGTTCGGAAACAAAGAAAAAACAGGAGCTCAGATAGAAGTATTTTTATTACGTGAGTTGAATCATGAAATGCGATTGTGGGATGTACTTGTAGAGCCTGCACGCAAAATACGTATTGGTAATAAACTTTATTTTGGTGAAGACGATTCAGTAGTTGCTGAAGTAATTGACAACACAACATCGCGTGGCAGAACATTGCGTTTTCTTTTTGACGGAACTTATGAAGAATTCAAAAAAAGCCTGTATGATTTGGGCGAAACACCACTTCCACGTAATATTACAAGAACAGTTGAACCTGAAGATGCTGAAAGATTCCAGACCATATTTGCCAAAAACGAAGGAGCAGTATCAGCCCCCGGAGCAGGATTACATTTCAGTCGCGAACTTTTAAAACGTATGGAGATAAAAGGAGTTGAAAAAACCTTTATCACTTCGCACATGAGTTTAGGAAATTTCAGGGAAATAGATGTTGAAGATCTTACTAAACATAAAATGGATTCGGAACAAATGCAGGTAACAGCCGAAACTGCTGAAATAGTAAACAAAGCGCATGATGAGAACCGCAATATATGTGCAGTTGGTATAACTGTGATGCGTGCTTTAGAAACTGTTGTAGGAACAGAAGGTAAGATTAAACCTTACGAAGGCTGGACAAGTAAATTCATTTTTCCACCCTATGATTTTACAGTTGCAAACTCGATGATTACCAATTTTCATCTGCCTTACTCTACCCTTCTTATGCTAACTGCTGCATTTGGAGATTATGATCAGATTATGAATGCTTATGATGTAGCACTAAAAGAAGGTTATAAATTTGGAGTTTATGGTGATGCTATTTTAATTCTATAAAACCCCAACTTCTATAATTAAGACAATAGAACAAAGAACAAAGATAAAAGACAAAATTTATTAAATCAATGGTTTGTTTAATTCATAGTACAAGCCATTTATGACGTTTGATAAAAAAAGCCGACGAATTCTTCATCGGCTTTTTTTATGATTCAAAATGGGGATTTACTTTTTTCGCATAAATTTCAAAATGGGAAAAGTAAGCAATGTAACAAATAAAAAATAGATAGTAGTTAGAACCACCCAACTCATATAAAAAACACCCGAATTTAAAGGACGGAAAATATTACCATCAAATTTACCCTTCAGAGGGGCAAAAATATTCATTATATCTATTAAATACTGGCCGTTATAACTCAAATAAAGCAATCCTAAATTATCCCATGTGGTTTCGAAATGAATAATTCTTGTAAATTTCAAATTGAGCAAAAATATAATATTAAAAACCAAAAATTGAAAAGCTACAAAAAGAAAATTTGCATATTTTTTATTTTTAATTAGCGAATATCCTATAATTATACAAATGCTAAAAATGATAGTTTGAAACAAAAGTGGAACAACAAATTCAGTAAAAACATCAGCAAGGTATTCGAAATTAGCTTTTGTAATTATTTTATTAATCCAAAGTCCAATCATATTTAATGTAATATTCAAAAAAGTCCAGGTAAGGATTACCTGTCCCAGATATTTGAAATCAGGTTTTGAAAATTTTAATTCCATTTTTCTATAATAATTTATAAAACAGATTGATTATATTTAGTTTACATCTTCTATGGGCATATTGGGAACAGGTAAGGATTCAATGGTTTCATCCAAAGTTGTATCGCGTGCTGTTGTATCCTTTTTGTAATAAGTCTTGCATTTGTAACTTAATTTAATTATTTCTTTAGGTTTAGTCAGAAATTTTCCTCTGTAATCTTTGAACTTCGAATCAGCTAAAACTTTTTCCATAAAAAGGGCAAAAATTGGTAGTGCAGTTCGGCTTCCCTGACCTAACTGTCCTGTGCGAAAATGAACGCTACGTTGCTCTCCACCTACCCATGAGCCTCCAATAAGTTTTGGAGTTACACCCACATACCATGCATCTGAATGATTGGAAGAGGTTCCTGTTTTGCCACCAAATTCAGTATTCGAATTAAATAAGTTCCAGCCCCAAAGTGCTTGTGAAGTACCACCGGGTTCTGTAAAACCACCTTTAAGTAATTCGGTCATTAACCAGGCAGTTTCGTAAGGCACTACACGTTTTTGGACAGTTTTTGGAAAATAAATTACCTTTCCTTTTGAATCTACGATTTTTGTAACAAGAATCGGATCATGATAAATTCCTTCATTAATAATTGTAGCATATGAATTTACAAGTTCAAGTAAGGTTACATCAGACGCACCCAAACTTAATGCCGGCTGAGGCTCAAGTGCGGTTTTTATTCCCAGCAAGTGAGCATATTTAATAACTTCAGGTATTCCTACTTCTTTGGCCAACTGAACTGCTACTGTATTTATTGAAGCTGCAAATGCCTGTTTCAATGATACCGTTCCCCTGTAATCTCCATTTGCATTAGTGGGTCGCCACACTTTGTTCTTTCCATTTTCAACAATATCCCAACTAACTGGTTTATCTACACGGGTATCACAGGGAGCTATTCCATTCATTATAGCTGCAGTATAAACAAATAACTTGAATGTAGAACCTGGCTGACGTTTTGACTGAGCAACTTTATCGTACTTCCAAAAATTAAAATCAATATCACCCACCCAGGCTTTCACATTTCCAGTATTGGGTTCCATGGCTACAAAACTAGCGTGTAGAAAATGATTCATATAACGTATAGAATCCATTACACTAAAAGTTGTATCTTTTATCCCAAGTTCATAATCAAATACCTTGGTTCTGTGTGGTAAATTGAGATATTTGTCTATCGAATCCTTATTATTATTAAACTTTGTTTTCAAAGATTCGTATGCTTTTGTTTTTTTCGCAATGTTTTCCACAAAATTTGGTATATCCTCATGATTTTCATCTTGCCATGGATTTTGTCCTCTCCAATGTTCAAAAAATCTACTTTGAAGTGTCTTCATTTGTTTATGTACAGCATCTTCAGCATATTTCTGGAGTCTTGAATCAACAGTTACATAAATTTTTAATCCATCTGAATAAATATCAATACCGGTTTCTTCTTCCCAATCCTGCAAGTATTTATCAAGATAGGAGCGAAAATGAAGGGCATCACCATCATACGATTGTTCCACACTGTATTGTAACCTGATCGGAATTTGTATCAACGAATCACATTGTTGTTGCGTGATAATCCGGTGTGAAACCAGATTCTGAAGAATCATGTCTCTGCGTTCTTTCGAACGTTTTGGATTGGAAATCGGGCTATAAGTAGTTGTAGCTTTAAGTAATCCAACCAATGTTGCAGACTGTTCATAATTCAAATCAATAGGTTTGGTTTTGTAAAATGTTTTGGCAGCTGTGCGAATTCCGAAAGAGTTACTACCAAAGTCTACTGTATTGAGATACATGGTCAAAATTTCTTCTTTACTGTAAAATATTTCTATTTTTACAGCCGTAGTCCATTCTTTTGTCTTCATTATGATCAGTTTCACTCCCGGAATCAATCCAAAAAGACCGGTTGAATACTGATTACGGGTTTTATACATGTTTTTCACCAACTGCTGTGTAATGGTACTTGCACCTCTTGCATTTCCCTGTGTCATATCTTTTACAGCAGCAAAAACACCCTGAATATCTATTCCAAAGTGTTTATAAAATCGTTCATCCTCAGTAGTAATAAGCGTTTCAAGAAGTTTTGGTGAAATTTCTTCAAAAGATATCGGCATACGGTTTTCACGGAAATATTTGCCTATAACTTTCCCATCCGAGCTGATTATTTCAGATGCTACACTTTGATTGGGATGACTTATACTATGTAATGTAGGAGATTTGCCGAAAAGCCAAAGGAAATTGATATCGACCAAAAATAAGTATAAAAGAAAAACCCAAAAAAATGTAAATAATATATTACCTAATTTTCGATACCAAACCAGATTGCGAAAACGGACCAATCTTGCTTTACGCCAGTTGATAAAAATGATTGCCCATTTTTTTATTAATTCAAAAATTTCAGAAACAATGTCTTTGATTTTATTCCACATAAAAGTTAATCGTATTTCGATGCAAATTTAAAGTAAAATCATTGAATTAAATAACTTCCCATGAATTAAAGTTCAATTTTTAGTCATTTTAGTAAAATCATAATTTTTTTTGAATTAATTATCACACATTCAAATCCCAAAGAACTGAATTCTCATCTCGTGATATTTCAGAAAACCCGTTTCTTTGAAGCACTTTTTGCGAAGGTTCATTTTGGATTTCTGTTTCTACAAAAATATTCTGAATATCTCTGCGCTTTTTTGTCCATTCAAGTAATTGTTGTACGGCCTCAGTCATATAACCTGAATTTCTGTTTTCCTCATACAAACCATAACCTATTTCAACCTTGCCATCTTCCGGTTCACCATGGAAACAAATCGAGCCTAATACAGCGTTGTCCGTCTTTCTGATTATTATCCAGATTGTAAAAAATAGAAATTCTTTTTCAAAGTGATTTTTTTCAGGTATAAATTCTTTAATCACAGCCTCTTTCAATTCAGGGTCGGCTTCGGCATGATTATCAATCAAGCTCAGGGATAACGCCAATTTTTTAGGAGAATCGATATATAAAATCAACTCTTCGTAAATCAATGGTCTCAAATACAACCGATTTGATTCAAGTTTAATATTGAAAACTGGTGGTTTAATATTATTTTAGTTTAACAAATTAATTGTTTTTGCTCAAAATTAATTTTTTAGTAATAGAATGTTTATTCATCTGAACAGTTAAAAAGTAAATACCATCCGCCATATCTGAAACATCAAAACTTTGAGTATGTTTACCTGATTCCTGATAACAATCTAAAAGTGTTTTGATTTTACGACCACTGAGATCAGTAACTTTTAAAACAATAGGTGCATTTTGGGATTGTTCCCATGATATGAAAGAGATGCCATTAAATGGATTTGGATAATTCTGGTAAACAATTAAATCAGATGAAACAGAATTTATATCATCAATACCAAGATATGATCCTCCACCATCAGTAGTATGAAGTATTACCCCATCAACTCCTACAGCAGTTCCATTTAATTCATCAATAAATGAAACCGAATGTAAACCTGAAGTTTTGGCACTATCTTGTTTAACCCAATTTAATCCACCATCATTTGATTTATAAATTATGCCTCTATTTCCGACAGTGTATGCTATAGAAGAACTAACAAATTGCACATCATACAAACTTTCGGTAATACTGTTCGGTATCTTTTTCCAGGTAAGTCCTCCATCTGTTGTTTTTAGTATCGGTATTGAATCCACTTCGTCTCCAACTGCCAAACCATTATTCAAATCAAAAAACGAAACTGAATATAAATCAGTATATGAATCTCCGACTATAATTGATTCCCAGTTGTTTCCGGCGTCTTTCGTGTGCAGAATTTTTCCGGAAGTTCCTACTGCAAAACCGTTACTATTATCAATAAAAGCAACTCCATATAGATTAAATTCCGAATTTTCATGTTGAAGAATCCAATTAGTACCACCATCATTTGTTCTTAGTATTCTACCCCCCTGACCAACCGCAGTTGCATGATTGGCATCAGTGACAGATATGGAGTTAAACCATAAATAGAATCCATTATCAAATTGTTTTACCCAATGTTTACCTCCGTCAGAAGTTCTAAATATCTGAGCTTCATATCCGGTAGCAAATCCATTATTTGTATCTGCGAAATCGACTGATAAAAGTGTAGGACCACCATGATATTGTTGTTCCCAGAATTTACCAGCATTGGTTGTTCTATAAATTCCACCCAGCGACCCAACTGCCGTACCGGTATTCTTATCTGTAAAGCAAACACCATACAATCGAGTGTCTATTCCACCCGATTGTTCTTGCCAGGTAATTCCCTTATCAGATGTTTTCAAAATTCCATAACCTAGAGCAATAGCCGTAGTATCATTCAAAATACACACATCAAAAAATGTTGAAGAATAATATGTTAAATCTGGCGTTGTCCATGTTTGCCCCGAATCAGCTGAAAGTAATATTAAACCTCCTCCGGTTCCAACTGCAATAAATTTATCTTTATCAAAAAACCTAACACATTGTATTTCATTACTATTCAGTTGCGGAGCTAAATTCCATTTACTTCCACCATCCGAAGTATTTAATATGCAACCGTTGTAACCAACAATTACACCAACATTTGTATTAATAAATGAAACACTACAAAATTGTTGATTTATTGGACTAGTCTGTGAAATCCATGTTTTTCCGGAATCTGAACTACGTATTATTGTCCCATCGTTTCCAACTGCAGAAATATTATTTACATCAATAATACAGACTGCATTAAGACTGCTTATAATTTCACTGCTTTGAGATATCCAGTTTGCCCCACTATCAGTTGTTGTTAGTATTTTGCCTCTTTGTCCAACTATTATTCCAAAACTAGAATTAAAAAATCGACAGCTAACAAATCCGGATAAACTTTCTCAGAAAACACAAACCAGTTGTCGCCTCCATCGTTTGATTTTAAAATAGTTCCATTACTACCAACTGCAACTACTTTTTTCGTATCAATAAAACAGACACCAAACAAATCCTTAGTTGTTGGACTTGTTATCTTTTTCCAATCTGTTCCAGCACTGTTTGTTCTTAGAATTGTACCATTAGTACCTACGGCAACTCCATGTAAATTATCTGCAAAACTACATGATTTCAAAACGTTGCCTTCCGAAGTTGGATTTTGGAAATACCAACCACTTTGTGCGTTTATCCTATTTGAAAAAATGAACAAAATAAAGATAAACGAAATTAACCTGTAATAGTTTTTCATTGGATGCACTTTTTAAATGATTAATAACTTTAATAATAATGCATAATTGAGATTGTATTTTATAATAATTTTCAGAGCGAAAAATCCCAAAATAAGGTTCCATTTTCAATTTTCGCAGCCATCTCTTTCTCATCATTTATACTGCTAAAATAAAGTTTGGTTTTGAATGTAAATTTTGGGTATGATTTAAATAACTTATCATATTTGCTCCGGTCATGTACGCCTACAGATAGAAAATGATATTGTTTGACAAAGGCAATTTTACGAGCCCGTGATATTAATAATTTCAGGGCATCATCGTAACCTTCTTTACAATTAAAAATCCTGATATAAAGAATTTTAACACTTTCATTTACTTGTGGTAAATTAAATAACGGATAAATTTTATTGACAATATGAATTGCCTTTCTAAAAATAACTAAAGGCTTTGGAATACCCATTAAAATATCCTGTTTGTAGTTTTCGGCATCTGTCAATGCTAGAGCAGCTACAATTTCGCCATTGAAGGTTGCGGTTATTACCTGTTTTTCGTTGTACAAATCGGGGTATAGTTCAACCGAAAACGTAAAATCCTTCACAGTTTTTTCAAATATGCCTAAATCAGGAATTTCAGGTTCATTAATTATGTATTTTTTGTTTTTCTTTTCCCAAGGAACAGGTATAATCTGGTATACATTAAACAAACTCTCACCAAAAACATGCGGAAAAAGCAATCTACCTTTTAAGAAAGGCATAACTGCATTATTGCCTTCTACAATAGTCCCAAATAATAAACGTGTATTCAGCGAAATCAATTTTTCGTGGACAAATTTACCCAACCTTGCTGCAAGCATTGTTTTTTTATAATCGGGATGTACTCTGAAATCACTTATATAATGTGCTATAAGTGGTTTACCATCAATTACTATATTCATCTCAGTTATTGTACACGAACCAATTATTTCTGTCCCTTTTTCAGCAACAATGGCAATATATTTACCTCTCTTTTCTAATAATCTGAAAAAATCCGGATTCCTGTCAATTCTTAATGAAATTCGTCCAATCATTGGAGTCATTGATGTTAATCTTAAAAGACCCTCATTATCAGACATATTACTTTCGCGAAAAGCAATAACATTTTCTGTTTTGTTATTCATAATAAAATCAATTTCGATGAATTTAAAAAGACAACAAAATTAATCAAATACTATTGTTTAACAATTAAAAAACAGATTTTGTTTAAGCTGAACTTAATGATTAAAAATGTGTTTATAATGAAATTCCTATTTATATTAATTATCTTTTTTTGATGAATAGAGTATCAGATATAATGCCTGTGTTGTTTGTGGGACACGGTAACCCGATGAATGCTATTGAGGAAAATGAATTTACGCATACCTGGAGCGAATTGGGAAAAAGCTTGCCAATACCGAAAGCAATTTTGTGTATTTCAGCCCATTGGGAAACACGTGGAACACACTTAACTGCAATGTCAAATCCAAAAACAATTCATGATTTTGGAGGATTTCCCCGTGAACTTTTTGAGGTTCAGTATCCAGCTCCCGGAGCTCCAAAACTTGCTACAGAAATTCAAAAAAATATTATTAAAACCCCCGTAAATATGGATTACACTGAATGGGGTTACGATCATGGTGCCTGGAGTGTAATTAAACATATTTATCCTAATGCCAATATCCCGTTAATTGAAATGAGTATTGATCATTTTCAAAAACCTGATTTTCATTACCAAATGGCTAAAGAACTGGCTTTTTTGCGATCAAGTGGGGTTTTGATTGTTGGCAGTGGAAACATTGTTCATAACCTGCGCGAAGTAAACTGGCAAGATAAAAATGCTGCTTATGATTGGGCTACTGAAACAAACGAAAAAGTGAAACAAGCTATCAATGACAAAAATCATGATGTTTTAATAAATTTACAAAAACAAAATTCGGCATTTCAGCGGTCTGTACCTACTGCCGAACACTATATACCAATGCTTTA
>JFJP01037599.1_pt1 | contig 25391 bp, 1 predicted proteins | sample 431651 | NCBI WGS metagenome assembly JFJP01 (sample SAMN02602958, study PRJNA72255) | Microbial mat metagenome, whole genome shotgun sequencing project. | biome: fresh water; feature: sink hole; material: water; isolation source: purple microbial (photo- and chemosynthetic) mats found in...
TGGCGATGGCCACGGCAAACGGACGGCCGAACCAGTCGGTGGAGGGTGTCGCCGTCAGCGTCTTGGCCGTCCAGTGGACGGGAAGGTTCAGGCGAACGGATAGTGCTGGTGGTGCCGGTGCCGTCATGCTGCTTCCATGGTTGAAGAAGCTGCCGCCGATGGTCCAGGTTTCGCCGCCGGTGAAGGCGAAGGCGGCGGACATAGTATCAGGCGCAGGAACCTCGGCTCGAGCGACGGTATTGAGAGCGTTTGTCGTTCCGAGGAAGGCGTCGAGGTTGGCACTGAGGACGGCAATGGCCGGAAGGGTGGACCCGAAGTAGGGGTAGCCGAGGCGGCGGGTGTACTCTGCGAAGGTCCTGGTAGCGGCAAGCTCACCGTCGTCGCTGGGATGGTAGTTCACTCCATTGAGCGTATACGTCTTGTAACCGGCACCGTAAGTGACGAGATCGCCGGTGAGAGTGAGATTATGCGGTGTCGTCGGCGGAGTGGTGAAGGTGTTCCACGTTCCTTTGAAAGCAGCAAGGTTGTCGGCGGTGATGTCGGTCTTCTGGGTGACCGAACCGGTGGAACTGAAGAGGAAGACATTATGAAAGCTGATTCCGACGGCATCCAAGGTTTGTACCCCGGTCGGAACCAGCAGGAGACTCGACGCAGTCATGGTGGCCGAAGTCAGCATGAGGTTGCCTCCGACCGCGAGGGTGCGGGCGGTCGCAGTGGTTGTGAACGCTCCGCCGGTCTGCTTCAGCTCGTTCGTCACGGCAACGTTTGATCCAAGGGATAGAGTTCCGGGTCCCGCTATGGTGAGGTTCTGGAACTGCTGTCCGGCGGTCAAGGTGTCGGTGGTGTTGATCGTTGCAGTAGTTGAAGCCAGCGTGTTGAAGATGACTTCCGTTGAGGTGGCGCCTGTGATTCGGTTTGCCTGAACGGCTGTGGCCGATTGGGTCCAGTTGCCGGACACTTTGACGTCATGGGAATCAGTGGCGGACCAGAGACCGCGGTAGTCGAGGATGGTTCCCGCCTCGAGGGAAATGTTCACCAGTTGGATGTTGTCGTCTTCGACGAAGAGCTTCTGACCAGTGACCGGGAGTGCGACGCTGGGACTCGTCCCCGTGCTATCAACCGCGAGGTTCGCCAGACCGACGTCAGGAGCCTGGTTGAGGTCAGTCCCCACTGTGGTGTCGGGGAATAGGAAGGAACCTAAGGTTCCATTGTTGTTTCTGAGTATGCCGGGACTGGCGGGGTCGGCAGCCCCCCACACAAATACCTGCGAGGTTCCAGCGGCTCCCGGCTCACGGGCGCGGAAGGTTCCATTGTTGACAACTGTGGCACCCGTGCCCGCCGTAGCCGTCCCAAGCAGTTCGACGCCGTACTTTGTCCCGACGTAAGGTGCTGTGGACCAGAAGAGGAAGGCGCCACCGGCGGCGATGGTCAGCGTCTTGGCGTCCTTCAAGATAAAGTGCCCATTGGGAAGGTTCACGGCGCCGGTACCTGTCACGGTGACATTTTCAAAGATCTGGTCGTTGGGTACTAGGGTGATGGGCTGGGGACCGGTGAAAACCACGGTCTGGCCGGCAGGAGTCCAGGTGCCCAGGGTGACCGTGGTCGTTGTGGCGGCCGGGGTGCCGAAGGTCAGGAGATTGGTCGGATCGCCCAGGACAGTGGCACCGGTCGCGGTGAAATTGCCGATGACGGTGAGACCACCGGTCCCGACGGTAAGCGTGAAGCCTGGGTCAAGCGTCACGGTACCGACGGTAGAGGTCAACGTTGTTGCGGCGGAGCCGAAAGACACGTTTCCGTTGTAGGTCTGCCCCCCGTTGGTAGCAACGGTCCCGCCGTTGATGACAGCGGCGGCAATCACATTCAAGGAACCAGCCCCGGAATCGTTGACGCTGCCGTTCAACATTACCGTCGTGGCGGTCATCGTGACAGTCGGCCCCAGCGTTACGTTGCCGGAGTAGGTCTGCGTACCGGAGCTTGTCACCGTGTCGGTCAGGATTTGCGTTGTCCCTGAGACACTGAAAGTTGTCAAACCGGTCACACTGTCGGCGCCAGCATTGCCCAGCACAGCGTTCCCGGAAACCACGAGACTATTTGTGCCACCAAGAACAGGGCTGTCAAAGCTAATTGTTGTCCCGGAGAGAGTTGTCCCGACTCCCAATGTCAACGCACCGCCGTAGTTCTGAGTCCCTGTTGAGGTGACATTTGACGTGTTGACCAGGGCAGTACCCGTGATCGTTAGCGATGAGAGGCCGGTGACGGTGTCGGCCGCCGCATTCCCGAACACGGTATTTCCCGAAACCGACAAGGCATTTCCGACACCGACAATCGGATTGTTGAAATTCACCGTCGAACCGGTGAGGGTCGTTCCGGTTCCCAGAGTCACGTTGCCTTGATAGGTATGAATGCCGCTCGCCGTGACGGTGTTTGTGTTAATCTGGGTGGTGCCGCTCACGTTGAGCGTCGAGAGCCCTGTGACCGCATCGGCAGCGGCATCACCAAACACGGCGTTTCCGACCACGGCAAGGCTGTTGGCCCCACCGGCCACCGTGCCCAGAAAGGTGAGGGTGGTCCCGGTCAAGGTCGTCCCGGTGCCGAGGGTAACGGCGTCACCGTAGGTCTGGGCACCACTGGTAGTCACCGAGGCCCCGTTGATGGCGGTGGTGCCTGTGGCGTTCGTCGTGAGGCTGGTGAGAGGCGTGGTACCCACTGTAGCCGAGAATGTCGTGGTACCACCGGTGTTGACGGTCAGGGTCTTTGCACCATCGACGGTGGAGATCCACTGGACTGGTCCGCTGGTAGATGATACCAACAGATCATTGGTCAGCGTGGTCCCGCTGGTGAAGGTGATGGCGCTGGTTCCAACGGACGTCACGTTGGAACCGAGGCTGTTCGGACCTGCGCCGTTCTGGAGGATGGTTCCTGTCGAGGACAAGGGTGCCGCGTTCCCAGTTGCCGTCGTCCAGGTCCCCGAATTCGTCACAGTGGTGGTTCCGCTGACGGTCCAGCTGTTGTTGACGGTCAGGTGAGCGCCGGTGAACGCAAAGCTGCCCGTGTAGTTTTGCACACCCTGGAACGTGGTGGTTTTCGTCGCAGCGCCGGCCGCCTGTGTGAAACTCGCTGCGGTCACGTTCCCCGTGAATGTCGCATCACCCGCACTCGAGATTGTCAGGGTCCCCAGCGTCGTTGTCGAGCCCACAGGTCCACTGATGGCCAGGGTACCAGAGCCCGCGACAATGGTGAGGGACTCACCGCCGTTGGTGGTCGCATCGATGCTGCTCGACACGGTGACAGACGTGCTCCCACCGGAGTTGGAAAGGACCATGTTTCCACCCAGTGTCAGGGGCCGTGCAAAGCCGATCGTCCCTCCGGCAACCAGAAGATCACCGGCCATTGTCACAGTACCGCTACCCGATTCGCTGAACGAGCCCGTACCTCCCACGACAATATCGAAAGTCCCGGTGTCAGCGGCACTGGTCGTATCAGCAAAGGAAAGAACCCCGGCGTGGACGAAAGAAAGATTCCCAGTTCCTGTACCCGAGGTGGTCGATACCAGATTCTGAAACGTCACGTTGTTGGCGGCCGTAACTGATAGCCCGCCTAGCGCCTTGGGAGTTGTCGCAGCATTACCGACGGCTCCCACGAAGTCCACGTTGCCCGCACCAGCATTGATCACCAGCGAGTTCTTGCCCGCGGTCTGCGAGTCATCGTCGTCGAGGGTCTTGCGGAACCGAACAAGCCCACCTCCCGAATTGAGGGTGATGGTGTTGCCAGGTCCTGCTGCGGGTTTGAGCCGTACGGGCTGTATGAAGTCGATAGAATTTCCCGCCGAGTTGATATTATTCGTGAGGTAGATGATTCCCACAGAGTTATACAAGTCGGTGACAAGAGTACCTGTGATCGAAACAGTACCCATCACTACATCGGCCGGGTTACCCATTAAGTAGACGCCGGCGGTGTTAGCGCCCGATACGTTCACTCGGGTATGGCCCGTCTTAATGATAATGGGTTTGTAGGTGGCGTAGACCGTCTCAACGGGTCCGGCACCGATGAAACCCCCTGAAGCGACGGAAGTCACCAAGTTCATCGTGCCTTTCATCGCGATGTCATTCAAGGTGGTGGGCGTCCCGGGGATCTGGAGTGTGGAAATGCTAGTATAAGCGTTGAGATTGAGAGTGTAGCCAGGACCGGTACCCAAGTTGATGGCATCGACAGCACCCTTGTCGAGGATGATCGACCCACCCGAACCATCTGAGTTGACGTCGAGATTGACGCCGTTCCCGTTGGTCAGGGAGAAATCGGCGTTGCGCAAGGTGACGGCACCGGTCTGTGCTCCCGCCTGCCCAAGGACAATCTTGCCGAATGTCGCTCCGTTTTGAAGTCGCGCAAGATCGGTGCCTTCGAGGTTCCAGCCCGTTCCGGCAAAGCCGAAGTTCATGGCGGTGGAAGCGGTAGAGGTATACAGGTTGAGGGTCAGGGCAGCCATCGTCCAGGTTCCGAAGGTTCCGAAATCGACATCGTTTGAAACGAACGTCGCGTCACCCACCGTCGAGGTGAAGTTGCCCTGGACAGAGAGAGTGGAGGAGGTGTTCCAGGTGGCGGACTGGTTGGCTGTCAGGGTTCGGGGGGTACCCGCGGTACCAGCCACCCAGGACTGGTTACCCGAAGTGGAGTAGAGGGTGCCGGTGAAGGCCACCGATCCGGTGGTTCCGACGGTGACAGCGAGGGTCCCCACCCCCGGGGCGACGGTCGAGGTACCGATGTTGGCAAAACTGACGTTCCGGGCGTTGGTCAAGGTCAGGGAACTCAGGGGCGTGGAGCCTCCCAAGATGGCACCGAACACAAAATCGCCCGGGTTGGTCGTGCCGCCCTGGAACGTCAGCGCGTGTGCTCCATTGATGGTGGCCGAAGGCCCGAAGGTAACGGACTTTCCGGTGACGCCTCCCCCCTGGCTGATCGTCGTGGCCGCTTGAAGAACAGTGGGACGGCCAACGGTTATGTCACTTCCCGAGGTCAACAAAACAGTACCTGCAAAGGCGAGGTTGAGGTTTCCTGCGGGGGTGAGGGTGATGTCACCAAAAGCGGTGGAAAGTTGTCGGTTTAGTGTGAGGTCACCAGCTAAAGTATCAATATCGACCGAACGATTCCCTGAGACAGAGGAGGCGCCTAGATCCAGCGTGAGGTTTCCCAGGCCTCGCAAAGCGACAGTTCCACTCCCCACTGTGTTATTGACTCTGATCGGACCAGAGGTTGCTGAGAACCGCAGGCGGCTAGTTGTGGTACCGAGATCCGTCGTCCCGGATGAGTTGGTCGTGAGTAACGTAGTGCTGAGGTTGTGAATCGAAGCTTGCCCAGTGTTCGCGTTGGCAGAGACTCCCCCGGTGCCCGAACTAATCGTCAAGGCGACACCGGCGTTGTTGATGTTGAAAGCCGTGCCTGTGCCGTTGTCGTTGAAGGCCACCTGGCCAGCACCCGAATCGGAGGAAACCGTCAGCGTTGCCAAGCTAGAGACTGTGGAATGGAGTGTGCCGTTCGTGAGGGTGATGAGTCCAGACTGCACTCCTGATTGTCCCACCAGAATCGTCTGCGCCCGCCGGATGAGATCCCATTCAGTCTGAGTGAGCTGGAACGTTGCCCCAGTTGCTGCGGTACCGGAACCGATGGCCAGGGTTTCCGCACCGGTTCTGGTGAAAAGGGAAAGTGTCCCTGTGGTTGCGAGGTTCACGGCTCCCGTGAGATCAAGGTCGGAGCAATGGAGAGTCAGGTTACCCGCAATATCAACAGTGGACCCGAAAGTTGCTTTGCCTGAGGAGGTAACAAGTAAGTCGGTAAGAAGGGGACCGATAGCTCCGATGATCCCGATGGTTCCCGTTCCCGCCGTCAGTGTCAGAGCTTGTGCTCCGTTGATGGTGCTGCTGAAGCTTTGGTTCCCGTCGTTGGTGGTCACGCCTACGGTGCCGGTCAGCACCACCGCTCCGGTGTACCCGATCGTCGAGGCTGCTGTCGAAGCCTGGTAGGTCGGTCCAGCCAGGTTGACCGTCGTGCCGGTGACCGCTTGGTTGCCCGTCGTGAAGACGCTGCTGCTCAGGGTCAGCGCCGAGGTGCTGGCCACCGTCAGGCTTGCCAGCGAGTTCGCGTGTCCGCTCGAGGTCCCCACCGTCCCCGTGATCCCGATGGTTCCCGTTCCCGCTGTCAGCGTCAGAGCTTGAGCTCCGTTGATGGTGCTGCTGAAGCTTTGGTTCCCGTCGTTGGTGGTCACTCCCACTGTCCCGGTCAGCACCACCGCCCGGTTGAACGTCACCGTCCCGGCCGCCGTGGTCACATCCCCAGCCGTGCTCAGGGTTCCCACGCGGGTGGCACCAAAGCTCACCGCGCTGGCACCTGTAGCCACGATGTCACCGGTGGAACTCAGGGTCGTTCCCGTCAGCGAATCAATGAGCACCGTCCCGCTCACCGTAGAAATCTGTGCCGTCAGTCCCACTGTCAAGTTCGCTGAATCGATGGTCACCGCTCCGGTTGAGACCGTCGTCAGCGCTCCACCCACCGCAATCGATCCGGCAACGCTGGTCCGGGTAATACTGATCGCGTTCGTTCCCGTGGTGGTTACCGTTCCCGTCCCCGCAGAGATAAAGCTCCCCGTCCCGGCAGAAGTGAAGCCGCCATTGGCCGCCACAGCCCCGTTAAGAGCCGTGTTGACTCCCGTCAGGCTCACCGCGCCCGTGGTCGTCACGGGCCCCAGCCGGGTCGTCCCAGTCCCAGCGCTCTGGGTCAGGCTGGCGGCCGTGATCGAAGCCGCATCGGCACCGGCCACCAGGTCCCCAGACACATTGAGTGCGCTGTTGACCGTGATCGCTCCCAACGCCGTCCCGGTACCCACGGCTCCACCAAAGACCACACTCCCGCTTCCGGCCGTCAGCCCCAGAGCAAAGCTGCCGTCTAGGGTGCTCTGGAAATCGATATTCCCCCCCCCCGTCGTGACCGTCGAATCCGCCGTCAGCACCACCGGCTTGGACAGCGTGATGGTGCCGGTGCCGGTGTTGAGGACCGTTCCCGCGAAGCTCAGGTTGATGGTCGAGAAGGGGTTCAACGTGATGTTGGCAGCGCCCGAGGCGGTGGCCAGCCCGGTGAGGGTCACGTTGCCCGCTTGCGTGAGCACCGTCAGATCGCCCGAGGTGGACGCCGAGCTCAGCGTGAACGAGCCGGCGTTGGTGAGTTGAACGATCTTTCCGCTGGCAACCGCGACCGTCGAGAAGGCGTTTCCGGTGTTGGTGAAGCTGATGTCGTTGGCACCGTTGGTGAGGGTGGCCAGCCCCCCCGCCGTGATGGTGCCCGATTGGGTCAAGGCGCCCGCACCGGTCAAGCCCAGGGCTGAGGTGGTGGCGATCAGATTCACGTTGAAACCGGCCACACCCTGGTAGGCGAGGGCTCCGGCCGCGTCGGCACTGTCGGCGGCATTGCGAGAGCGAAGGTCGATGTTCGTCGCCGTGTTGGCCGCCGTTGCCAGCGCGATCGCCGCGCCGCCGTTGACGAGCGTCTTGACGGTGAGCGTTCCGGTCCCCACGTTCACCGGGGTCGTGGCCAGAGCCTGCGAGACAGGACCGAGGGCCGTGAGCGTCAGGTTGTTGTTCCCTGTGGAGACTCCCACGGTATTGACGGTGCTGACGACGGTCCCGGCCGCCCGTGCGTTGTACAGGGTGACCGGAGTCGCCGCGCCGGTCACGGCCACCGCCAGGTTGGCGAAGCTGTTGCCGGTGTTCGAGAGGACGAGGGCCGCTGTCAGGGCCCCCTTGAGTTCCAGTCCCTGAGCGGTGATGGCACCGGATTGAGTCAGACCCTGGGTGGTCAGCGTCAGGTTCTGGGTGGTCGAGACGTTGACCGTGCCCAAAATCAGCACGGCGTTGTTGGTGAAGCCGAAGGCTCCGGCCGTCGTCGTGGCTGTCAAGGTTCCTACGGCGTTGGCCCCGTTGAGGTCGAAGGTTCCCGCGCCGGTGACCTGCAGGGTCGTGGCCGAGATCAGCCCCGCCGATTGGGTCACACCGGGGGAGTTCAAGGCAACGGTGCCCGTTGTGTTGACGGTGATGCCAGCCCCCAGGGTCAGCAGTCCGCCCGAGGTGAGGGTCACGTCGTCGCTGGTGGCGGCCAGCGAGGTGGTCGAGACGGCCCCCGAGACATTGAGCGTTCCACCGGTGTTCAAAGCAAACGAAGCCGCACCGCCGGCGTTGTTGGTGGTGAACCCGGCCAGCACGGGGATGGTGTTGGCGGAAGAAAGCGACACCGTGTTCCCGGTGGAGCCGGTCAAGGCCGCCACGCTGAGCACCCCGGCGCCCTGCGTCACCGCCCCGGTCACATCGATGGCTCCCGTCCCCAGGGTCAGCGTTCCCGAGGCAGCGGTGATCGGGCCCAGGCTGACCGTCGTTCCGGTCTGGATCAGCACCGCCGAGGCTGTGGCATTGGTCGTGGTCAGCGTCGCCAGAGAGAGGCCTATGGCACCGGCAACGCTGGATCTTCCTGTGACCGTGATCGTCCCGGCACCGGCATCCACGGTGCCGGCCGAACTCCCTATCCCGTTCCCTGTCAGCAGGATGTTGTTCGCTCCGCTCGTGGAGATGTTGCCGTTGACCGTGAGGAGCCCGGCCGTGTTGGTCACCGACACCGCGTTGGTGATCGCTCCGGCCGTCACGGGTCCGCTCACCGTCAAACCGCCCGCCGTGGCGACGCTCAGTGTCAGGGCTCCCGCGCGGCTGACGGTGCCCAGAGTCGAGACGCTGTTGGAGGCGTGAGGTAGGTTGATCAGCCCGGTGGAGGTGAGCGTCAGCGTGGACGCGACGAGCGCTTGGGTCTGCGTCAGGGCACCGCTGGAGAGCGTCAAGGGATTGCCGTTGGTGGTGACTCCTGCCGTGCCGTTGACGGTGCCGACGCTGAGTGCCGCCGTGTCGGTGTACGAAAGGCTTCCGGTCACGTTGGCGGCCAGTGTTCCCACCGTATTGGCGTTGGTGAGGGTGAACGTCCCCGTCCCCAGAAGCTTCAGGCCACCGGCGGCGGCCACGGTGCCCACGGTCACCGTCTCGGTCACTCCCGCCGCCTGGAGTTGGGTATAGCCCGCTGTCGAAACCGCACCGCCCAGCGTCAGCGATCCCACCGAGGTGGCCGTGAAGTTCTGCCCGCCGGTCACCGCGCCGTAGGAGATGGTGCCCGCGTTGGTCACGGTGAGGTCGTTGGCGCCGGTGTTGCCCAGGGCGACGACCCCGCCAAAGGTGTTGGCCACGTTGGTCCACGACACGGCGTTGGCCCCGGCGGTGACGGTGGTGGTGCCGGTGACGGCGAGCTTCTGCGCCCCGGCGTTGTCGCCCAGGGTGCCGGCCGCGAGTGAGCCGACCGTCAGGTTGTGCCCGACGCTCAGGTCGGAAACGAGGCTGCCGCCCCGCCCGACCACCAGGTCGTAGAACGCATCCGCCCCCTGGTTGATCGTGGCACCCGCCGTGGTGAGCGTGAGGGTTCCCAGCCCCGGGGTGAGGACGAAGTTGGCCGAACTGCTGTTCCAGTTGCCGGCGATCTGGTGGTTGTACACGCCGGGGCTGCTGGCGACCAGGGTCCCCTGGGTCAGCGTCAGTACGTTGGTCACCGTGAGGGCGGCCGAGGGCGTCACGGTGTCGGCCATGGCGCCCTTGTTGATCGTGAGGTTGTAGAAGGTGTGGCCGCTCAGGGCCGCCGCCCCCGCGGTTCCCCCCGAAAGGACGACCGTGCTGGTCTGAGGCGTGAAGGCTGCTACGGTCAGGTTCTGTCCCACCGAGATTGTTTCACCCGCCGACGCCTGAAGGGTCCCTGCAGGAGTGGCTGGGGCGGTGCTGACGACCGAGCCGCTGACGGTGAGGTTGAACGCATTGGTGGCGAGGATGCCGCTGTTGCGGATGTCGACCGACGAAGCAGCCAGCGCCGTCGCCAGAGTCTTGGTCTGGGTGTCAACGATGACCGCCCCCAAATCCTGCTTCACGACATTGTTGTCGGTGAGCGTTCCCGCCACCCCCGAGGCACCGCCGAGCAAGAGCGTGGCCGTACCTTTCGTGTAGAGCCCCGTCGAGGCCAAGCTCAGGTGGCGGAGCACCGTCAGAGTGATCGCCCCAGTGGGGGCCAGGGTCTTTCCGGCGGGGATGGTCAGGTCGTAGAAGGTGGTGTTGGCGTCCACGCTCGTCCCGATCGACACGTTCTTGCGATTCAACGCCAGGGTCCCCGAGGTTTGCGAAAGAGCGCCGCTGAGGGTCAGCGTTCCCCCGGCGGCCGTGGAGTCCCAGGTCATGGTCCCCGTGGACAAGGACAGCGAGGCCAGCGTTTGGGCGCTCCCGTTGACCCCGGTTTGGGTGAAGGTTCCGCCGGTCAGAGTCACCGCGCCGGAATCGAAGCCGTTGGTTCCCACGGTCACGGTTCCGGACGATTGGCTGAAGGTGGCCAAAGGACCCGCGTAGGCGCCGGCCAGGGTCAGAGCGCCGCCGTTGACGGTGGTGGAGGCGTTGACGGTGAGGGTGTCGGCGGCGGAGAGCGTGAAGCCAAACCCCGTCACGGCCAGCGAATCGGCGGTCAGGCTCCCTGTGGTGGTGACGGCTCCCGCGCTCTTGTTGACGACGAGGCTGCCGAAGGTCGTTAGACCACCGGTGACGAAGGCCTGGGCGGCTCCCCCTTGGAACGAGATCACGTCGGAGTTCTGGGTGAGCGTCACGCCGGTCCAGGTGGAGTCGGCCAGCAGGATCAGGGAGGGATTCACGCCGCCAGTGGCGTTGCCGGTGACGGTTCCGCCGGTCAGGGTGGCGGCCCCGGTGAAGGTGAGGTTGCCGGTGCTCTGCAGTTGGAAGGTTGCCCCCGGGGTGGTGGCGCCGTAGGTCGAGCCCAGGGTCATGCCGCCGGCGCCAACCTGGAAGGTGCCCGTGCCGTCGACGGCCCCGTCGAGGCTGACCAGGGTCGCGCCGCCGGTCAGCATCCCCGTGTTGGAGGTGGTGCCCGTGACCAGCAGCGTTCCCGCCGAGGCCGCCAGGGCCCCGGTCAGGTTCAGCGTGGCGAAGCTCACGGGCGAGCCCAGGCTCTTGTTGGTCCCCGAAACGGTCACGGCACCGAGGTTGACCGGGGTACCGTTGGAGTCGGTGACGACACCGGCCGAGGCGGTGGCCAACGTCAGCGTCTGGCTGTTGTGGGTCCACGCCGCCCCGGAGGTCAGGCTGAAGTTCCTGTTGACGGTGGTAGTGTCGGCCGGGGTGACCGTGCTTCCCGCCCCCACGGTGAGGTTATTGAAGGAAATTCCGTTGGAGGTGAGGCCCTGGGCCCCGGCGCGGTTGAGCACCGCGGTTCCAGCCGCCCCATTGAGGGTGTAGATGTTCAGGACCACCGTGGCCCCGCCCAAGGTGGTGCTCGTGCTCGACTCCACCAGGGTCCCGAGGTCGAAGTTGCCGCTGAAGGTCAGCGCGCCGCTTCCCCCCGTCCAGGTGCCGGTGCCCGAAACCGTGCCCGCCACGCTCGAGGCGGCGGTGCCGGTGGTCACCGAGCCCGTGCTGGTGATGGTGGCCGCCCCGGCGATCGTGAGCCCCAGGTTGCTGTCGTTGAGGCTTGTCCCCGAGGGGACCGTCAGCGAGCCGGCGAGGTTCAACCCGTTGGTCAGAAGGGAAACTACCGCCGCTCCGGAAAGCGTCAGGTTGCCGAGCTGGGTCGAGGCGTTGAGGGTCTTGGTGCCGCTCATAGCCAGCGTCGAGTTGGTGGGGGTCGTGAAGTTGCCGTTGGCCACCGTGAGGACCACATTCCCGCTGGCCGTGAGGGTGTTGGCGGCGGTGTGGGTCACGGTTCCCGAACTGACGGTCAGATCGCCCACCGTCACGGCGGCCGGGATGGTCGCGATGTCGAGGGTGCCGCCGTTGACGGTGAGCGCGCCCGCGCCGGTGTTGAGGGTCCCCCCGGCCGCATTGAAGTGGACGGTGCCCGCCGTCAGCGTCAGCCCCCCGGTGGCGTTGAGGGTGCTGGTTCCCAGGTTGACCTGCGGCGTTCCGCTGGCCAGCGTCAGTCCACCGATGCTGAAGGTCACGGTTCCCGTGGTGCTCAGGTTGTCCGTCGTCGTCAGGCTGTGCGCCACCGCCGTCGAGAGGTTGCCCAGCGTCAGCGCCTTGCCGCCCAGGTTCAGGGCGTTGCCGGTGAGCGTGGTCCCCGCCCCGCTGGCGGTCAGCGTCACCGTGCCGACCGAGTTGGTGACCACCAGAGCGCCGCCGGTGTTGTTCAGGCTCGAGGCCGCGCCCATGGTCAGCGTCGTGGCGACCGCCGCGGTGGAGCTCAGGTTGGTGGTGCCCGCGTTCGTGAAGGTGCCGCTCACCGTCAGGGCGGTGGTGGCCCCGCCGCCGAGGGTGAACGTCTCGAGCGCGTTCACCGCCAGGCTGGCGAAGGCCGCGGTTCCCACCATCGAGACTCCGCCTGTGCCCGTCATCTGCACGATGTTGAAGCTCTGGCCGTTGGGGGTGAGGGTCTGCTCGGAACCGCCGTTGAGCACCAGCGTGCTGCCGCCCGCCGTGACGTTGGCGACGTCGAAATTGCCGGAAACGCTCAGCGTGGTCGTCAGGGCCGCCGCGTTCAGGGTTCCGGTGCCGGTGAGGTTGCCGGTCACCGAACTTGCGGCGTCGGCCAGCACCAGCGAACCGGTCGTGACCGTCACGTTGCCGGTGGCGGTCAAGCCAACGGCAGTGTTCCAGGTGACGGAGCCGGCTCCGGTTTTGGCCAGGTGGTGGAAGGCGTTGTTGGTGTACACCGTCGGAGTGCCGGTGAGGGTCACGGTTCCCGAGGACGAGTTGAAGTTCGTCACGTTCCAGGCCGTGCCGGCCACCGACAGCGTCCCGGCCGGAGCGGTCAGGGTGTCCAGCGGCGTTCCCGCGGTGCCGATGGTGCCGCCCACGCTCAGCGTGTTGCCGGAGATGGCGGCGGCATTGAGGGTACCGGCCCCCGTCAGGTTGCCGCCGATGGTGGCGCTGGCGTTGGGCAGGCGCGTGATGCCTCCGGTGGCGGTCAAGTCGCCCGACCAGGTCGTGGGGAAGGCCGTGACCTCCACGGCGGGGTTCGAGCCGGAGCTGTTGTTGGAGGCCACTGAGGCGACCACCGAACCGGTCAAGTCGACGCTCTGCGCGACGGCCCCGTCGAGGGTCAGCACCGAGGCGCCGGTCAGGCTGAACCCGCCTCCGGTCCGGCTGATGGCTCCCTTGACGTCGACGGCCCCGGTCCCCGAGACCGTGCCGCCGCCGAAGGCCACCGGGCCGGACACGTTGAGCCCGTTGGTTCCCAGGGCCAAGGTTCCCGAAGTCATCGTCAATCCCGACAGAGGAGTCACGCCGCCGACAGCAGCCGAAGCCGTCGCGGTTCCCGTGCCCAACACGAGCGTCAGCACCTGGCCGCCATTGAGGGTGCCGGTCACGCTGACGTTGGCGTTCGAGGCCGAGGTATCGATCTGCACCCCGGCACCCAGCAAGACCGGGCTGGCGGCGGCAAACGCCAGGGTGCCGACCCCGGCCGAAGCCGTGGTCGTTGTCAGGTTGCCGTTGAGGGTCACCGCCGTGCCCGCCGTGTAGCTCTGGGCGGCCACCGTCGTGACGGCCTGAACGCTCGTCGTGGCGCTGGAAACCACCGTCAGCGAGTTCAGCCCCGTCACGGCGCCCGCGAAGGTCACCGCCCCCGCACCCGCCGTCACGCCCAGGTCAAAGGCCCCCGAAACCGCGGCGAAACCGGCGTTCCCCCCGTTGGTGCCGATCGAGGTGGTGCCCGTGAGCGTGACCGCTCCCGAGGCGGTGAACGCGGCGGCGGCTCCCGCGTTGGCCACCGTGCCTCGCAGGTCGGCGGCGTTGCTGAGCGTCACCCCCAGGCCGTTCATGGCCAGGGTGCCCGAGCTCACCAGTAGGTTGCCGGCGAGTGCCAGGGGGTTGGTCAGCAGGCTGACCGTGTTGCCCGAGGCGATGGTCAGGTGGCCCAGCGCGATGGCCGCGTTGAGGTTCTTGGTGCCGCTCATCGCAAGCGTGCCGTTCGCCGGAGTCGCGTAGCTGCCGCTGATCACCACGTCGCCGCTGGCGGTGAGCGTGTTGGCCGCCGTGTTGGTGATGGTGCCGCTGGAGGTCAAATCCCCCGTCGACAGCGCGCCGGAGGTGTCCAGAGTCCCCGCCGCGCCCACGGTGGCCGTGCCCGCGGTGAGGGTGACCGCGCCGGGAAGCACCAGCGAGCCTCCCGTCACCGACAGGGTTGCGGTGACCGTGACGCTGGTGGCGGTGATCGTCCCGCCGCTGACGGTGAGGTTGTTGTAGGTGCTCGTGCCCGCGATCAGGCCGACGGTGCCGCCGGAGTACACGAAGGTGCCCCCGAGGCTGGCGGGAAGCCCGGAAACCGTCCCGGCGCCGGTGTAGGTGAACGTGCCCGCGTTGACCAGAGAGCCGGCGCCCAGGCTCAGGTTCTGCCCGCCGTTGGACCAGCTGGCCGAGGCCTGGACCGTCAGGGTTTTGAGCGACAGCGCACCGCTCTGAAGCGGCTGGTTGGCCGGAGCGGAGGGGATGGTGACCGCCTCGAAGGCCCCCGGGGTCGCCCCCGTAGACCAGTTCGATCCGAGGTTGGCGTTGGTCGAGGTCGCCCCCGTCCACGTGATCGTCCCAAACGTCCAGTTGGTGTTGTTGCCCGTCAGGTCCAGCGAAAGGGTCGCCGCGACCGAGGCCACCGTCGCGGGGGCGTTTGACACCGACACGTAGCTGACGGCGTTGGTGCCGGTGTTGGCCAGCGAGAACGTCGCGGCGGTGGTCGACTGCACCGTGATCAGGTTGCCCGCCGCCCCGGTCAGCGTCAGCAGTCCGGCGACCCCGAAGCTCTGCCCGGCGGTGAAGCTCAGCGTCGAGCCGGCCACCGTGTCGGTGAAGTGGTGGAAGTCGGTCGCGCCCGCGAAGGTGTGTGTGCTCGCGCCGGCGATGACGAGGGTCCCGCCGCCGGGGGTGAAGTTGGCGGCCCCGGCGCCGTTGGTCCAGTTGCCGCCCAAGGTGATGGTGTTGCCCGCGGCGGCCAGCGTGCGGGTGGCCGCGAGGGTGAGATCGGCGCCCAGGGTGATGGGCGCCGCCAGAGTCGTGGCGCCGTCGAAGACCACCGACCAGAAACTCGAGCCGCCGGTCCACGTCCCCGAAAGCGAGCTCCCCGTGACCGTGACCGTGCCGTTGCGCCGGGTGAAGGTGCCCGCGTTCGACGCCGAGCCGACCGAGAGCGCGAAGTTCGACGCCGAAACGTCGAGCGAAGCCGAGGCCAGGATGCTCAGCGTTCCGGCGACGGTGGCCGACGAGCCGAGGGTGACGGCCGTGGCGGTGGCGCCGGTGCCCAGAGTCAGGTTGAAGAAGGTTCCGGCCGAGGTCAGGGTCAGCGAGCCGACCTTGGTCAGCACGACGGTGCCGCTGTTGTGGGTGAAGCCCGCCGCGGGGACGCTCCAGTCGCCGGCCACCTGAGTGGTGGCGGCGGCGAGGTAGGTGGCGACGCCCAGGTTGCCGGTGGTCGCGACGGTGGTGGCCAGGGTCGCGTCGAGGGTGCCCGTCCCTGCGACCGAGGCCGCCGACAGGTTGTGGGCGCCGGTGGTCCACGACCCCGTGCCCGTGACCGTCAGCGCGCCCACGGTGGCGGCCGTCGTCGTCGTCAGCGCCGTGCCCGTGTTCACGGCCACCGTGGCCAGGGTGTGGCTGGTGGCCAGGGTCGGCGCGGCCCCCGAGAAGGTCAGCGAACCGCCGGCGGTCCAAGTGCCCGAGAAGGCCGTGTCGCTCCAGCCCCCGTTGCCCGTGACCGCGAAGTTCAGGTTCGTCGCGGTGACGGCGCCCGTTCCGGCGAAGCTCACCGAAGCCGCCTGCACCGCGCGCGCCGCCCCCGCCGTCAGCCCGCCGTCAGTGACCGTCAGCGCGCCGGCCAGCGCCACGTCGCCGGTCAGGGTGACCGTCCCCGAGCTCTTGTTGAGCGTCAGGTTCTGAAGGCTCCCGCTCGTGGACAGGTCGACGTTCTGGGCGCCGGTGCCGTCGAGGGTGATCGCCGCCGCGCTCGAGACCTGGCCCCCCGCTTGAGTCACGTCGCCGCGCACGTTCAGCGCTTGGCCCGCCAGGGCCAGGGTTCCCGAGTTCAGCGCCAGGTCGACCACGTTCACGGCCGCCAACGCCGTCGCTGTTCCCGTCGACAGGGTCAGGGCGGTGGGACGGGTGGTCGCACCGACAACAGCGCCGAAGCTCACCGACCCCAGGGCCCCGGTGGTGATCGACAGCGGCTGCGCGCCGTTGACCGTCGCGGTGCCCGAGAACGAGACCACGTTCGCCGCGTGGCTGCCCGTCAGCGCCAGCGCGCCGCCCCCGGCCGCCAGTGCCACGGGGCCGGCGAACCCGATTCCGGCGGCGGCGGTGTCGACCGTCAGGGCCCCGTTGAGCGTGGTCGACACCGTCGAGGTGTAGCTCTGGGGGCCGCTGGTGGTGACCGCCGCCAGCGAGGTCGTCCCCGCCGAGGTCGTCAGCGAGCTCAGCGGCGCCGCGCCCACGGAGCCGCTCACCGTCAGCGCCGCCCCGGCCGCCGTCAGCGTGAGCGCCTGCGCGCCGGTGACGCTGGTCAGGCTCACGGCGCCGCCGTTGGTGCTGATCGAGGTGGTGCCCGTCAGCGTGAGCGCCCCCGAGGCGGTGAAGGCGGCGGCGGCTCCCGCGTTGGCCACGGTGCCGCGCAGGTTGGCGGCGTTGCTGAGCGTCACCCCCAAGCCGTTCATGTCGAGGGTGCCCGAGGTGACCAGAAGGTGGGCCCCGAGCGAGAGCGCGGCGTTGACCAGCCGGACCGGGCCGGTGGCGTTGGCGACCGTTAGGCTGCGGAAGGTCGAGCCCGCGGGGTCCAGATCCTGGGCTCCCGTCCCGTTGAGCACCAAGGCGCCCGCCCCCGAGAAGGTGACCACGCCGCCGCCGGTCGAAACCGTGCCCGTGGCCGACAGCTGGTTCGCGGCAGCCACCAGCGTGCCCGAGCTCAGCGCCAGTTGGGCGACCTGCACGTCGCCCGAGAGCGACACGGTGTTGCCGCCACCAGGCTGCACCGTCAGGTTGCCGATCGTCGCCACCGGGGTCGAGGCGACGGTCGTGGTGGCGCCGGTCATCACCCACGTGACGTTGGCCGGAGACGACAGCAGCCCCGAGGCGCCGAAGGACAGGTTGCCCTTCACCTCCAGCGAGCCGGCCCCCGTGGCCGCCACGGTGCCGTTGACGGCGAGGTTGGTGATGGCCCGGGTGGCCGACGACAGGCCGTTGAGGTCGAGGTTCGTTCCCGCCGTGACGAGGGTGGCGTGGTCGCTCGCGTTCGGCACGTAGCCCAAGTTCCAGTTGCCGGCCGAGGTCCAAAGGCCGTCCGCCGCGCCACCGGTCCAGGTCAACGTCACCGCCGAAAACACCCAGAGCTTCCCGGTGCCGGCCAGGTTGTTGTTGGCCACGTTGGAGCTCTGCGTGGCCGTGATGTCGACGCTCGCCGCGTTGCCGTAGGTGACGGCCACCAAGGACACGTCCTGGGTCGCGCTCGCCGGGTCGATGACCCAGTTTCCGCCGCCGGTCAGGGTGAGCAGTTGTCCGATCTTCCCCTTGAGCGTCAGGGTTCCGCCGGCCGACAGGGTCTGGGTGCCCGGCGACGGGAAGGTCAGGGTCACCCCGGCCCCCACCGCCGAGGCGTCGAGGCGAAGCGAGAAGAAGGTGTGGGACCCGGTGATCGCGTGGGCGCTCTGGGCGGGGTCGAACTCGACCAGGGAGCTGCCGGCGTTGAAGGTGGTCGGGGCGAAATTGCCGCCCACGGTCACGGTGGCGGCGCCGGTGGCGGTCAGGGTAGCCACCGCGACGTCGCCCGAGGTGGCCAAGGTTCCGGTCGTCAGCGTCGCCGTCCCGGTGCCGCCCAGCGAGGCCGCGGTCAGGGCGCTGCCCCCGATGGCCAACTGCGCGGGCGTGGTCACGGTCACCGCCCCGAAGGTGACCGTCGCGCCGACTGAAACGGTGCCGGTGACGACCTGGAGGGGGCCGCCGCCGGTCGCAGCGGTCACCGCGATGCCCCCGGCGCCGGCGTTGAGCGTGGTGAGTGCCGTTCCCGTCAGCGACGAGAGCGTCACCAACCCGGCGCCACCGTTCACCGTCAGGGCCCCGGCGGTGTGGTTGACCACGGCCAACGTCGAGGCCGCCGAAAGGCTGATCGTGCCGCCGTTGGAGGTGACCACGCCGCCGACGCCCGAGAGCGAGGCCGCCGTGAGGGTCTGCGCTCCGAGGGCAAGGGTGCCGGTGTTCGACACGGCGCCGGTGAGGGTCGCCGCGCCCCCGAGGGACAGCGTGCCGGCCGTGAGGGTCAAGGTTCCCATGTCGGTGACCACAGCCCCCACGCTGGCCGTCGTCGAGGTGTTGACCACCAGGTTCGACGCCGTCGAGCCCGCGACGCCGCTGATCGAGCCGGTTGTGATCGCGTTGGCGACGCCGGTGCCCAAGGTGAGCGTGAACCCGTCGTTGACCACGGTGTTGAACAGCGTGATCGCGCCGGTCGAGGCACCTCCGACGGCGGTGTCGGCCGTCGCGGTCACCAGACCGGCCGTGCCAAAATCAATCGCACCGGCCGCCGCCGTGATGGTACCCGCCAGGTTCTTCGCGCCCGAAGGCTTGGTCACGCCGGCGGCGAAGCCAAAGCCGTTTCCGATGGTGAGGCTTCCGCTCTGGTTGGTGAGGTCGACGGCGTCGGCGATCGACCCGCCGCCCGAAAGCGACAGGTTGAACGCCACGCTAGCGCCGGGGAGCGTCAAACCCTGCGCCGTCAGGGCGCCGGTCACGGTGACGGTGGGCGTTCCCGTGATCCCCGCCAGGCTCAGGCTGCCCGTCCCCAAGGCCGCGGAGGCCAGCGTGACGGTGCCGGAGGACACCAGGACGAGGTTCGAGGCGGCCCCGGTGACGGCGCCGGTGGTCACCCCACCGGATCCTCCGTCCAGGGTGGTCGTTCCCGAGAGCGCGAGGGCGCCGGTCGACAGTCCGACGGCCGTCGCCGAGAGGGTTCCCGACACGGTCAGGGCTCCCAGGACCAGGTCGTCGGTGTCGCGGAGGATCAGGTTGTTCACGCTGGTCGCCGTGACGGTCCCAAAATCGTTCGCAGGGTCGTTGAGCGTGGCGGAGTTCGCACCGCCCACGTGAACGGCGACGGCGGGGAACACGAGCGCGGCGCTGTTGGTCAGCGTCACCGCCGTGCCCGAGCCCAGAGTCAGGGTGGCTCCCGAGGCCGACTGGCTGTTCTGGTCCAGGGAGCCGGCGGTGAGGGCCAGGGTACCGACCGCGGTGATGGGGGCTGCCAGCACCCAACTGCCGCCCGCTCCGGCGAAGGTGAGGTTGGTGAACGCCGTCAGTCCCGCCAAGGAGAGGGGGCCGGTGGTGCCGTTGAACAGCACCGTGCCTGGCATGGTCGCCGGCGGGTTGGTCAGCGTGTTTCCGCCCCACAAGGCCAGGGTGCCCGAGCTGGTGAGGGTGCCGCCGGTGAGGTTGAGGTCGTTATCCTCCAACCCCAGGGTGTCGTTGGCCGATGCGATCGACAACGTGCCCGGGACGGTCAGGGTCAGACCGGTGGTCAGGGAAAGGTTCCAGCTCGTGGCGGCGGTCGAGCTCAGGGTGAGGTTGCCCCCGTAGGTGTTGCCCAGGGGCAGTCCCGTGACGGTGCCGGGGGTTCCCGAGGTGAAGACGATGGTCCCCAGCAGCGACCGAGCTCCGGCCACCGACAGGGTCCGCGCCCGGTCGACGGTGAGCTGGGCTCCGAGGGCGACGGTCAGGTTGTTCGCCGCGAGGTTGCCCGTGTCGAGGTCGGGCCAGAACGTCGGCGCGGTGTTGTTGACGGTGAAGCTCTCGGTGCCATTGTTGGCCAAGGCCGTGCTAGGGGACCAGTTGAGCGGATTGAGGGGGTCGGCCGAGGTGCCGCCGACCCAGACGCGGTTGACCGAGAAGTTCCAGCCGACGTTGGTGCCGGTGCCGACGCCGACGGGAACGACGATGACCTGGGCGGTGGCGGTGCCGTTGTTCACGTCGACGAAGTTGATGGTCCCCAGCGTGGCGGCCGTCGTGGTCAGGGTCCAGCCGGTGGTGGCGGTCAAAAGCAGATGGTTGGTCGCATTGCCCTGCAGGTTGAGCACCCCGGTCACCGTCTGGTTGCTGCCGTCGGCGAAGGTGACGGTGGTGTTCGCCGAACCGTTGGTGGCGTCGATCGAGAAGCCGGCGAACGTGGTGTTGCCGGTGAACGTGTGGCTGGCGACGCCGGTGTCGGTGATCGCGAAGGTGCCCGTGGCGGTGTAGGTGCCGCTGTTCGACCAGTTTCCGGTGAGGGCGAGCGCGAACCCGCCGTCGGCCAGGGTGGCGTTGGCCGTGATGGTCACGCTAGCCGCGTTCAGGCCGGCGCCCAGGGTCATTCGGCCGTTGGTGCCGTTGCCGACGGTGAGCGCTCCGACGGTCCAGACGGCCGAGTTGGTCACCCCGGTGGCGCCCGCGCTGTTGATGACGCTCACCGTGGCGAAGGTTCCCCCGGCGGGGTTCACGCTTTGGGCGGCCGAACCGTCGAAGGTCAGCGTGCCCGACCCTTGCGTGAACGTGCCGCCCGAGGCGTTGAAACTGCCGCCCACGGTCAGGTTGAACGTGCTGGTGGCCAGCGAGCCGCCGGAAATGGCGAACGCCCCGGTCGACACGAACGAGGCCCCCAGGGTGTGCGTTCCCGAGGCGACCGTCAGCGTCGACGCCTGCACCAGCCCGCCGGTGCCCGCGTAGACGCCTGCGCCGGCCAGGGTGACCGGTCGGGCCTGGAAGGCGGCCACGGCGCCGGTCTTGCTGATGGTCTCGGTGCCGAACAGCGACAGCACGCCGTTGTGGGTCACCGAGCCCCCGCCGGTCAGGTTGAAGCCGTTGAGGTCGAGGGTGACCGAGGCGCCGGTGGTCAGCGCCCCGTCGACGGGGGCCGCGTCGACCAGGCGCACGGTGCCCGTGCCGCTGAGGTTCAGACCGGTGGTCCAGCTTTGGGCGTTGCTGGTCACCAGTTGCGTTCCGGCGCCGTTGAGCTCGGGCACCGTCGTCCCCGGGGTGAGGGTGAAGGCGGCGGCCCGGGTCAGGTTCCCGGCCACCCGCAGGGTGAAGTTGGCGGTGGCGAAGGCACCCGAGCTCAGCGCCAGGTTCCCCGCCAGCGCCAGGTTGCCGCCGAGGGTGGTGGTACCCGCCCCCACGGTTAGGCTTCCCAGGGTGAGGCCGCCCGAGCGCAGGGTGGCAGACGACCCCGTGATCGTCAGGGTTCCGGTCTGGGTGAAGGCCACCGCCCCGGTGAGGTTCACCGAACCGGCGACCGAAACGCCGTTGGCCCCCATGACCAGCGTCCCCGCCGATTGGTTCAGGTTGGAGTTCACGGACAGGGGGCCGCTCGGGGTCCAGCTGCCCGAGCCCGTGAACGTCACGTTGTGGTAGGAGTTCCCCAGGGGCAACCCGGCACCGTACGCGCCGGCCCCGTTGTAGACCACCGCGCCGCTGTCGGCGTCCATGGCCCCGGTTCCAAAGCCCACGGTCTCCCCTCCCTGGAGGGTCAAGGTGCCGTCGTTGGAGAACGCTGTGGCGATGGAAAGGTTGAACCCCGCGAGGGTCAAGTTGGCCCCCGATTGGATGGTCAAGGTGGCGGCGAAGAAGTTGGCCGTCAAGACCGGAGGCGTGCCCAGGGGGGCGATGCTGACGGCGTCGTCGGCGTCGGGCACCCCGTCGCCGTCGGTCCCCGCCGACAGAGTCCAGTTGGCGGCAAGGTTGGCGACGCTCGAGGAGCTTCCGTCCCAAACGAAGACGCCTGTGGTCGAAAACACCCACCCCGGAGCGGCCACGTCGTTGCCCGTCACGTTGGTCGAGAAGTCGGCGGTGATGTCGTTGTTGAGCACATTGCTGTAGCTGACATCGGCGAACTTCACCGACTCGGTGTTCCCCACGTTGGCCAAGGTCCAGTTCGTGGCGGCGGTCCGCGTCAGGACGAGGGACTGCAAGGCCGAACCCTCCATCCGGAAGGTGCCGTTGACCGTCTGGGTCTGTCCGCTGGTGAACAGGAGGGTCTTGCCGGGAACAAGGCAAACCAGATTTTGGAACGTCGTCGCCCCGGCCAGGGTGGCGGTGCCGGTGCCCGCCAAGTTGACCGTGGAACCGGTGCTGGTGAACGTCCCGCCCGAGTACGTCCAATTCCCATAGAGGTCGATGGTGTTGGACCCGGGGACAAAGGTGCCGGCGGCCAGGGACAGGTTTCCATACACGGTCAGGGGCGTGGCGGCCGGAAGCGTGAAGGTGCCGCCGGTGCCGTTGATGGTCAGGTTGAAGTAGCTGATGGTCTTGAGGTTCCGACTCGAACCGGTGGCGGTGTAGGCGATGGTACCCGAATCGGTGTCGTTGCCCGCGTCGAGGGTCAGCGTCTCATCGTTGGCGATCGAGAGGGTTCCCTGGTTGCTGAAGGCCCCGCGGACCCGCAGGCTCGAAGTCGCCCCCCCCAGCCCCAGCGAGGCCCCCGAGGCGATGTTCAGGCTCGCGACATCGACCGTCTCACCGGCCGTCAGGGCCGGATAGGTGGTGCTCACCGGAATCGAGATGGTCTCGGTGCCGCCGGTGGAGGTGGGCGCCACTCCACCGGTCCAGTTGGAGGCCGTGAACCAGCTGCTGGTGGTCCCCGAGCTCTTCCAGGTGAAGGTGGTGGGAGAAATGGTGATCACCTTGTCGTCGGTGGCCCCGGGGGTGTCGGTCGCGTCCCACGACAGGCCCAGCGAGCCGCTGGAAGCCGTGTAGAAACCGGCGATTTTGGCCAGCCTGAGGCCGGCGAAGGTCGTGGTCCCCAGGGTCATCGGGCTTCCGGTCACGGCGATGATGGCCGTCTTGTTGGCGTTGGCGTAGGTGACGCCCCAGGTGCCTGCGTTGCTTCCGGTCACGGTCACCGAGAGCACGGTGGTGTCGAACTCGGCCCCCAAACCCGCGGGGACGATGACCCGCAGATCGTTGGTGGCGTTGATGTTCGAGGTTGCCGAGTCGGTGACCACCAGATTCGGCAGCGCCTGGGGAGTAGCACCCGCCACCGTGAAACTGGTGTTGGCCACGCTGGAGAGGGTGGGCAGCGGGTCGGTCACGAAGGTGACCGTGGTGGAACCGTTGGTTCCCGGCAGGGAATCGGAGCCTCCGGTGGTCCCGTCGGTGGTCAGCGACAGGGTGATCGTTTGGGCGCTGCCCGAGGTCAAGGTGAAGGTCCCCAGGCCGTTGGCGTCGGTGGTGATTCGCTCGTTGGTGGCCGTGGCATCGGGGGTCGTGTTGGGGCTGATCGTGCCCGCCGTGGCCACAACGTAGACCTTGCGGACGTAGGGCACCGGGTTACCCGAGGCGTCGACGATCTGGAGGCTCATGGTCTGGGTTCCCCCGACCACCAAGGTCGGGGTCAGCGGCGTGATCACCACGTGGTCCGGTTCGGCCGGGGTGTAGGGCGCCGAGTAGACCCGCTTGGGAACGTCGGTGGCCTCGCCGTCCCAGGCTGCGTTGGCCGAATTGCTGGCCCAGAAGACCCCGGGATTGATGTTGGTTCCACCGGGGGCCGCCGTCTCGGTGATGGTTTGAAGCCAGGTGCCGTTGCGCTGGTTCTGGCCGCTGCTGGTTTCCACCGTCGTCAAGACGTAGGTGTTGGTCGCGATGTTGGTCGGCCAGGTCGTCCCGTTGCCCGAAAGCGTCGGGGCGGTCAGGGCGTAGCCGGACTTGGCCTCGAAGGCCAACGCCTCGCCGGTATCCATGTCCCAGTTGTGGAGCGCGACGTTGCCGGTGGCGGCATCGTCGACAAACGGATAGAGGCGGTAGGTGTTGGGGGCGGTCGTGCGCTGAACCATCGCCAGAGTCCAGGCGTAGGCGAAGGCACTCACGCCTGAAAGGCTGGTGGGTGCGCCCGAGTTGAGGGTGGAGACGTCGAGCTGGTAGGCATTCTTGCCCACCAAGGCGCTCGCCTCGGCGACGACCTTGAAGTAGTACTTGTTCCCGATGTGTTCGCCCTGGCTGGGCGAAACGCCGGCAAAGTAGGTCCACCCGTAGGCCGGGGCCGTGAAGGAGGCGTCGTTGACGTTGCCCGAAGAAAACGACGAAAGCGAGGTGCCGGTGTACCCCAGGGAAATTTTGCCCGCATAGTCGATGAGCCGCGAATTGGAGTTCGAGACCGTTCCGGTTCCGCCCACCAGGGTGAAGGTGGTCGAGCCGGTGTCTTGGTCGGGAACCCCCGCGGCATCGAAGCCTCCACCGCCCTGGGTGGCCCCGTCGGTGCCCGGGTCACGGACCCCGAAATACAGGGTTGAGCTGACCGTGTCGGGAACCTCGAAGAACGCGATCATCAGCGTGTCGCTGTCGCCATTTCCCGGGGCGCCCACCACCGAGAGCCAGTTGTTGGCCGTCGCGGTGGCCATGTCCTGCTCCGCCGGGATGCGACTCTGCCCCCAACCCACGCTCCCGAGGGCCAGAACGATGAGGAACGTGGTCATGGCTCGGGCAAAGACGCGGCTCAAAGGGGACAGCACCTCAACTTGACAGTATACAGCTCAACCCTACGATTGTCGGCACTGGTCGGGGGCTTCTGAAGCAAGCGTTGCCGGGACCGAGGTTGGCTCAGGGGCGGATCCAGTGCTCCGGCCCGCCCCCTTGACCGCTCCCAGCGGGATCCCTTCGTCAAGACTGTCGCTCGACGACGAATACGCCGGCTGACTCATGACCCGAAGGACGCCGTTCTCGGTCAACGGACAACTGGCCCAGCCCCCACCTTGGTGGATCGCCCACCAGGCATGGATCCTTGCAGGGAACCTGGGGTTGGAGTTCAGCAACGCGATCAGCGCGTTGACGTCGAGAAGTGGCGCCCGAGACTCGACACCCCGTTGATTGCCCCCGTATTCAAGGCGGACCGGTCGCAACAAGGCTCAGGCCGGGTTTGAGCATCGAAGTGGCAGGTCCCCCTCGACGTCTTTTTTCCCCCGATCCGCCAAAGGAATGAGGACGACGCCGAGATCCTGTCCCCGTCGGGAAGTCGATCCAGCAGTATGTGCTGGAGGCGAAGGACTTCCACACCGTGGTCGGCGACCTCGACGGACTGGCGGTCCGTGCCGCCGCCTGGCCCGAGTTGCGGCAGAAGATCGTGTTCACCAAGGGCATGGTGTGGCTCAACGCGCTGGGCGACGAGCTTCGGGCCCGCGACGCGTTGCGCGAGGCGCGGGCCCTTGGCCCGGACACGGCCGCGGGGCAACGCGCCAACGAACTGCTGGACCAACTCCCCTAGTGTCCTGTCCCTTAATTTCCTAGAACGTATGTGGTAGGATCTAGGAAGGGGGGCGGATATGGCAATCAAAGGGAAGCCAGCGCCGA
>JFJP01038063.1_pt1 | contig 25387 bp, 22 predicted proteins | sample 431651 | NCBI WGS metagenome assembly JFJP01 (sample SAMN02602958, study PRJNA72255) | Microbial mat metagenome, whole genome shotgun sequencing project. | biome: fresh water; feature: sink hole; material: water; isolation source: purple microbial (photo- and chemosynthetic) mats found in...
AAATGCTTTTGTTCCAATGATGGATCAAAGTGACAAAGATCGTGCTTTCCAAATGATAAATGGCGCAATCTGGGTATTTGAAAATTTTAAATTGCCTATAATACGTATTTATCATCAGGACAAACAATGGGGTCCTGCACCTGATTCAGAAGGATTTAAATTTGATCCTGCCATCAAATTTTCTAATGAATACCCAATGATTATTAAGCATTATGGTGATGGTTTTAATAAAACAGATTTAGATAAAATATTGAAAGAAAAAGGAATAAATACAGTTCTCTTGTGCGGATTAAGTGCAACCGGATGTGTATTAGCAACATATATTGGAGCAAGCAATCATGATTACAAAGCATTTATGATTAAAGATGCATTATTAAGTCCAAATGCAGCTCAAACAAATGTGATCGAAGATATTATGAATACAGTTGATTTGGAAACAATGATGTTTATGTTTGAGCATTTAAAATAAACCAAATGAAAAAATTATATTTTCTATTATTTGCTATATGTATTTCAATGCTTTCATGCCAGAAAAGTCCAAAAACCGGATTCGATGTTATTGAAATCATGAAAGCAAAGTACAATAATACTTTTTACAAGCATTTTACATTTGCACAGCATGTAAATAAATACCAAAACGATTCTGTTATTGGCAAAGAAATTTGGTACGAAGCCTATTCATTCCCAAATAAGCTTATCCTTAAATTTGATGGATTTGATACAGGAAATGGTGCTATTTTCAGAAATGACAGTATTTATCTTTTTAAAGACAGTTTGCTGGTTACAGGTTATAAACGATTACATGATTTAATAGTGCTGGGACTTGATATTTATGAACTACCAACAGAAGAAATCTATTCCAAAATAAAGGAATTAGGCTATGATTTAAATAAAATGTGTTCTGCCACTATTAATGGAAGACCAATGTATTGTATTGGAGTAACTGAAGAACAGGAGAAAGCTAATAAATTTTATATTGATAAGGAATTTCTCTATTTCGTTAAAAACACTAAATATCAAAAAGAGGATATTAATGAAACTGTTTTTTCTAATTATCAAACCATTGATGGGAAGCTCGTGGCAACAAAGATTCTATTCTACAAAAACGGTCAGTTAATTATGGACGAAGAATATTTCGATATTAAATTTCCTGAAAATCTTGATTTGTCGATATTTGAACCATCTAACTTTGTAAACGCTATCTGGTAGTTTATCTTTTAACTATAAACCAGGGATTTAGAAGCTCCTCTTTGTTATATACAAGAGGAGTTTTTTCATCTTTAAGCGTAACATTACAACCAGCAGCAGAGGCAATAGCATGTCCGGCGGCTATATCCCACTCCATGGTTGGTCCGAAACGCGGATAAATACTTGCGGTACCTTCAGCCACCATACAAAGTTTAAGCGAACTGCCTTTTGAAATAAGATTGATATATCCATTTGCCTTTTTCAGCTCCTCAATATAATCTGATGTTTCTTTTGTTAAATGCGATTTACTGGCAACAACAGTAATTACTTCATCATCGATAAAAAAGGGTAGCCTGAAACTCATTTGTAATAGAGAATTGAGGTTCTCAAAGTTTAAACCTTCATCAACATTAATTGCTTTAAATGCTCCAATTTCCATATTTCCATAATATAAATCCTTTGTAACCGGCACATAGATTACACCAAGAATAGGTGTATCATTATGAATAAGTGCAATATTTACAGTAAACTCGCCATTGCGGTTAATAAACTCCTTAGTGCCATCCAATGGGTCAACAAGCCAGAAATATTCCCAGTTTTTTCTTGTTTCGTATGGAATATCGGCACCTTCTTCGCTTAATACCGGAAGGGTTGTTTCCTTAAGCATTTCCATGATAATAGTGTGTGATTTTTTATCAGCTAATGTTAAGGGCGAATTATCTGATTTGATTGTTATATCAAAATCGGCAGATTTATATACCTTGAGAATATCATTTCCTGCTTTGAGTGAAGCTTTAACCGCTAGGCTTGTTAGTAAATTTAAGTCGATCATCTTTTATAAATAAACAAGTCGGAGAATAATTACAGTTACTACCATATAAATCATGGTTAAGGGGAATCCTATTTTAAAAAAATCACCGGCGGCAGCAAAAGATACTACCAAAACAAAAGGAATTGGATTTAAACCCATATTTGCAGCCATCATAATAGATACAGGAAAAACAATTGCTACAGCAGCTTTGTTTGTTATATAAGCAGCAAGCATTGTCGTAATAAAATATATTCCAAATAATAAACCCACCTTGCCAAGTGGCAAAAATATTTTTACAATTACATCGGCAACAAGATCAGCAGCTCCGGATTTAATCATAGCAGTACCTAAGGCTAGAGAAAGTGCAATTATCATGGCTAAATTATAATCAATTGCTTTATAAAGTTCTTTAGGTTTAGCAATTTTCATAGAAATAACAACCATAAGCAAAACGATCAATCCCATAAATAGGTTTACCAAATGCAAAGCTGATAAAAGAATGACTAATAAAGTACCACCTAATAATGTCCAAATTTTATAGGATTCGAGTTTTTGAAAATCCTTAACTTTTGAGATAAAATAGAAATCATGGGTATCAACTGAGCGCGAAAAAAAATCTATCCCTGTGTATAATAACAAAACATCACCCGCTTTAACAATTGTTTCGCCAATTTTTCCTGAGATACGTTCTCCATTTCGGTGCACTGCAATAACTGCTGCGTCGAATTTTGCTCTAAAACGAATTTCACTAACCGATCGGTTTATCATTTTTGAGTTATGCGAAATAACAATCTCAACCACTTCGGTTTGCTTCTTTTTATTTAGCATTCCTACACTAGGCAATGTTAGCCCTGAATCACCATTTAGCATATCGGTGATGACTGTTGTATCACCAGCAAAAATAAGCAGATCATCTTGTTGAAGAATAATTTCAGATGATAGAAATGATATTTTATAATTATTTCTGAAAATCTCAATCAGATAAAAACCCTTTAGATTTATTAATCCTGATTCTTCCAGAGTTTTACCTATAAGATGTGAATTTTTTCGTATTTCAGTTTCTACAATATATCTTCTGGAATTTTGAGAAAAATCAGACAACAAATCTGGTCTTGCTGGAAGTAATTTATCGCTAAAAAATACAAGATAAAGAAATCCTATGAAAATCATTGGTACACCTACCCATGCAAATTCGAAAATATTTAATGATTCAGCATTTGGAATAATTTTCTGTTCAACATACATCCCATTAACAATTAAATTGGTTGAAGTTCCAATTAAAGTAGCGCAACCACCAATAATAGCAGCATATGATAAAGGAATCATAAATTTTGATGGGGAAATTTCGTTACGTTTACACCAATTATTAATATAAGGCATCATCACTGCAACCAAAGGTGTATTATTTAAAAATGCAGAGAATCCTGCAATTGCCAGTGTCATTCTACCCAAAAAACCTTTATAGCTCCTTGCTGATTTAAAAAGTTTATCAAAAACTACTTCGATGATTGCTGTTTGACGGATAATATCTCCTAAAACTAACAATAGAATAATCACAGCAATTTGTTCGTTGGCAAAACCATTAAGGATTTCTTTAGGAGTTAAAATTTTAAAGAAACCAAGGATTGTAACTGCAATTACAAACGTAAAAGTTGTTCCAAGTAGATCTTTATAAAGCGATACTAGAATAAATACAATGACTATTAAAACAATTATGAGATCCAACTTTATCATCATATAAACAAAAAGCTTTATTTATCCAAAAATGACAAATAAAGCTTTTTTATATATGTTTACAAAATAATTAAAACGGTAACTACTTAATTAATCATAAATTAAGTATAAATACTACCTACCTTTTAATAATTTTAAATGAATTTGAAATTCCATTATCCAAATCAATCACTTTTAAAATATATTGATTTGAACTAAATCGATTTAATTGAAACTGATAAGGGGATCCAGTATTTTCCCATTGCTCATTCGTAACCAGCTTCCCATCAATACTATACAATTCTATTCTTATGGATTTACTATCCTGATTTTCAATTAGTATGTTTATAATATCAATAGCAGGATTTGGATAAATTTGTAAATCAATTCGTTTTGTTAGTGGATCTTCAATTGAGGTTATTTCGTAATACCCTTGCTGGAATCCTTGAGTTAAAATCAGGTTAGTTGTAGTAAAGGTTTCTATTGCTAATTCTCCCATTGTCCAGCTCAGATTTATTCCTCCAGCTTCAGAAGAACCTCCTGCTGTTGCTATTACAGACGAAGAAATACTCTGTCCATAACCTACCAACATTAAACAGATTAATACAAATAACAATAAAGTTTGTCTCATAATATAGCTGTTTTGAACTTAATAATTTTTAAAGATACAAAATTAAAAAGCAAATTTCAATTTTATTTATTTCATAAAACTAAACACTAGCTTTTTACATAATAAAACACTTTAACCCGAATTTGGTTTAATAATTGATTTGGTTTTGTAAATTTGTGGTATTAACCTAATAAAAATATTACCATGCGGAATCATTTTTTAATATTTGTTTTTACCTTTTTAAGCTTAAATATTATGGCTCAAAATATCAACTCCATTTCAGATGGCAATACTAAATTTTCAGCCGATTTATACAAACATATTAAGTCCAAACCGATCAATCAGTTTTATTCACCAATAAGCATAACATCTGCCCTTGCAATGACTTATGCTGGGGCTTCGGGAGAAACGTTGAAACAGATGAGTAAAACACTTTATTTTTCAACGAATCAAGATGAGCTTCATAAAAGTTATGAGATGCTTTTTAAAAAGCTTACTGACAATAGTTCTGAAGGAGTTATATTAAAGATTGCCAATTCATTATGGCTTCAGGAAAACATGAAAATCAATACACAGTATTTGTCAATTACAGATAAATATTATAATGCAGGAGTTATTCCTACTAACTTTATTGCTGATCCTGAAAAATCAAGAATAACTATAAATAATTGGGTCGAAAAAAATACTGAAAATAAAATTCAAGATCTTTTACCTGATGGATCAATTCATAGTCAAACACGCATGGTTCTTGTAAATGCAATATATTTTAAAGCAAGATGGGATAAAGTCTTTGATAAAAATCAAAATACCTCAGAGGTTTTCTATGTATTTAAAACATGCCAAACCAAAGCAACATTCATGAATAACCATATCAATTCCAGTTATTATGAAGATAATCAGTTATCAATAGCAGAAATACCATATGCCGATCGAAACCAATCTCTAATAATTATTCTCCCAAAAGAAAACTATGGACTAGAGGAAATTGAAAAGATTTTTGAAAAAGGATTAATAGAAACCTATTTTGAAAAGATGGAAGAAAAAAGAATAACCCTTTCAATTCCAAAATTTAAGACAGAATCTACTTACGAGTTACAAGAACAATTAAGTAAGATGGGAATGCCAATTGCATTTACAAATAATGCTGATTTTTCAGGTATCACCGGTGATAGATCATTAGCTATTGACAAAGTAATTCACAAAGCATATATCGATGTAAATGAAGAGGGTACAGAAGCTGCCGCAGCAACTGCTGTAACAATGAGAAAAACCGCCATGTTACTCGATGAAGTTAAATTTAAAGCCGATCATCCATTTATTTATTTAATAAGAGATAACGAAACCAATACTATTTTATTTGTTGGCAGACTTATGGATCCAAATCAATAGTTTCAATTATTTGCGAATTTTGAATTTAATTAAATGATGAAAAAACAATTATACCTTTTTTTACTTTGCATTCTCTTTTCCAATATTTTATTGAGTCAGGAAATAAATGAATACTACTTTAAATTCAGCATTGAATCAAAAGCAGAACTAGAAAAAATAACGCAAATAATCTCTATTGATAATGTTAAGGGTAACGATGTTTTTGCATACGCGAATCAAGATGAATTTGATGCATTTAAGAAACTAGGGTATAAAATTGAATTCTTAGAGAAAGATACCCCAAAATCAATAATTATGGCCGATTCGGTTCATGAAATGTCAAATTGGGATCGATATCCTACATATGAGGTTTATCAACAAATGATGAAAAATTTTCAGTTAAATTACCCATCAATTTGCAAACTTGATTCTATTGGAACATCGATACAAGGAAGGCAATTATATGTTATAAAAATTTCTGATAATGTTTCTTCAGATGAAACTGAACCTGAGTTTTTTTATACCAGTACCATGCATGGAGATGAAGCTACAGGTTATATCTTAATGTTACGATTAATCGACTCAATTTTAACAAGTTATGGATCAAATCCCGAAATAGACAAACTAGTTAATTCAATTGAAATTTATATTAACCCGAACTCAAATCCTGATGGTACTTATCGTGGTGGAAACTCGACTGTTTCTGGAGCCACACGTTACAATGCCAATAACAAGGACTTAAACCGTGATTATCCTGATCCCAGAATAGGACTTAACAATCCACCTCAAGAGCAAGAGAATCAAGCTATGATGAATTTTGCAAGTAGCAGACACTTTGTAATGGCAGCAAATTTTCATGGTGGTGCTGAGGTAATGAATTATCCATGGGATACCTGGATAACTTCACAAAATCCTCACGCTGATGTAAATTGGTTTAAACGAATTTGTACAAATTATGTAGCATCTGCGCGCACTGTTTATCCTAATTATATGAAAGATGTTACTTCTTCGGGTGTTACAGAAGGAGGAGACTGGTACGTGATTACTGGAGGAAGGCAAGATTATATGAATTACTGGCACCATTGCCGCGAAGTAACCATTGAATTATCAAGCACAAAGCTTCTAGCTATAGAAAACCTAAATTACTTTTGGAGAATTAACAGGCAGTCACTTATCGATTTTATGAAGGAGTGTACATATGGAATACATGGCACTGTTAAGGATCCGCTTGGAAACCCAATTAAGGGAAAAATTTCCATCGAGAATCATGATCAGTTAAATGATAGTTCAATTGTGTATTCGGACATAAATATTGGAGATTTTCACCGTCCTATTGATACTGGTATTTATACAGTTGTTTGTTCTGTTGTTGGATATACTCCTTTAAAGGTAAAAAACATCCCTGTAAATCTAAATTCGACCATTCATATTGATTTCGTTATTGATTACTTCTCACTGGCAGCAATACCTAATTCAGTTTCCGATAGCCTTTCAAATACAGAGAATTTAGTTGAGCATTCTATTGTATTGCATAATACAGGACTTGAAGCCAATAATTATACTCTATCGATTGAAAACGCATTAGAAAATCCTTGGTTAACAATTAATAAAACGAGTGGAATAATTAATCTAGCCTCAAGCGATACAATAAAGGCAACTTTAGCAAAAGGTACATTACAACCTGGAGCGTATAGCACAAATTTGATTATAAGTGAAACAGATGGAGATTCTTACTTTATTCCTATTGGCATATTTATTCCGGATACTTCGCTTCTTATAAATCCTTTGTCTATTGATGATTCACTTAATATTTATGAAACATCAGTACATAAAATATCTATTTATAATTCAGGGACAGTTAGTAATAACTATTCTGTAAGTATTGAAAATACTACCGAAAACACATGGATTAGCTGTAATAAATTGAGTGGGGCAATTAACAGCTTAAAAACCGATTCAATCGAAATAACATTAACAAATAACTATTTGGTATCGGGTGATTATAGCACTTTGATTACCATAACTGAGAGTGACAATGATACATATGCGATTCCTGTTAATTTAAACATACCCGTATATCCAGATACATCAATAGCAGTTAATCCAACAACAATTTATGATACACTTGAAATATCAGAAAATTCAATAAAAGAAATCATATTGTATAATTCGGGTACAGGGCAAAACATATATTCCATTTCTTTCGAAAACAATGAAGAATCAAGTTGGATTAACTTGAGCAAACAAAAAGATACAATTCAAAGTGAGCAATCTGATACTATATTAGTTTATTTATCAAACAATTTATTAATTGCGGGTGATTACAGTTGTAACATAAACATAACTGAGCAGGATAGCGACATCTATGTTGTAAATGTTAATTTAAATGTTCCTGGTTTTAAAGATACATCTATAGCAGTTACTCCAACAGAAATTTTTGATACGCTTAATATATCAGAAAATTCAATAAAAGAAATCATATTGTATAATTCGGGTACAGGGCAAAACATATATTCCATTTCCTTCGAAAACAATGAAGAACCAAGTTGGATTAACTTGAGCAAACAAAAAGATACAATTCAAAGTGGGCAATCTGATACGTTATTAGTTTATTTATCAAACAATTCATTAAGTGCGGGTGATTATAGCTGTAACATCAACATAACAGAGCAGGATAGCGACATCTATGTTGTAAATGTTAATTTAAATGTTCCCGTTGTAGATCAGATTATCATAAACAAAAGTCAAAAATTCATTCAACTATTTCCAAATCCATTCAGCGATCATTTAGGTATAGAATTAGAGGTTGATAAGCCTGGGAATATTATTATTCAACTTTATGATATAACTGGCTGTCTTGTTGAACAAAAAACATTTGTAAATTCAGATGCCGGAAATCGTTATTTTAACTTAAGTAACTTGCACAAATTAACTAGTGGACAATATATCCTTAAAGTTATTGTAAATGACGAGGTACATTCAATTTCTACAATAAAAAATTGATTTAATTTATTACTTACTGATTTTCATCTATTAAACAGCAATTTTTGTAAACAGAAATTGTCAACCGATCAAAAGTTTTTTAATTAGAAAAACATTTTGGGATTTAATTCTGTATAAGTTATTATTTATAAAATTTTATCAAATCAAATTGATTATTGCTGTAAAATGAATAAATTTACAAAAGAACACAAAACTAAACAGCAAGAAATTGCTTCTCATACAGCAGAAATGGAAAAAGAGCAAGAACAAAAACTGGTTTTTAAAATTGCTGATCTGATAAGAGAAAACAAAGAACTATCAAATCAGATTAAAGACCTAACTGAGAGCTATCAGCTATTAAATGAAAAAACCGATAAATACGAATCAATTCTTTCTTCTCTGCCACCTGAATTAATACCAAAGGAAATTGAAGATTCGGTTAAAACCCGTACCCAGAGATTTCAAATGGCAACTGTTTTGTATGCTGACATTCAGGGATTTAAAAAAATTTCTATACAATCAAAATCATCCGAAATAATTGACGAACTTGACCAGATATTCTTTCACTTTAATTCCATTGTAAAAAAATATAAGATTGAAAAAATAAAAACCATTGGTGATGCCTATATGTGTGCTGGTGGTGTTCCTGTTAAAAATATTACGAACCCGGTGGATGTTGTTTTGGCTGCTCTTGAAATGCAAGAATATTTAACCAAACTAAAAGAAGAATACGAAAGCAAAGACAAAAACTTTTGGGATTTAAAAATGGGTATTCATACAGGTCCGGTTACAGCAACATTTTCGGGAAGAAAGAAAATTTCGTACGAGTTAAAAGGAGATACTGTTAATATAGCCACACGGATGGCTTCAGCAAGCGAAGAAGGACAAATCAACATCTCCATTATGACCTATGAGCTTGTAAAACAGTACTTTGTTTGCGATTATAATGGTAAAATTCCTGTTAAGTATATTGGCGACATGGAGATGTATTTTTTACGCAGGATAAAACCAGCATATTCGCTAGAAAGAAAAACTGGAAAAACACCAAATAGTATATTTTTAAATAAATATCTTCTTCGTCAATTCACTGATTTGCAAGAAATTATTTTAGACAAACTTGAAAAAGAACTCCCATCCTATTTATATTATCATAATTTTAAACATACCATTGATGTAATTAATCAGGCTGAATTAATTGGTTATGGCGAAGGCGTTGATGATGAATCAATTCTATTATTGAAAACAGCCGCTTTGTTTCACGATGCAGGACATGTTATTAGTTATGATGAACACGAGTATAATGGTACCCAAATTGCTCGTGAATATTTACCAAAATATCGGTATACCCCAGAACAGATAGAAAAAATATGTGAGCTTATTATGGCTACAAAGCTACCACCTAATCCAAAGAATAAATTGGAAAGCATTATGTGTGATTCAGATCTGGATTATCTCGGACGAAGTGATTTTATTCCGGTTTCGAATACCCTTTACAAAGAACTTAAAGAACAAAATAAAATGGGTAGCTTAAACGATTGGAATAAAATACAAGTTAAGTTTTTGTCTGTTCATCAGTTTTTTACCAAAACCGCCCAACAATTGCGTGAAGTAAACAAGCAAATGCAGATTGAACGGATAAAGAAGATTATCGTAGAAGAATAGGGAATTCTTGCAGGTTATTCCTCATCAATAAGTACTAATTCAAAAGGAACTGTAACTGATCCTTTATAATCGTGTCCTTGCTCGCGGATTTCATCATCATAATAACTATAATACCATAAAATTCTTACTTTATTTTTACAGTTTTCACCAAGCTTATTTATGGTTTTAAAAATATCATAAAATACTTTTGAGGATGAAGTATTTAGTAATTTCATTCTAAAAACAAATTCGGTTTCTTCCTTTGGATTTTCTACATACTGATTAAGCCACTCAATCACAGGTCTATAAAACCTGATAGCATTTTCGGGCATTGAGCTACCAGAAAATTCCATTTTACCTTTTCGGTTATCTAAATAAATTGTTGGAGTATCTTCTCCCGAGTTAATTATTAATGGATTCATTTATATTTCAAAGATTGAATTGTTAAATAAAATTAGCAAAAACCTCAGATAATACAAAGTAAAATTCATATTTATATTACTTTTTCTTTGTCTGTAAATACCTGATCTTTTTATAGTACTTTAATTTCGGTTCGGCGATTATTAGCACGCCCTTCGTCTGTCTCGTTTGTATCAATAGGAATAGATTCGCCATAACCCTTAAAAACTAACCTATTTGTATCAATTTGTTTATGTAATAAATAATTATAAACTGATTTAGCCCTGTTTTCTGATAAGTTTAAATTATACTCTTTGGAGCCAACATTATCGGTATGTCCAGATATTTCAATTCGTATTGTAGGGTTATTGATTAAAAACTCGACCAATTTATTCAACTCTGCCAATGATTTTTCCTCGAGTTGGTATGAGTCGGTTAAATAAAATATATTTTTAAGAACAATCTTATACCCTTGTTTTATTTTATTTAATGCGACATCCTTTAAAAATGGGTTTGTGATTTCAAATATTCCTTTTAGTGAAAAATTATCAGAAAAAAACAAATATCCTTCTTTTGAAACATTTAGCATATAGTCATTATCGGTAGGAATACAAATTAGAAAATCACCAGTTGTTTTATCTGATTCTGATTGCATAATAGGTTTACCCGTACTTAAATCGACTAACTCAAAATGAGCATTCAGTTTTTCCAAATTTTCAGCATCATAAACCTTTCCTTTTATATATGATACTGCACTTGGTCGTGCATCAGGATAAAGTTCGAACTCAAAAATATCTCGTCCTTTATCCGCAAATCTATCGGATGAAAAAAATGCTTTTTCCCCACTTGCATTCACAATTAATCCAATTTCATCAAAACTTGTATTTATTGGATATCCAAGATTTATGGGATCCGACCATGATCCATCAGGTAATTTCTCTGATTTAAATAAATCTGATCCACCCATTCCAATATGACCGTTTGATGAAAAATACAACGTTTTATTATCAAAATGAACAAAGGGCGATTGTTCATCACCTGTTGTATTGATTTTTTCGCCAAGATTCTGAGGTTTACTCCAATTACCATTTGGTAAATATTCACTCTCCCATATGTCTTTACCACCATATCCTCCTTCTCTGTCGCTTATAAAATAAAGTATTTTACCATCTGGCGATATTGATGGTTGAGCTTCCCATGATCCAGTATTTAATGGAGATCCAAGGTTAATAGGATCGCTCCATTTATCACCGATTTTCTCTGCCTGATAAATATCGCAACGTCCCTTAGTATCGGGTTTATAACAAACAGTAAAATACATTTTAAACCCATCTGAAGTTAACGATTGTGCTCCTTCGCTCTGATTTGTTTGAATTGGTGCACCAATCTCAATTGCAAATCGCCACAAATCATTTTCCTTTATTGAATAATAAAAATCTTCCTGAAATAATTCATACACTTTATTTATTCCTTCAGGATTAATTTTGACAAATTCTTCAGGAGTACAAAACTGAGTTACTGGTTCGTTTTCAGCATTTTTTACAGGCAGCATTCTGGTTATTACAAGTTTACTTCCATCGGCAGTTAAAGAAGGCCAATATTCATTATACTTCGTATTTATTGAATCTCCTAAATTAACTGGATTAAAAGGTACGGGATTATTTATAGCCTGAATAGCAAATTCGCATGTTTTTAAAAGCTTGCCAGCTTCGTTTTGCTTTGTTTTGCTGATATTATTGTAAGTAAGAAATTTAGTAATGTTGTTTTTAGCCGCTTCGAATTTATTTTCAATCATTTCCAACCGAGCTAAACTAAGATACATGGATGGAAAAAAGTCAGGTTTTAGCTTAATAGCAGTATAATAATAATCAATTGCTTTGCTAAATATTCGCTGTTCTGTATTAATTTCTGCCAAAACAAGATAAGCTTCAATAAAATATTTGTCTGCTTTTATAGCTTTTTGCATTGATTCTGTTCCATCCTTGTAATTAAACTGATCAAATGCAACAAGTGCTTCCTGGTAGAATTTAATCGCTTTCTTATTTTCTGTAGAGTACTGCTGTTGACCAAAACAGCTAAAAATGGAGTAAACAACGAATAAACCTGTAATAAATAATTTCATAAAACAATGTTTGTTTTTATACCAGCAAATAATGTACAAAAAATCCCCAACGTTGGGGATTAATTTTATGGAATATGCATAAACTTATGTGCCTGAAGTGAAATATTCCATTTAGGATAGTTCTTTACATAATCAACAATATCTTGAATGTTCTGTTCATATCTGCTCCACTCCGACTGCAGATACAATAAACACTCAGGATTAACCTTTTCTGCAACTTCTTCGGCCCAGTGATAATCATCATCATCATAAATAATTACTTTTAGCTCATTTGCAATTTGAAAATAACTTTCATCCGGAGGACTTTGTCGCTTTGGTGAAAGGCAAATCCAATCCCATTGTCCCGTTAATGGTTTTGCACCAGCCGTTTCGATAAATGTTTTTATTCCGTGTTCTTTTAATCGAGAAGTAAGTGGCTCAAGATTATATAGACTTGGTTCTCCTCCAGTCACCACGACAGCATTTGCCGGGGTTTTAAGAGCATTTGCAATTATTGTTTCAATTTTTACAAGTGGATGCAATAAAGGATTCCATGAAATTTTGGAATCGCACCATCTACACCCAATATCACAGCCACCTATTCGAATAAAATATGCTGCTTTACCTGTATGATAACCTTCACCCTGAAGTGTGTAGAACTCTTCCACCAATGGCAACTTCAATCCTTCTGCAAAAATCTGTTTATTTAAATTATTCATCAATAAAAATTTTCTTTTGCAAAGGTAACCCAATAATTGAAAATTTGATAAAATCCTTACAGGTTATAAAAACCTGTAAGGAAAAAGAAAATTAAATCAGGTTTCTGTCAACATCTTTATCTCCTCGGCCAGATAAGTTAATAATGCTTAGTTCATTTTTGTTTTTAAGTAATTTTGCTGCTAAAGCTACAGCATGTGCTGATTCAATTGCAGGAATAATACCCTCGAGAGCCGAAAGTAATTTGAAAGCAGCTATAGCTTCACTATCGGTTACGCAATGGTACTCAGCTCTTAAGTTTTCTTTTAAAAACGAATGTTCTGGTCCAACACCAGGGTAATCGAGCCCAGCAGCAATTGAATAGGTATCAATTGGATTTCCTTCCTTATCGACCATACAATATGAAAATGTTCCTTGAAAAACGGTTGGTTTACCAAGTACAAGAGTAGATGCAGATCTCCCCGGAAATAATCCGTCACCACCACCTTCAGCAGCGTGAATTCTTACTTTAGAATCATCCAGAAATCCTGAAAAAAGGCCAATTGCATTTGAACCACCACCAACACATGCAAAAATTGACTCAGGTAATCTTCCCTCTTGTTCCAGAATCTGCTTTCGTGCTTCAGTTCCAATGACACTCTGGAAAAACCTTACCATTGTTGGATAAGGGTGTGGCCCCACAGCTGATCCGAGAAGGTAATATGAATCAGGATTTTCAATATAATATTCAAGAGCAGCATCTACTGCATCTTTTAAAGTTCCTGTACCCCGATCGGTTGTAATAAACTCCGATCCCAATAGTTTTATGCGGTAAGCATTTAATTGTTGTCGTTCAGCGTCTTTTTTACCCATAAAAATCTTGCATTTTAGTCCAAACAATGCGGCAGCAGTTGCAGTTGCAACTCCATGCTGACCAGCACCAGTTTCGGCAATTATCTCTTTAGCTCCCATATATTTAGCAACCAAAATTTGACCTATGGTATTGTTTATTTTATGGGCTCCGGTATGATTTAAATCTTCGCGTTTAAGATATATTCGGCTTCCAACATAATCAGATAATCTTTTAGCCAAAAAAAGTGGTGAAGGCCTACCTACATATTGTTTTAAGTAATAATGAAATTCTTTAATAAACTCGTTGTCATTTTTAAGTTTTTCAAATGTGTCTGACAACTCATTTAGTTTAGGTTCTAATACCGGAGGAACGAACATTCCACCAAATTCGCCAAAGTATCCTTGTTTTAATTGATTTTGTATTTCTAATGTATTTAATTGTGTGTTCATGATTTATTTTTTATTTAAACAATTATAAAAAAAATTTAAAAGTTGATATGGTTATTGCTGTTTAATCTAAGTTAAAGTCCACCAATGACTTTCGTTTAGTTACCCTAGCTTAAAAAGCTGGAGGTATTAAAACAAACGATTAATAAGGATTTGGCCTATTATTTAGATTTGTTTCTGACAGCAATAATTTACTATTGAAACTAACACATTCGCCATAAGAATTGAATCTTTCGCCACCAGAAGATATATTGATAATTGCAAATCATACGATTAAATTTTTAAAATAAAAAAAGGCCGCAGGGATTAACCTGCGGCCTTGATAATATTATATATATACAAAGTTAGATCACATCCTTAATTTTAAGAATTATAATTTGCCACCACCAACTTGTATATAAAACTTGTTTCTTCATTTTCTTGTTTTCCTATTCTGCAAATATAAAAATGTTAACTTAAAATCCAAATATTTATTTAATAACTTATCCAGAAATATCTTTTATAAGTATTGATCCACTGCTGTTTTTAAAGGCATTATCAAAATCAGAAAATATTTTTTTAAATTGATGCTGTTCAGCAGAGGTTACTGACAGAATCTTACTTGTACCATAATGATCAATTGCACTAAGAACAAAACTAACGGTAATCTGATTTATATCTCGCGCAGGCTGATAGGCATGTTGTTTTTCGAACTTAGTTGTTACTTCTGATAGGATATTCGTTTCAACCAGAATAAAAATGCTATCCCGGACAATACGTATAGGTATTTCGAGTTTTTTGCTTATTTCTTCAGATGTTAGTGCTTTTTCACCTTTAATAAAATTTTTAATAAGTAATTGTAAAATCATTAACGTAATTACTTTTTTACTATATGCATTAATATTTAAAATATCAGGATCGAATTCATATTTTTCGACATTTTGAACAGAAAAGGACACTTCAGCACCAAAAAGTACAATTAACCAGCTTGTTTGCAACCAAATAAGAAAAAATGGAAGAGCTGCAAAACTACCGTAAACAGCATTGTACTGCGAAATTCCTATCTGAAAACGTATATATGCCCATTGCACTATAACAAAAGCTGTCCCTGCTATAACCCCGGCAGTAAATGCAGGTATAAAATTTACTTTTGTATTAGGCATTACCATATAAATAACCGTAAGCAAAAGCCAAATCAAAAGATAGGGTATTGTTTTTACAAGGAAAAAAATTAGAGGACTTATTCTCCCCAATAAAGCTACCTCAGTAGTTATTTGTTGAATTTGTGTACTAATAAAAACAGTTGCACTGCTTGAAAGAAGTAGAAGAATTGGAGCAATAAGCATCATTGATAAATAATCGGTAAATTTTCTCGACCACGGACGAGGAGTGCGAATTTGCCAAATTGCATTAAATGAGCTTTCAATATTACCCAAAACTCTCATTACAGCCCATAACAATATTGCAATACCTATACCTGCAATAATTCCGCCACTGGCATTATCTAAGAAACGATTTGCAAAATCAATGATCCATTTTAATACTTCTTGTTGTTGTGAAAAATTTTTAGTCAACTGTTTACTTAGATATTCATCAAATCCAAATCCTTTTGCTATACCAAAACCCATGGCAGCAACGGGTACAACCGATAACATTGAATAATACGTTAACGCTGATGCACGTAAACTAACGTCGGTTTCATTTAATCCACGAATAGCAAATAATATAACTCTAAGTTGACGAATTAAAAAAAGTTGATATTTAGGTAGATTTTTTAAAGGAATACGCCAAACATCCTCTTTAATAAATTTAATTACGGTATGATAATGTTTCATAATTTCATCATTTGTTTTGATTATAAAAGTACTAAATTCTTTAGATTCATAGACTATATCACTTTAAATAACTGTAATTTTGTAAATAATGTATCCTTATGATTACTAATCATACAGATATTTGCATACAAATAAGAAATTGCAAAAGCTGTCGTTTAGAAAAGTCACGAAATAATGCAGTTTGTGGCGAGGGCATTATACCAGCAAAGCTAATGTTTATTGCTCAAGCGCCTGGTAGAACTGAGGACAAAAATGGAAAAATGTTTATTGGTCCATCGGGTAAAATATTCGACCAACTTCTTTATTCTATAGGATTAAACAGAAATGGAATTTACCAAACTAACTTACTTAAATGTTTCTTACCCAAATGCCGCAAACCAAGGCATGATGAGATGTATATATGTTATACCCATTTTCTTAAAAATGAAATTGAATTAGTAAAACCTGAAATTATTGTTACGCTTGGCTTTCATGTTACCCGATTTTTATTTGAATTGTACGAATTGCCTATTCCAAATAAGTATGAAATAAAAAGTATTTTTGGGCAACTTTATTATACTAAAAACAAAAAAATATTCCCGCTAAAGCATCCAGCAACTGTAGTTCACAATAGCTATTCTATTGAATCTCTGTTAAAAGATTATAAAAAGTTAAAGGTACTTTTAACTCCCTGTTCAAAGCTTGAATATTGTGAAATCCCCATACAGTATAAGAAGGGGTTAATTCCAAAGGACCAAATTGAGCAATACTGTTATGGAGACTGGGAAAGTTGCACCTATTTTAGGTAATAGTTTATGCTACTTTTCTATATCTCCATGTTGCCAAGCTAAGCATAATGGTTCCATAAATCAATAAACTGAAAAACTCACGAGAAATATCCCAAAATCCCGATCCCTTAAGTAAAATCATTCGTATAACACGCATATAATAATAAAAAGGATTGATAATATTAACATTCTGTGCCCACATTGGCATAGTTTCGGTTGGTGTAAAAATTCCACTCATTAAAATAAATACCAGCATAAAAAAGAAAGCAATAAACATAACCTGCTGCTGTGTTGATGCTAGAGTAGAAATTAATAATCCCAGGCTTAATACCACTAGTAAGTATACCAGTGTAAATCCAAAGAGCAAACTTACGCTACCAACTATTGGAATATGAAAAAACACTTTACCAATAGTAAGACCAAATGCAAGTTCAAATAATGCAATAATTAAAAATGGAAACAGTTTGCCGATTATAAATTCGTGTTTTCTAATTGGGGTAACATTTATTTGTTCGATGGTTCCCATTTCTTTTTCCCGAACAATGTTCATTGCTGTCATAAAAAGGCTGATTATTGTAACCAAAATAACCAGTATTCCGGGCAACATATATGTTTTATAATTTAACTCAGGGTTGTACCAATACGATGTTTGAATACTTATAGGTTCCATATCAGCCAATTTGGGCATTTGGGTTAATTCAACAAGGATGTTTTTGTTGTAATCCAAAATTACAGATGTAGAATAAGCATTTATTAGGCTAGCAGCTGTTCCATTTATTCCATCAATTAACAATTGAATTTCAGATGAGTTATTACGAATCAGATTCTTCTCAAATCCATTTGGAATATGAAGAATAACATCGGCGCAATTATTTTCGATTTCTTTATTTGCTTCGTCGATGGAAAATGATCGCCCTGAAATTTTGTAAAATGGAGAACCTTCGAACTTATTAACCAATTTTGTAGATAAGGTTGATAGATCTTTATCTACAACATACATATCAATCGATTTCATTTCGAGTGTTGCTGCATGCACCAATACTACCAATTGAATTATTGGAACTCCAAAAATCATGGGCAACATAGTTTTATTCCTAAACACCTGAATGAATTCCTTTTGTAATATGTATAGAATCTTTTTCATTGCTATTTCTTATTGTTTTACAACATTATTATTTTAATTGTCCGTTTTGTGTCATAAATATTAGGTAAATAAATTGAAAATCAATTTGTTTGCCCTATATCCCTAAAGGGATCAAATTGATTTTCTTCACACCCTTTAGTCCCGAAAGCTTTCGGGAGGGGCAAATGAAGAAAATCATTAACAACAATTATGAATAAAAACGGACAATCGTTTATTATTTTAATTAAAAGCTTATTCAAGTCGTACTTTAAACTTTTTAACACTTATTACAAGAAATAAAACTGTCAATCCGACTAAATAAAGTGTTTCCTTCCAAACAACTTCTATTCCCGATCCTTTAATCATTATGTTTTTAACAATTATAATAAAGTATTTTGCCGGCATTATGGAGCTTAACCATTGTAATACTTTTGGCATATTTTCTATCGGGAAAATAAATCCAGACAATAACATGGTTGGCAACATTAGGGCAAACATTGAAATAAACATAGCCACCATCTGGTTATTGCTTGCAGTTGAAATAAGTATTCCCAATGATAATGCCATTAATATAAACAACAATGTTTCGACTAATAAGAAGATAAGACTTCCATTTATTGGCATTCCAAAAACAAAATAGCTTAATGCAATAATGACAATTGCATTTACAAATGCTAATCCGATATAAGGAATTACCTTCCCAAGCACAATATGCAAAGGGCGTAATGGTGAAACCAGCAATACTTCCATTGTACCCATTTCTTTTTCGCGAGCAATGGAAATTGAGGTCATCATGGCAGAAACGAGCATAAGAATCAAAGCCATAGTACCCGGAACAAACATATAAACACCTTTCATTTCTTTGTTATATAAAATTTGGGTTTTTGCTTCAATCTCGAAAGGTAAATTCCCTTTCATCAATTCATCTCTCATGTAGGTTTTGATTATTGCCGATGTATAATTACTGACAATATTGGCCGTATTCGCATCGGATGCATCAGCTAAAATCTGAATACTCGCTTTACCTTCGCGTTCAAGTTTTTCTGCAAAATGAGGTTCGAAAACAATTACTTCGCGGATATTTCCTGTTTTAAATGCATCTTCAATCTGTTTATCATTTACCAAATTTCTATCGAGAATAAAATATCCCGAAGAAAGAATCTTATTGGTGATTTTCTGAGTAACATTATCTTTCGACTTATCATAAATAGCTATTTTGATATCTTTGATCTCATTCGAAACTACATAGCCAAAAATTAGTATCTGCGCTACAGGCATTCCAAACAGGATTAACATTGTGCGATAATCTCTGAATATATGATTGAACTCTTTTTTTACAAAACCCAAGAAACGTTTCATTATATTATATTGTTACTGGTTACTGGTTGTCTAGCTATCTTTAAAAAAACTTCATCCATATTTTTTGCATTAAACTGCTTTTTAAGTTGGGTTGGAGTATCTAGAGCATCTATCCTTCCCTGTTCCATAATGCAAACTCTATCGCAATATTCAGCTTCGTCCATATAATGTGTTGTAACAAATACTGTTATTCCGGAATTTGATGCTTCGTAAATCATTTCCCAAAAGTCGCGCCTAGTAATTGGATCAACACCGCCAGTTGGTTCATCGAGGAAAACAATTTTCGGATTATGAAAAATTGCCACAGAGAATGCTATCTTTTGTTTCCATCCCAATGGTAAAGATGTTATAAGCGAGTCCTTTATGTCTTCCATTTTAAGTCGTTTAAGCAAATCATCCGTTTTTTCCTTTATATATTTGCTTGATAAACCATAAATTCCTCCATAAAACCGAATGTTCTCTTTCACAGTCAGGTCTTCGTATAGCGAGAATTTCTGACTCATATATCCGATGTTCTTTTTTACTTTTTCGCGCTCTCTATAAACATCAAAACCTGCGACCATAACATTTCCAGATGTTGGAAATAATAATCCCGATAATATTTTTAAGGCTGTAGTTTTACCTGCACCATTTGCACCTAAGAAGCCAAAAATCTCACCTTCGTTAACACTAAACGTAAGATTATCGTTGGCAATAAAATCACCGAATTTTTTTACCAAATTTTTAACTTCAATTATGTTTTTATTATTATGATTTACCATAATAAGTACATTTTAGATTCCTTTTTATATTCTTCCCAGTCTTTCCCAAAAACGTTTGCCATGTATTTTTCTTCAGCTAAGGCTACCTTATGATGAAGAAAAATGGTTACAATACAACAAACTATAGCAATCCAATGTGGAAAATAAAGTGTTACTCCTATTATCATAATAAATAAACCCAAATACATCGGATGTCTGCAATATTTAAAAATTCCGTTAGTTATTAATTTTGATTCACTTGTAGGCAGTCCAAAACGGGTATAAATCCCTAATGAAATATATCCTGCAATTTCAATTACAAAACCTACTATAATAAGAGCAATACCGATCCATGCCAATTTATAGGAAAAATACTCAGGAAGTAATTCTGACCTCAATGCTCCTGTAAATGAAAAAATCCAGGGCACCAAAAACAATAACTTTGTGATTATAAATAGAATCCTGTTTATTGGTGGACTTCCAACAGAATCTTCTTTGCTTAAAGCATTCCGAACTCCTATAACACCCAGGAATAGAAGAAAATTAATAAATAGTATAATTATAAAAGTACGTTGTATCATAACTATTGGGTTTATTATTTATTCATTAATTCCATAAAACAATCTTCAATATTTGCGTTAATTTCAGCTATCTCTATTGAAACATGATTTCTGGACCTTAAAATAGATTCTAAATTCTGAAAATCAAGTTGATTTATTTTTGAAGTAATATGCAGATATTCGCCAAATGGATAAACTGTGTCTATAAAATCAATCTGACGCAGATCATTAATTAATTGATAGATATTTTCTGTTTTAATCTGCCACAACTTTCTTCCAAAATCATTTGTTATCTTGTCTGGCTTATCAATTCTCATGATATGGCCGTTCTGAATAAGGGCTACCCTGTCGCACAGATTTGCTTCGTCCATATAGGGTGTTGAAACCAGAATAGTTATTCCTTTATCTTTAAGACGAATGAGCATTTCCCAGAATTCTTTTCTTGATACAGCATCAACTCCGGTTGTAGGTTCATCTAAAATCAAAACTTCCGGACTATGAATTAATGCACAGGAAAGGGCCAGTTTTTGTTTCATTCCACCTGATAGTTTTCCGGCTAAACGGTTTTTAAAGGGCTCAATCTGAGAATAAATATCTTTAATTAAATCATAATTCTCTTCAACTGTTGTTCCAAATACCTGAGCAAAAAACTCAAGGTTTTCTATAACCGATAAATCCTGATATAACGAAAAGCGCTGTGGCATATAACCAAGATTATTCCTTATTTTTTAAATAAGTGTATTTAGAATTCGAAAAATACTGGTTTTACCTGCACCATCGGGTCCAATAAGTCCAAACAATTCGCCTTTGGAAACAGAAAAGCTGACCCCTTTTACTGCGTCTACCTTTTCGTAGGATTTTTTTAAATCTTTGACTTCTATTATATTTTTGTTTTCCATTTGATTCAGAAAATATCACGCAAAGTTTAAAATTTTACTTCCCCAGGCATTCCTATTTTTAAATTACCCTTATTTTTAACTCTTACCTTAACTGCATACACCATATTTACTCTTTCTTCCTTGGTTTGAATGATTTTTGGAGTAAACTCAGCTTGATCAGAAATCCATGAAACGACTCCTTCAAGCTCATCATTTGAATCACTATCCTTATCAATAAATACTTTTACAGTTTGGCCAATTTTGATATTTGGTAGTTGTGCCCCGCTGATATATACACGTAAGTCGATTTCGTCAAGCTTCGCGATTTTATATATTGCTTTTCCAAACGCAGCAATTTCGCCCGCTTCGATATATTTTTCGAGAACAGTACCCTCGATTGGATTTACAATAATTGCTTTCTTCATTTGCTCACTTAAAACATCAACCTGCTTATCAACCAGATTAAGCTCTTTATAGATAGCATCAATCTGAGTTTTGGTGGCTGCGATCTGTTTAACCAGCACATCATATTTGCTGTTAATATCATCAAATTGTTGCTGTGTTGCTGCTTTATCTGTGTACAATTTTTCTATTCTCAATTTTTCATTCTGCAGATTCTGTTTTTGCTCTTCCTGAACTGCAATTTGAGCATTAACATTAGCTATTTTTGTTGAAATTGCCTGCTTTTGAGCAAATAATTGTTGCTTTTGAAGAAATTGAATTGTTGTATCAATATTTCCAACAACCTGTTTCTCTTTTACGAGCTCTCCTTCTTCGAGATTTAACTGTATTATTTTTCCTTGAGCTTCGGCACTTACTATTACTTCTTTAGCTTCGAAATTACCATAAGCATCCGATCCATTATTATTGCCGGAGCAAGCTGCAAATAACGCAGGAATAATTAGTACTAAAATTTTTGTTTTCATATATTTTGTTTCTTGTTTCTTGTTAAATCTCTCCAATTATATATAAATAATTAGTTTTTGATTGTATCAATTGAATTTTATGTGTTTCGTAATTAATTTTTGCTTGTGTTTCGGCACTTAATTCAGTAATATATTGGGTAGATGTAATAACACCATTTTCAAGTTTAGAGAAAGCGCTTTTTGTAATTTCTTCACGAAGTTTAATAATCTCAATATCTGAATTTAGTGCTGTTTGATAATTTTCAATATTAGCTATCTCGTTATCGAGAGCAATAGTTAGTTGTTTATTAAAACTTTCACGTTTGCTTTCAATTAAATTTTTATTTAAATACATAATTTCTCGCTGACGCTGATTTTGTTTCCAATCCCAGAATTTCCAGCTTAATCCAACTCCAACATAATAAAAAGAATCAAACTCATCATTTAACATATTTAATCCTGGTTTTCCATAACCCAGCTGTCCAAAAGCAAAAACCAATGGCATATTTTGTTTTGAAAGTGTCTTTGCTGAAGCATCAATCTGTTCATTTTGATAATTAAATAATAAGTGTTCAGGGCGATTTAAATCGTTCGAACCATTTAATGTATAATCGTTTAGAATAAGTTTTATACCCGAATCCAAATCCATTCCAGTAATTTCCGACAGCACTTGAATTGCAGATAATCGCTGATTGGTAATCTGGTTTATGCTTTGTTCTAATTTTAATTTTTCAGCCTGCAAAGCATATAAATCCGAAGAAAGCAGCACACCGTTTTTAACTCCTGACTCTATAACTTCTTGTTTTTGTTCAATATCGCTGAGCATAAGCGATAGTAATTCCTCGTTTTTTTGAAGAATTAATATGGTATAATAAAACTTGTTTATTTGTTCTTTCATTTTATTTAGCTCAACCTGATTGTTCTGCTGATTTATTTTAAGGTTGCATTGTTCCAAATTTTTCGAGTTTTTTATTCTACCCCAGTCGTAAATCATCTGATTAACATCTATTGTAGCTTTATACTGATCTCTGGATCCTTCAGGTAAATCAACTACAATTGGCAAATCAATATCCAATGCAAACGCTTCGGATTGATATGTTGCCTGGGCTTTCAATTCTGACTTTGGCAGCCATTCAGCATTTAGGTTTTTAATTCTAAGCTCACTTGCCTGATTATAAATTGTAATATCATTTACTAAAGGATAATTCTCGAGCATTTTATCATAGCAATCTTGTAAGCTAATTTCTTTGCTTTGACCAAAGACAAGTTGGTGTAATAGTATTAAAACAAATGTTATTCGTTTCATTTTATTTAACCTTTATTGCATTAATAATAAAATCAATAACCATTTTTTTGCGCTGTTCGAGAAAAATATCATAGTTCTTTTTATTATTGTCGAACATTATTCCTTGTATTATAGGCCTTGCAACAATTGGAAAAATGCATAATCCAATAACATTTGTCATTAGATTCCTTGCATCAATAGGCCTTATGATTCCTTTCTTTGCTTCATCTTTCAATTGAGCGTCAAACTTTTCGAAAAGATTCATTTCTTTAAACTGAACATTTTTTTCGAACACCTGGACAAGAATCTGAGGATTTCGATTTAATTCATTTATTACAAAACCTGGAATATAAGGATGCTTATTAAGCAGGTCTATATAATTATCAACAAAAAAATTAATCTTATCGAAAACCGATTTATCTGTAGATAACACTATATCGCGAATCTTCGGAATAAAAACAGAAAAAGCCAGTTCAAAGACCTTTTCAAAAAGTTTGTCTTTTGTGCGGTAGTAATAATGCAATAATGCTTTATTAATTCCTGCCTGATCAGCAATTTCCTGCATTCTTGCTCCTGTTAATCCTTTGTGCTGAAAAACTTCTTTTGCTGCATCAAGAATTTTAGTTTCGGTATCTTTTGCTTGTTCTATCATGGATTCAGTTTTATCCGTTTAATTAAACTACTTGGTTTAACCAATTGGTCAAATTTACAACTTATTTTTAAATTAGAAATATTTTTCACACTATTTTAATAATTAATTATAAGATAGATTATAATCATTTATATATCTGTTGTTTACAAATTGCTAAATTTCAACAAAACATATCAATCAAATTTAATAGTTACTTTTTATCTATAATTTTTAACTTTGTATTATATAAGGAATGATTATTGCATCCTGATTAAAATATTAAAAAATATTATTTATGAAATTCAACTATCTGGTTTTAGGTTTATTCGTTTCTATGATAAGTTTACCTTCATTATTTGCACAAAAAATTGCTAACAAGCAATTCTCACTTATTAGTTATGAATTATCGATTTCGAATGAGTTGGCTGATGAACTTAAAGATTTAGAAACCTATATTAAAGGCATAAAAGTTTATAATACACCTGAGAGTGATAAATTAAAAGCAATTTTTGTCCAT